>Ga0208820_1000464_pt1 | contig 30071 bp, 33 predicted proteins | sample June2015DPH_16_5_FD_184713 | JGI IMG/M metagenome (GOLD analysis project Ga0208820, IMG submission 184713) | Peatland microbial communities from SPRUCE experiment site at the Marcell Experimental Forest, Minnesota, USA - June2015DPH_16_40... | ecosystem: Environmental > Terrestrial > Soil >...
CCTGCGGAAGGAAACTCGGGCGTGGAACCGTCGTGTCAATCGCGACCGTGTCACGATCCAGTGGAGCTTTACTCGCAAGCAGGCTCGCCACAAGTTTGGCTACAAAATTACGCGGTCACGGTACTAGCGGAAATGATAGGTACGACTCGTTCGCGGGTCAGTTTTTTCATGAACCGATTCAGAAAATTGGGTTTCATCCATTACAACAGCGCGCTGCAGGTCCACAGCTCGCTGCTGAACGTCGTTCTGAACGACTAGCGTTGTTTGCACCGCAGTTCCTCGCGACGCCCGCTTGTTTTCCAAACGGATCAATCTTGCTCAGTTTTGTGCGTCGCCTAGAACTTACGCTACTCCTGACCACTGATTAAGGAGGTGTTTACGGGTAGCCGCCCATTCCCAGAAACACCGTGCCTAATTTGCGCGAATCCCGTAGATTTAAGAATCGACTTGTCCACCGATGAAAACGGCAAGGCGGTGCACACGGATTGTTACGTTCAGCGCATTACGGCGAAGCGTACAAGTCCTTCCGCCACCTCGTCGCCAATTAGGCCAGCCCAGCAAATTCCTGACTGACTCACCAGCGCAGGTTTCGGCAGGGGAATCGTCGGCGAACGGTGCTGCAAAACAGCTTTTTGTTCCATTGCGGAGTAATTATTCTGGATCGCAAAACGATAGCCGCGCTCCAAGGAGTGACGTCAGTATGCTGTTCCCAAGTTACAGTGCCAAAAAGCTATTCACGATTCCATGTTTTATTTTTGCTGCGTTCTTTGGCTCCCAGTGGTTTGCAGTGCCTAGCTCCGGCCAGCAAATAGTGCATCAAGGCCAGACCGTTGTCGATCCTGAAACGGCAAAGCCCGATGTTGATAAAGCAAAGCTGGTTGCAAGCGGGCCTGCGGAACCGCCGCCGGTGTTGCAGCAACTTAATTCCGCGATCGAGCAGCTTACGGCCAGGATTTCTCCTGCGGTGGTTCAAATTCTGGTTACGGGGTATGGGCCTCTGGAAGAAAATAATCGTGGTCAAACGGCGCTCATAACCCGTGAGCACGGGATCGGTTCAGGAGTGATCGTGGACTCGAATGGTTACATCTTGACAAATGCTCACGTGGTCGAGGGAGCGCAGCGCATCCACGTGGCTCTCGCAGTGCCTTCGGTGGATTTTCCGGACCAGATGGCGCCAGCGGGTAAGCAGCGGATCGTTGAGGCTCGACTCATCGGTATCCACAAGGAGACTGACCTTGCCCTTCTCAAGATTGACCAGACTGGCCTGCCAACACTTTCGCTCGGCAACCACCGGCCGGTACATCAAGGGCAACTAGTGTTCGCGCTGGGCAGCCCTGAAGGACTTGAGAACTCGGTGACCATGGGCGTAGTGAGTTCAGTTGCGAGGCAGGCAGATCCGAGCCGTCCGATGGTTTACATTCAAACCGATGCTCCGATCAATCCAGGGAATAGCGGCGGCCCGCTGGTGGATACGGACGGCTATGTGGTAGGGATCAACACTTTTATTCTCTCCGCGGCCGGCGGGAGCGAGGGACTGGGGTTTGCCATCCCGGCACGGATCGTGCGTTTCGTGTACGAGAGTCTGCGCAAGTATGGGCACGTGCATCGCATCGAGGTCAAAGCAGCGGCTCAAACGATCACTGCCAGCTTGGCCAAAGGATTGGGGCTTGTGCAAAATTGGGGGGTCGTGATCGATGACGTGATGCCGGGAGGTCCTGCTGAGGCGGCTGGACTGAAGATCGGGGATATTGTAGTCAGCGCGGATGGTCGCCTCATCGGCACGCTTCCGGCCTTTACTGCCGCTCTCTATCTCCATCCTTTAGATGAAGTGATAAAGCTCGAAGTTCTTCGGGGGACCGAACGGAAGACACTTTTCGTCCCCGCGCTTGAGATGAAAGATCCGATGGATGCTCTGCCTGATTTAGTCAATTCACGCGATAGTTTGGTTTCTCGGCTGGGGGTCCTAGCGCTCGGTTTGAACGATCAGGTGCGTTCCATGTTGGGCACTCTACGCAATCCTTCCGGAGTTGTCGTGGTGGCACGAGTGGCGGGCGTCATGAGTTCCGAAACTGGTCTGGAGACTGGAGACGTTATCCACAGCGTGAACCAGGTACCGATCGACTCGTTGAGTTCTCTCCGTGCGGCTCTGACACAGATCAAGCCACATGATCCGGTCGTACTGCAGGTGGAGCGCGGCGGTGGATTTCAGTGGGTCGCGTTTGACATGGAGTAGTGTGTTCCGTACCTGACTCATTGAGTTCCGTGAACGGACAGAAGTTACACGCGAGACGATGGGACTTGCGATATAGTGATTTTGTAATTTGGCTTCAAAATGGCGAATGGTCTTAATTCGGACCCAGGCCCCTGGATAGCTTCCCGTCGCCGACTTTTCCTGGTCGGCCTCGTCATTTCTGTTCTAGCCGTAAATGTGGGATCGCGTACGTTCCGTCTCAAGATCTCACACTCCGCTACTGTAGTGTCCGGTTCCACTCAGGGGATGCGGCAGCACTTGGAGCGGGATGCCCAACCTTGGGTTGTTCCCGTTCTGCCGGCTGCGATTCTGCACGTCCGTCCTTTCCATATTTCCGCGGTACATCCCGATGGCTTCCCAAGCGTCCTGCTGCAACAGCGTCCTTTTGATCGACCTCCTCCGTCCTGCTGCGCTTAGGTTCTGGCCCAACCCTGATTTGGACTCTTTGGCGCAATTTTGTCCGTCGGTTCGATGCGTTGCGCCGAGTTGCCCCCTGAAACGAAGCCGCTGAATGGGTTCTCCGGAGGTCTAAATGAAGCGAGTGCTATTTCTTGCAGTATTGATTGTGTCCATCGTGGAATTCACGATGGAGCGAGACCGGATGTATCTTCTCTTTACGGCTGTGGCCTTTCTGGCTCTGATCTACAGCTTGTTCCAACAGAGAGAGCGGATTCGCGCTACTCCAAGCTTAAGCAGGCATACTAAGCAGAAGGAAGCAGGTGAGATTGCGAGCTAACCCACATTGGGAACACGGCGGCAGTTGTGTGGAGAACAGTGGTCTGAAGGCGTCACCGATTGCAACGACGGGGTGTGATTGAAAATCTCCCAAAAAGGACTGTACGCATTGCGGGCGATGATGACGCTCGCACGGCGATACCAGCAAGGAGCCATTAAAGTTCGGGAAATAGCTTCTGAGGCGGACGTGCCGGGGAAGTTTCTTGAGCTAATCCTGCTTGAATTGAAGAACGCTCGCATTGTCGAAAGCGTGCGTGGCGCAAAGGGTGGCTATCAACTTCGCCGTCCGCCGTCCCAGATTCGGCTCAGTGAGGTCATTCGCCTGATCGACGGGCCGCTCGCGCCATTCGGGGACGCGGATCAATTACGAGCTCTGATCGCACGGGATACTGACCACCGCGCACTGTACCAGGTGTTCTTGGATGTGAGAGACGGAGCCGCCCGTATTCTGGAGAATACTAGTCTGGCTGACATTATTAAAGACCCGGATTCTCCACGTCACAGGTCCCGCAAACGCTATCTCACAAAAAAAACAGGACCGAAGGGAAGCGTAGAGTTCACGTATCCTTTAGGTTCTGCCTGAGAGCGACGGAAAGTTCATGACTATCCTGGAGTTTAGCCTGCTTGTTTGGGCCGGTTCCCTCATTGCCGGTTTCTTGGGCGCGCTGACTGGGCTGGGCGGTGGAGTGGTGCTTGTCCCCATGCTCAGTTTGCTTCTTGGTGCGGACATCCGATATGCCATTGGGGCTTCGTTGGTGTCGGTGATTGCCACTTCCTCGGGAGCGGCGGCGGCCTACGTAAAAGAGAGTTTTTTCGAACATCAGGACCGGGATGTTTCTGGAGATTGCTACGACTTTGGGTGCGCTCCTCGGCGCAACACTGGCGACGCGCATTTCCAGCAGCGCCATCGCCATTGTTTTTGGATTGGTGCTAATAGGCTCCGCGTATCTGTCGCGGAAACCTCGGTCGAAAGAAGAACGCGAGACTCCGCCCGACCCCCGTGCCACCAAGTTGCGCTTGAATGGGAGTTTTCCGGATGCCGATGGCATTCGAAGCTACAACGTCCAGCGTGTCCCGTTGGGTTGGACTCTGATGTTTGGCGCTGGAACGCTGTCGGGCTTGCTCGGCATCGGTTCGGGGACGATGAAGGTACTCGCCATGGACCAGGCGATGAAGATTCCTTTCAAGGTTTCGACGACGACCAGCAATTTCATGATCGGAGTCACAGCCGCCGCCAGCGCAGGGGTTTATCTAGCCCGCGGCTACATTGATCCTGGGCTTTCCATGCCCGTGACGCTGGGGGTTCTTGCCGGATCGTTGCTGGGCACGCGGGTTCTCGTCAAAGCGGATACCAAATGGTTGCGCCGAGTGTTCAGCATCGTGATTGTGGTTCTACTAGGAATCGAGATGCTCTACAAGGGGCTTTCGGGGAGGATTTGATATGGCCAGTGACCGAGGTTGGACCGATAGACGGATGGACGTCGTTATTGGCAGCCTGCTCCGCTCTGGGGTAGTGCTCTCTGCGCTGATTGTATTGTTTGGTGGCGAAGAGGTGACGTTTTGCCGTTGCGGACCATCGTCGCGTACTCTTCCAGAACCGCTTGTATCCGGATACGACTTCATTGAAGCTGTGAGGGGGTCGATAGTGCTGCTCCTCTCCGCACGCTCACAGGTCGTAATAACGCCCGTTAACTTCTTCACCTATGATCGCGAAGTCGGACTTAGAAGTATTAAGCGGATCGGACTTCCACGAAAAATCGATAGATGGAACCTCAACTTCCGCCTCCATCTGGCACGTCGCACGGGTGCCCGTGAACCGGAAATGCTTGGAAGCGTCCTCGTACTTCGCGGGTTCGCCGGTTGATTTCCAAACCATTTTGAAGGTCATTCTTGCTGGAGTGGCTATCGAGTCCAGCGCTGGCCAGCGTGGCTGATCGACCACTGCCACGTTCTGCATCTCAAGCGTGAAGGTGTTCCCGTCGGGACTAATACTCAGACCACGCTCCGGAACAGAAACGACCCAGTAAAGTCCAGACGGGGCAATGGGCGGATGAAAGTCGTGTATCTGGTTGGCGGGGACAGCCTGTCCCCGGAACAGGGTCAGTCATATGTGAGTAAAGGTACCTTGCTGGGTTGTTCGGGCGGCCCAATATTCACCCAGCATGACACCATAATCCGTTGTCGGACTTCCAAATGCGATTCGATTCCCCTTGTTATCGGTCCCCATGCCAGTAAAGGTGCTGCACCGGGCCACCCGTCCCTTGAAATGGTAAATGTGTGCCGGTTCTAGACTTGGGCCTGCCGGCTGATTGTGGCTGCCGTTCTTATCTAGCCAGGGGATTGGGCAAGGATCTGTGCCGCCGTTCGCCGTCATCAGTGGTTGGTCCTGTAGCGCATAAATCGCGTAGGGAACAGCCAGCGGAATTACCGCCAAAGCACCAGCTTTGATAATGTCCCTGCGACTACAGGCCGGAGACGAGTGGGTAATCGAGGCCATCGCGGATCCTCCGATCGGCAAAATTGTTCCCCAACACGATAACGCAAACGGAGGCCACTGTTGTAATTTTCCAGGTTGACTGCAGTTCCAAGTTGAGTGCAGTTAGAGGCAGGGACTGCACGCTTAGAAGACGTGGCGGTTCCACCCATCTTGCGACAGAGGAAAGGTTCCACGCATATGTTTGCAATCTCTTATGGACTTGCAGGAAATGTTACTGACCCCGCAGTTGCGCTTTGATCTCGCGGTCAAGAGACGAGATGTCCGTAGCGCCAACGTGTTTGGAACATATGCGACCGTCGCGACCTATCAGGAACGCGATCGGCAATCCGAGAACTCCTCCGTAAAGTTCACCCGTCTTTGCATTGCCCATCACAACCGGATAATTCATCTTGAAGCGCTGATAGAAGTCGCGTACAGGTTCCGGTCCATCATCCATGGAAACGCCGATGATTTGCAGGCCCTGGTCGCCGTATTTGTTTTGTAATTCAACGAAGTGAGGGATCTCCTCCCGGCACGGATCGCACCAGGTTGCCCAGAAGTCCAGAAGGACGACCTTGCCTCGATAGGATGAGAGATCCAGGCTTTGCCCCGTTAAGTCTGGAAGCGAGAAGTCGGCAGCCAGGGATTGTGCGCGGATGCCCGTGCTCCTCATGCCGAGGACGCGATGATGACGGGTCACGAAATAGAGTCCCACCACCACCACGATCAACGCCGAGCTGCGGAGAATCCATTTCTTCAATATGCCGATCCCAGTCGGGAAGCGTTCAGTTCCCTAGTCTCCTTTGGCAACTGGATAGCCCTTATCCACCCAGTTTGCGCCGAAATTATCGGAGATATAAAGCACCTTCACGTTGGTAAAACCGAGCGCCTGCAATGCGTCGGCGGCAGGCTTCACGTTCGGACAATGGCTCCATGGGCAACATCCGCAATAGAGAACGATGAACTTGCTTCGGGGCAGAGGCCCCACACGTTTACGCAGCTGCTGTATGCCGCTCTCGTTGGAAGCAGGGCCGATGTACTCGGAACCGGGAATATGCGCCTGTGCGTAAAGCACGTGGGATCCCACTTGGATCATCAGTGGCTTTTCGCCCTTGGGGGCCTGAAGTATCTTAACTAGTTCCTCCGGGTTGATCAGCTGCGAGCTGGATAAAAATGTTGCCTGATAAGCGGGAAACATCGCCCCGGTCGTGCCGCCCAAGCGGGTTTGCGAATTCGCGCGAACGGACCAAACCGATGCTGCCAGGCTTGCCGCAGTCGTCCCAACAAGAACAATGGTGATTGCGCGTTTCATTTGAGCTCCTTCGGCATTATCAGACGTTGATTGCCTGACCCGCAAGGCATTATCAGTTCCGCTTTGGGAGCGGATCAGATTGAAATGAACCCGAAGTGGATGAGAGTGAGGGAAGCGGTCGCGACAATCGCCCAGAGCAAGATTCCCTGTAGTAGGGGGCGCATTCCTACTTGTTTCAATGTTGATCTTGAAATCCCTGTACCGATCAGGTAAAGAGTAACCGTCAGCCCAGTCTTTCCCAGCATGCTGAGTTTTGGATACAGCGGACCGAACAACGGAAGATACGTGCTGGCGACAGCAGCAAGGCAGAAAAGCAAGATAAACCAGGGCCACTTGATCCGGGTCTTGCTCTTCTTAAAGATTGCAACCGCAAATGCTAGAGGAACAATCCACAGCGCTCTGGCCAGTTTGATCGTAGTCCCGATCACTAACGCCTGGGAGCCGTATTTCGCAGTTGCCCCCACCACTGAACTGGTGTCGTGGATGGCGAGTGCGGACCACAATCCGAATTGAGATTGGGTGAGGTGAAGGGCGTATCCGACGACCGGGAAGAGAAACAGGGCAACCGAGTTCAACACGAACACAGTTCCGAGCGATACGGCCATCTCCTCTTCTCCTGCGTTCACAACGGGCCCAACGGCGGCGATCGCACTTCCACCGCAGATGGCGGTGCCCGTACTGATCAGGAGCGAAGGTATCCGTTGCACCTTGAACAAGTGTCCAATTCCGAGACCGAGGAGCATGGCGAAGCTTATGCTGAGCGCGGTGTATAAGAAACCGGTCCGGCCCGCCCGCACGACTTCGTGCAGGTTCATTCCAAAGCCCAGTCCAACAATGGATGCCTGCAAGAGGAACGCAGAGAGCCTTCTAGCGTCGAGGTGATAAGGGTGCGGGAACGACATGCCGTAGATCAGCCCGCCCAGCAGTGCCAACGGGGTCGAAATGAGGCCACTGGCTGCGACGACAAGGCCAACGAAGAAGATGTTCTTGGTGTTCGTCAAGCATTCAGTCTCGCTGCACTGATACCTGCCTGTCCAAGCAGTAATTCTTATTGCTCATGCGCGCGGCTTATCGCCTGACAATGCCGTCGCGGGCTCACGAGCCCCTGGCCAGTTATCGTTGGCGGGAGGAGATTAGACTTCGGACGATCGGGCGAGGGGGCGGTCCTTTGACCGCGTTGGGCTCATCACATCGTGGCGAGATCGCAGGAAATGGAGGAATGCTAGTGTAGTCCCTTGCGGCTCTTGGCCAAGCGGATACGCCACGCTGAGTGGCCGTATGATCCGAACTCCATGCATCGGCACAACTCGAAGAGAACCAAGTTGCAGCGCTTTGCTGATGGACCAGAGTGACGCAAATCCGATTCCAAGGCCAGCTTCAACAGCCGTAATGATGCCTTCAGTAGAGTCGAACTCCATCGCAAGACTCAACTGCTTGGTCTTCACGCCACGCTTCTGTAGAGCCATTTCGACGACGCGGCGTGTCCCTGAGCCGCGCTCCCGCATGATGAGCCGCTCTTGCTTCAATTCCTCAGGCTCAACGAAGCCACGTTCGCTCCATTCGTGGGCTGGCGGCACCATCAGGACAATCTCATCTTCGAGGAAAACTTCGGTCCGCACATCTCGACGCAGGGTCGGACCTTCAATGAATCCAAGCGAAACTTCGTGCGCCACCAATGCCTCCAAGACTTGCTCTGTATTGCATGTGGTGACGTAAGACCGGACTTGAGGGTGCTGCTGCTGGAACGCCCCGAAGAGGTGAGGCAGGATGTACTGCGCAATCGTCAACGATGCACCGATCCGCAACTCGCCCCGTTGCCCGTCGGCAAACTGTGATAAAGCTGCCATCGCCGCTGTTTCCAACTTGTCGATTTTGCCGGCATATTTCAGGAGCATGGTGCCCGCAGGGGTAAGCGAGATGCGAGCACCGCTGCGATCAAATAGTTGCACTCCGAGTTGCTGTTCTAAAGCCTTGATCTGCAGGGTAACGGCAGGTTGCGTCAGGCAGAGTTCCTCTGCTGCTCTCCGGAAGTTCAAATGTTTGGCCACAGCTCGAAAGACTTTAAGGCGGAAATTCTCCATATCGGTGTTGTTACCCGATTCTACAGGGCAGGTGTTGTCGGGCGGGAGCCGGTTATCTCTGCCTTGGCCCATCGCCTATCGGCGTCGCCTGCCGGGGAAAACTGAATTCGACGCCCGATTGCTACGCTTTGAAGTTTTCACAAAAAGTTGTAACAAGAAAGTTCGTGCTGTTTTTCTCATCGATCCCGAAAGCAAGGTGAGGGCGCTCTTGTACTATCCGCTAAGCAACGGGCGGAACTTCCAGGAGATCAAACGACTCCTGATGGCGATGCAGATGTCGGACGAGCATAAGGTGGCAACTCCGGCAGATTGGCAGCCCGGGGGAGGAAGTCATAGTTCCACCACCAGGCTCTTGTGGTGCTGCGAAGGAACGCGTGGAAACGAAAGACCCGTCTGTTCGCTGCATCGATTGGTTCCTCTGTTTCAAGAAGATCGCCTGAACCTTAATGGTTGTGACGTGGCGACGCCCCACTTCGCTGCCGCGCCGCATCTTGCACGCCCGGAATGGCGCCAGTTTTGGGAGGAATTGAAGCTCTGAACGCTCCCGAGTGACCTCAATCACTGAACACCAAGTCGCAGTGGCCTACCTTCGAATGTTGAGGAGCTAATCCCCAATGAACCAGTCATGAGGAGACGCACTTATGCGGAGACATACACTCCCCTTCGCCGGCTTTGTGCTGGCCGCGACTCTGGTCCTTATTTCTTATTCCCGCTTGCTGGTCGCCCAGCAGTCACCTGCGGCACCTCCCAAAGAAACTGCAACCCAGAAAACGCAGGTCACTCCCGACGACTCAATCACACCGCGAACCTTGGAAGGCTATGTCGAGCAGGAGAAGCCGTTCTACGATTACCTGCTGAAGAACCACCCGATGTTCAAATACGAGAAAGACGGGCGAATGATCGGGAAATATCACATCAGCGACCGCGACGAAGAGTTCGTAGAAGAGGGTGGCGGCAAGGACTATGCGAAGCAAAACAATCGCCAGGTGTCCATGACTTACAGACTGGGAACGGAGTCGATCCTGGACCTGCCGAATAAGTTTGTCGGACCCAAGAAGTGTGGCGAATGTCACGCGGCGCAATATGAAAAGTGGGTGCGCTCCCGACATGCAAAGGTAGTTCGTTTCCCGGATGAGATGGAAGAAGTGCCCGGCAGGGATTTGAACAAGGGACTCTGGGGGAGCCAAGCGGGTGTGCTGCCCGAAGGCATAACCGCCGACTCTGTTTACGCCATCATCGGCACTCCTCGAACAAAGTATGGCTTCATCGATGCCTGGCTGGTCCGGGGCACCTATCATGTCGAGGGTGGCCTGCTGAAAGACGGAACAGGAACTCTGGTGGCCGGCGGCAACCAGAGTTCGCGGACGTGGGCGGAATCGCTGACGCCCGAGGTGATGAACAAGATTGCCTCGTTCGTGCCCGGCTTTCCCACCAAACTTGAGGATTTCGGCGACAACGGCTCCAACGTGTGGGGCATGACGTCCTACGGCGCCAAGAACCGCAAGTCCATGCTCTTCCAGCCCGCCACTACCTACTGCGAGGTTTGCCACACCTTCAAGTTTGACTTCAAGAACGACGCGGAGTTGACAGCGGCGCTCGGTCATCCCGAGGAACTGCGCAAACATACTATCAGTAAGGGCATCACCTGCGAGGAGTGCCACGGTGCCGGGGCTCATCTCTATGGAGCGCGCGGGGCCGGAATGCCTTCCGACTGCGAGCGCTGCCACCAGCGCTTTGCCTGGAACAAGGAGCAAGCAAAAGAAGATCCGGACCATCCCTTTACTTCATTTTTCAAAACCAAAGCCCCGGCCTGCGGAACCGAGGGTTCGCAAGGCTACAATACTTCTCACTATGAGAAGGGTATCCGCTGCAGCACCTGCCACGATCCCCACGAGGTCACGGCGAATGATTGGAAAGACAGCTACACCGTGACTGGCCTTAAAAAGCAATGCCAGGACTGCCATTCCGACCAGGCAGCGTTTTTCGCCCAGAATGAAACCCATGGCGGCAACAAGTGCACGAGTTGCCACATGCCAAACATGATGAGCTGCGAAAATTTCGCCGCCATTCAACAGCCGGACTTCGGCGGTTTCGATACCGCCCGTGCGGCCCACATCTGGCGCATCCTGGTAAGTCCGGATGAGAAGTCGCTTAATCCCCCCGAAGGCCAAGACCGCAGCTATAAAGACGGAGCGTGGCGCCTGACCAAGAAAGACGGTAAGCCCTACATTGATCTGATGTGGTCCTGCGGGCGCACCAGTTATATGGATGGCACGGTCATCGCCGGCGGAGGCTGCCACAGCGGAGTGCAGTCCTCGCAACCGAAGGAGCTGCAGTTCACCAATCAGCGCATGATCTACGACAAGGTCATGGGCTGGCAGACTCCGGTAAAAGCGGGCGTGGCCGCGGTCACGGCAGCGTTGGCGAACATCAATGCCGAAATTTCCAAGTCCCGGCTTTCAACGGCACAGAGGGCGCAGGTTCAGTTGATGGCGAATCAGGCAGAGGACATCATCACCGCCATCCAGAAGGATGGATCGTGGGGCGTGCATGCTCCTTCGTACACGCTGAAGAAGGTGAACGAAGCCCGGCTGCTAACCGACGGCGCCAGTGCTGCTCTGGCTGGCAAGAACAATACCGTGGCCCTCAAGAAGTAGCGGAGACGATAGTATTTGGAGGAATCGCGCGGATGAAATAACTGTAGCGTCCGATGTTCGCTGGCCCGTTTGTCGTCCAGCCGCTCTCTACGAGAAATTGCAACACACCAGCCGCTGGGAGGCGATGATCTGCGGGAGGGCCTGGCGGTGGGCTAGTATCCGAGCGCCAATCCAGCAGAGCGAGAGAGCCCCCAGGCGCAAGGATGCGTGCAGCTTCCTGCAATGCGGCGGCGTGGTCCTCTACTTCATGCCAAACATTCGCTACGAAGACGAAATCGGCACACATCGATGGGAGCGTTGTCTTGCTTGCCGCGCCACGCACCAACTCAATGTTGCGGGGAGCGTCCGGTCCGGCGAGCTTTTCCCTCAGCTTGTTCAGCATCTCGGGCTGCAAATCGACCGCATACACTTTCCCGCCAACCCCTACCGCACGTGCTAGGGGGATAGCGAAGTAGCCGGTCCCCGCGCCGATATCGGCAACGCTTATCCCGGGTCGAATCGCTGACGATCGAATCACATCAGCCACCGGAAGCCAGATCTGCCGTTCGGGATCTTCGAGTTTGTGTGCGTCCTGTGGTTTGAAAAGGCGTTCGCCCATGATGGGATGGTCTTTAATCTCTACCTTTGTTGCCTAGCTTCTCACTCCGTCGAGACTCGACAGAACAGGAGTTGGTGCGTCAAGTCGGTACACCCAGCTTGGGCAGCAGCCATTGGGTCAAAAATAGGTAGGCGACGACAAAACCGATGATCCATACCCAGTCCGGCATTTAGTTTGCTCTCTGCAACGAACCCTTTGATCTGTGATGCCTCGTTTGTGTACGGATTCCTTCTCTTCTGGGGGCAACAGCAGCGTAGTTTTGCACTTGAGCGGCCTGCCGCGCTGTGCTGCGGCACACCAACTCGCACAGCTTAAACACGACCGGATCGGCAACGCTGTAGAAGACATTGTTGCCCCAACGCTCGCGGCCCACGAGTCCAGTGTCGAAGAGGATTTGAAGGTGTTTCGATATGTTCGGCTGATTTCCTTCTAAGGTCTCGACGATCTGGTTGACGGTCATTGCTTTATCCTGAAGTGCTTGCAGGATGCGCAGGCGGCAAGGCTCGCCGAGGACATGGAACCGTCGGGCAACCAACTCGATCATCTTGCCGTGGATCATCGTCTCTCTTCTACTGGATACGGAAGCAGCTGAAGCTGTTCTTTCACTATATAATTATACATGCATATAGCTAGAAGAGAGAGAAGCTGCGGAGTCGCTCGAATGCGATCTGACATCGACCAAGCCATCGTTTTGCTGAAGCGCGGAGGCGACGACGCGCTTGAGAGAGCAGTGGCGCTGTTGCAACAGTCCGTGTTTGCTTTTGGTATGAGAGTGTGCGGACAACGCCAGGATGCCGAGGACACGATGCAGGAAGTCTTGGTAAAGTCGTTGCCCTACCTGTCAAGGTTTGACAACTCCCGAGCTCTGGCGACGTGGTTGTACAAAGTGGCGAAGAACCGCTGTCTCATGAACCGCCGCAAGAGCAAATTCGCACCGAAAGAGGAACTCTCCCTAGAGGAGTTGATGCCTGACCAGGAGGAATTCGAGCGGCTCGACGGGCTCACTAGTGTCACTCCGGAAGGTTCGGCCATTCGTGGTGAACAAGGGCAGCGGCTGCGGGAGGCGATTCGGTATCTGCCTCCGCACTATCGCATCATTCTCGTGCTGCGTGACATGGAAGGCTTTACCGATGAAGAGGTCGGGGAGATCACCGGCTTGCGCCCAGGGACCATACGTGTGCGACTCCACCGGGCCCGCTTATTCGTACGGAGGGAACTGGCGAAGGTGAACGAGGGAGTGAAGCACGGTATTACGGGACGATTGCAGCGAAATGCGGGAGGTCCGTCTGGCACTGGACGTTGCAGGAAGATGTTCGCGGGGCTGTCGGACTATCTGGATGGCGAACTGGACGACTTCTCTTGTGAAGAAATCGAGACCCACCTGAACGGCTGTGAACCATGCAAGAAGTTCCTCCGCAGTCTGGAGTCGACCATACAACACTGCCGGCAGTCACCTGCTGACTGCCCAGATCGGGAAAGGGCGGCTGCCCTACGAAAGAAGCTGCTCGCGACCTACAGCCGGGCACTCGCGACCGGCGGAAAGTGACTGGATCAAAGAACCTTAGCTGCTCTGCGTCGTCTTCTCAGAGCGCTCCATTCTCCTCTTCGTTTTTCCTGTAACAAATTCGTCAGGCTTGCATTTATTCATGTGGCTCCCATGGAGGAGCCAGTGAGGGAGACCCATGATTTCAGCAAAAGTTGAATTGACACAGGCGCTTGCCCAGCAAAGACAATTCGTTGCTCGAACTGGCAGTGAGCACTATCTCTTACTGGACGATACCGCTGGGGGGACCGGACCTAAACCCATTGAGCTGGTTGCAGCCGGACTTGCCGGATGCACGGCCTTCGACGTGATCACGATTCTCCGCCAGAAATACCACCAGAAAGTCACCGGCTACGAAGTGCGGGTGGAAGCTGACCAGGCGGAGCGCCCGCCGCAGGTGTTCACGGCGGTTCGGATTCATCACGTGGTCCGGGGCTTTGACATTGATGCTTCGGCCATCGAGCAGGCGATTCATTTGTCGGAGGACAAATATTGTTCAGTCGGGGCGATGGTGCAAAAGACCGCCAGCTTCCACACCACGTTTGAAATCGTCGCCGAAAAGACTGATTGGCTGAATCCAGCGGAGCCAGCCGCAACCCAGGCTTAAGAGATTGCTAATGCAACAGCTTCCACCCCAACTTGGTGATCCAGGTCACGGGCTGAGATCCGCTCATGAGAGCAGGATGAAATGGGTATACCAGCTTTTTCTGGATTGGGTCTTAGCCCTATGAGTGTCTATATTGCTGCTCGCCGCTGTTTTCTAGTTCTGCAGTTAGTTGTTGTTGTCCTTTGTGCCGCTAGGACGATGTTTTCCCAAGCGCCGCCGGAACCCACCCCCCTATCGCTACAGCAGGCCGCCACCATCGCCATGGAGAAGAACCCGCTGCGCAAGGCGGCGCTGGCGGATACGAAAGCTGCATCGGCAGGGATTCAGGAAGCCCGTTCTTTTCTAGTGCCCCACATCACCTTCTCAGAAACGGGCACACGGGGTGACGATCCCGTCTACGTATTTGGCAGCAAGCTTCGGCAGCAGCGTTTCACCTCGAATGACTTCGCCTTGAACCAATTGAATACCCCATTGCCCTTCGGGAACTTCAGCACCCGTTTCGGTGGAACCTGGAACCTGTTCGATTCCTTTGCTTCCTGGCACGGAGTCAGTCGTGCCAAGGAGATGAATACCGCCTCTACCCACCAGCTAGAACGTACCGATCAGGAGATTTTGTTCCGCGTGGTACAGGCCTACTACGGAGTTCTGCTTGCGGCCAAGCAGTTGGAGGTGTCCGATCAGGCGGAAAAAACGGCTAAGTCGATCATGGATCGCAGCCAAGCGAGATATGACAGCGGGGTGGTGGTCGAGTCGGACCTGTTGAGCGCGAAGGTCCGCCTGACGAGCCGCGAACAAGAACTCATTCGTGCGAGAAACAATCTGGAACTCGCCCGCGCCCAACTGAACACCGCGATGGGTGTTCCTGTGGATGCTTTATATCAGCCCGCGGACCCGCTTGCCGAACGGAATCTCGCGTCTCCCGCGCTCGCTGACGTGGAGCAAAAAGCCCTTTCGACTCGTCCGGACCTGAAGCGGATCGAAGCTCAGCAGTCTGCCCAGGAACTCAGTGTCGCCATCGCGAAGTCGTCGTTCGGTCCGCGCCTGAAAGCCTTTGCGGGATGGGAGATGGACAATCCCACGCTGCTGGCTGGTGGTGGCGGCAATAACTGGCTCGGGGGCGTCGAGTTGCAGTTTGACCTCTTTGAGGGTGGCGCGAAAAGAGCAGCGCTGTCGCGAGAACATGCCGTCGCCGAAAAGATCGCGGCGTTGAAGCAAGCGGCCAGCGACGCAGTGCGATTGGAGGTGCGCCAAGCCTACTACGACCTGGATTCCAACCGCCAGCAGGTAGGAGTGGCGCGCTCGTCGATTGCGCAGGCACAAGAGAGTCTGCGCATCAACCAGGATCGCTATGAGGGTGGCCTGATTACCATCACCGACCTTCTAGGCGCAGAAGAAGCGGCACGCCGCAGCCAGACCGACTACTGGCAGGCGGTATATCAGTTTCACATCAGCTCCGCCAATCTGGAGTTGGCGAGTGGGACTTTGAATCTGCAATCACCGGTGGTCAATCCATGAATCTGATTTCTACTTCGAAACAAAGAAACCGAATGAAACTCGCGTCCGTGGTGACAGCGGGTCTCCTCTTGCTCGCTCTTTCGACCCTTGTAGTCTGCTCAAGCGAGCGTGAAACTGCCAGCGCTGCCCCGGAGACAGTAAGCAACGTGTCCGTGTTGTCTGTGCAACCGGCGAACGTTCCGGACCTGGTGGAGGCCGTGGGGACGCTCCGCGCGGCGCAGACGAGCCAACTTGCTAGCCAAATGATGGCGAACATCGTGGAGATTCGGGTACACGAAGGAGACCGGATCCAGCGTGGACAGGTGCTAGCCGTCCTCGACGAAGCCCAGCCGCGTGCGGCTCTCGACAGCGCGACGGCGGCAGATCTCGTATCGCAGCAGGGAATCACGGCAGCCGACTCCGACCTTGCCTTGGCGGAAGCCACCTTCAAGCGGTATCAGACCCTGTATGACAAAAAGTCGGTCAGCCCACAGGAATTCGATGAGGTGAAGGCGCGCTACCAAGCGGCGGAGGCGCGCCGCGACATGGCCCGTGCCGGGCAGACGCAGGCGAAGGCGGCCCTCCAACAGGCACACACCGCTCTCGGGTACACCCGTATCCTGGCTCCGTTCGATGGCCTTGTGACCGAAAAGAAAGCGGATGTCGGCGCGCTCGTCAGCCCCGGGATGCCAATCTTTACCGTGGAGGACCTTCACCGCTACCGCCTGGAAGCCACGGTCAACGAAACCGATCTGCGGTATGTCCGCATGGGTGAGCAGATCCCCGTCATCATCGATGCCGTCGGAGATAAAGAGCTCAAAGGACGGGTTGTCGAGATTGTTCCTGCGGCAGACGCAGCGAGCCGCAGCTTCCTGGTGAAAATCGAAATACCATCCGACCCGGCGCTGCGATCGGGGCTTTTTGGCCGGGCGCAGTTCTCTCGCGGGGAAAGGTCGTCCCTTCTCATCCCGCGAACTGCCGTTGTGGAGCGCGGGCAATTGCAGGGAATCTACGTGCTTGATCAGAACAAGATTGCCACCTTGCGATACATCACGCTCGGTAAACCATCAGGCGCGCAGGTGGAGGTGCTTGCTGGCTTGCAAGCCGGTGAAACGCTCATCGCCGATCCGCGTGACCGGAAATTCAGCGGCAAGAAGATCGAGTCGCACTAGGGAGTCATGGATGAGCACTGCTAACAGCAATTCGGGTCAGCCTGGCCAGCACGCTGCCCTTGGCCTAGCGGGGCGGATCGCTCACACCTTCATCGATTCGAAGCTGACTCCGCTCATCATTGTGGCCGCCCTGCTCCTGGGCGCATTCGCCATCCTCGAAACGCCGCGCGAAGAGGAGCCGCAGATCGTGGTCCCGATGCTTGACGTTTTTGTGCAGATGCCGGGCGCTTCCTCCCAGGAGGTTGCCCAGCGCGTCAGTCTGCCGATGGAGAAGCTCCTCCGCGAGGTGCCAGGGGTCGAATACATCTACTCGATCAGCCATCCCGGCATGAGCATGTTGATCGTGCGCTTCTATGTGGGCACGAAAGAAGAAGACGCGATCATACAGACCTACAATAAGCTCTACTCGAATTTCGACCGAATCCCGCCCGGCGTCTCGCAACCAATCATCAAAGTTCGCTCCATTAACGACGTCCCGATCATGGCCTTAACGCTTTGGGGAAACAACTATGACTCCTATCGCCTGCGGCGGATCGCGGGCGAGCTGGAAAACTCGCTCAAGAAACTCGATGATGTTTCGGAAACGACGATCATCGGCGGGCAACCCCGCCAGGTCCGTGTGGTCCTGGATACACAACGGCTCGTTGCCTACGGTCTCACACCCGGAGTCGTCGTGGGCCAGCTTCAGAATGCGAACAGCCGCGGACAAGCTGGAAGTTTCGCCCGCGACAACCGCGAATTCCAGGTAGAAGCAGGCCTGTTTTTTACCCGTGCCGACGACCTGCAGCAAGTGGTGGTAGGGGTTCACGCCGGTCGGCCCGTTTATTTGCGCGACGTGGTGGAGAAAATCGAGGATGGCCCTGCCGAGCCCGACAACTATGTATTGTTCGCCAGTGCCAAGGGGACGAGTGCTCAGTCGGCCAATTCTGAATATCCCGCGGTGACGATCACCCTCGCCAAGCGCAAGGGCACAAACGCAAGCATTATCGCGGACCATGTTCTCGAACGGGTCGGTGCGCTGCGCGGTTACATGCTACCCCAGGACCTGAATATCACGGTTACACGAAACTACGGCGAGACCGCAAAGGACAAGTCGGACGAGCTGCTCAAACACCTGCTCATCGCAACGCTGTCGGTCACTCTATTGATCGCCTTGGCCTTGGGTTGGCGCGAGTCAGGGGTGGTTCTGCTCGCCGTGCCCGTGACCCTGGCCCTCACGCTGGCGATCTTCTACCTGTTCGGCTACACGTTGAACCGGGTGACTTTATTCGCGCTCATTTTCTCCATCGGCATCCTGGTCGACGACGCCATCGTAGTGGTCGAAAACATCGTACGCCATTTCCGGTTGCCGGAGAGCCGCGGGCGTTCGTTGGTGGACGTCGCGGTGGAGGCGGTGGACGAAGTGGGAAATCCCACGATTCTAGCGACATTCGCGGTGATTGGCGCGATTCTACCGATGGCGTTTGTCCGCGGTCTCATGGGGCCCTATATGCGGCCGATCCCGGTCGGGGCGTCGGCAGCGATGATGTTCTCGCTGATCGTGGCGTTTGTGGTATCGCCCTGGGCGGCGCTGCGGCTGTTGCGGCACTACGCCGAAGACGATGGACACGGCCACCACGAGGCCGAGGGATGGACCACCCGCTTCTACCGTAGCATCATGAACCCGCTGATTTTCGATGCGCGCCGCCGTTGGATGTTTCTCGGTGGGGTAGTAATTCTGCTGCTCGCGGCGGTCGCTTTCGTCCCGTTGAAGTGGGTCCGTGTGAAAATGCTGCCCTTCGACAACAAGAGCGAGTTTCAGGTCATCATCGATATGCCCGATGGCACGCCCCTGGAGCAAACGACGCGGGTGGCGCAGGCACTGGGACAATATCTGGGCAAGCAGCCCGAGGTCATCAATTACCAGATCTATGCTGGTACCTCCGGCCCCTACAACTTCAACGGTTTGGTGCGGCACTATTTCTTGCGCCGGCAGCCCAATCAAGCTGACATTCAAGTAAACCTGTTGTCCCGTCATGACCGCAAAGCGCAAAGCCATGAAATCGCGCGGCGCTTGCGGCCGGAATTAGACAAGATTGCTGAACCGTACGGCGCGCGCATCAAGGTCGCCGAAGTTCCGCCCGGTCCGCCGGTGCTTCAAACCTTGGTCGCAGAAGTTTACGGGCCAGACTACAAAGGCCAGATTGAACTGGCAGCCCAGATTAAGAAGGTCTTTCAGCAAACTCCGGGCGTAGTAGACGTCGATTGGTATGTTGAGGACCCGCAGGCCAAGTATGACCTGAGGGTGGACCTCGACAAGGCGTCGCTGCACGGGATTTCCGCTGCGGACGTTACTCGTACATTGCAGGTGGGGCTGGGTGGCGCTGATGCTGGCCTGCTGCACGATCCTCAGTCGCGGGAGGATGTTCCGATCGAGGTGCGCCTGTCACGACCCGATCGTTCCGTCATTCAGGATCTTGAAAACCTCAGGCTCCCGACTCCTTCCGGTGGTCAGATCGCGCTGCAAGAAGTGACGAATTTGCAACAGACCACCATCGATACCAGTGTGTACCGCAAGAATTTGCAGCCGGTGGTCTATGTGACGGGAGATGTGGCGGGCGGAGAAGAAAGCCCTGTGTACGCCATCATGAAGATGAGCGACGCGATCGACAAGATCAAATTGCCCGATGGCTACGGGGTAAAGCAGTACAAGGGCACGACCATGCCCGAGCGCACCGACCGCTTCTCCATGAAGTGGGACGGCGAGTGGCATATCACGGTAGAAGTCTTCCGCGACCTGGGACTGGCTTTTGCGGCTGTCCTGGTATTGATCTACGTTCTGGTCGTGGGCTGGTTCCGCTCGTTCATTACGCCACTGGTCATCATGGCGCCGATTCCATTGACGCTCGTTGGCATTCTGCCGGCGCATGCCCTGATGGGCGCCTTCTTCACAGCAACATCGATGATCGGATTTATCGCCGGCGCGGGAATCATCGTGCGCAACTCAATCATCCTCGTGGATTTCATCGAACTCCGGCGCTCGCAGGGCATGCCGCTGGAAGAAGCCGTCGTGGATGCGGGCGCGGTGCGCTTCCGGCCCATGCTGCTGACCGCCGCTGCGGTGGTCGTGGGTGCCAGTGTGATTCTGTTTGATCCCATTTTCCAAGGTCTCGCTCTCTCCCTGATGGCAGGCGAAGTAGCTTCCACAGTGCTCTCGCGCATGGCGGTGCCCGTTCTCTACTACATGAGCGAGCGGCGAAGCCAGACGAAACCGGGCGCCGCGGAATCTCATCTTCAGGAGGTACAAGTATGACGGTAGAACGTGGTCTTCGATTGATGGCGGGAGCGTTCATTCTCCTCTCCGTTGCTTTAGGACATTGGCTGAGCCCCTACTGGTATCTGTTTACTGCGTTTGTTGGGTTGAACCTGTTCCAATCCGGACTAACGAACTGGTGCCCCGCGATGTTCGTGCTTCGAAAGTTGGGATTGCGCGAGTCGTTACCACTTGTCTCGAAAGGCTGATGGATCGAATGATTCGACGAAACCAATGACATCCATCGTCCAAGTCGAATATCGACTCAGTCTATTGTCGATTCCCCAAGAGATTCTCGAATCGCTCGGGCACCCAGTGATTTCTGTCGTGGGTTCGCGCGCTGCACGGAATCTTGATCTCTCGAATCGATCGCCTGGAGTCATCGTGATCGGGCATGGCGCCTCTCGGCAAGAACGCCAAGGCCTTATCAATTACTTCCGGCAGGCCGCGCCGCGCGTTCCGCTTGTCGCACTTCTGCGCAGTCGCGATGACGACTTTAGCGACGTCGATTACAACTGCCGGGCAGACGATCCGCCTCTCTGGGTGAGGAAAGTCGCGCAGGCTCTTGCCGGAATTGAATAGCAACTGCCCACCTCAATCCTTCAGTCCGAGTTCTGGGAGGTGATGGCTCGCAGATTTCGGTTCTATAGTGACGATTGCACGGACCTCGACCTGCGAGGATGGCGTAAGTACGACAGCCGAGCAGTATCGGCGGACTTCGTTCGGGAGGGACTATGAAAGCAAATGTTGGTAGCGTGGACCGTGGGCTTGCGTATCGTCGTCGGGCTAGCTCTGCTGAGCCTGCTATTTGTGCTAAACGGAGATGCGCGGTGGCTGGACCTTGTCGGTGTCGTACCCGTTGCAACCGCGGCGTTCCGGTTTTGCCCGCTCTACCGTCTCGTGGGGCTGAGCACTTGTCCATTGGCAGCGAAGAGATAGGCCCTCGCAGAAGGCCGCTACGCAGTCGGTGTAGCGGAGTGCGCCGTTCTGGCATTTATGCCACGGAGGTGACTGAACCATGCTGCGAATTCTAGTTTTCGACGAACCATATTCGGTTAAGTTGCGCCTGGAAGGGAAACTCCCAGCTCAGACCGCGCCTCAGTTGACTCAGCGCTGGGCGGAGGTTCGCAGCAGAATTAAGGGCCGCAAAGCCATCCTCGATCTCGGTGACGTTGTTGAGTTTGATGAGACCGGCCGACGCACGCTGGCCTGGCTTGCTAGCTCAGGAGTCAGGCTGGGCTACGCCCACCCCAACGTGCGTCCGTTGGTCGAAGACTTGGCCTGCGATGAGCCTGGGATTTCGCGTTTTCTCAGCTCGAATTTGGAAACGACTGCACATGGCAGATTGCTTTGAACGCTGGGATTCTCCTATCTACCGATTGTGCCGCCTGATCTGCTCGACGTTGCCTCCCGCTTGGCGGCCGTGTGGATGCCGGACAAGCTAGAGGCCACGTCATCCGGTGCGAGGTCGCCTCGGCGCGGCGGACTGAGGCGAGCCTCTTGTGCAGCACTTGAAATGAGGACAGATCATCATCCGAATCTCGATTCGTACAGCACTACTACTCGAGTGTCAGCGGGCACTGTTTCGGCAGAAATTCGGTCGGGAAGCTGAGGCTGAAGACCCGTTCTTTTTCGACCCGGACGAGGAGGAGCCTCAGCCGATCAAGGAGAAACACGCCGGCGTTCCAATCGAGCACCTCTGCCAAAAATTGTCGAAAGCTGATGTCGATCCGGCGTTTCTGTTTGCCATCCGGAAGACCATGCAACTGGGACTAGCTGCACCTCCCTGCCTGTACAGCGATGCGGAAGTGGTGCATTGGCTGGGGGCAGTGGACAGGTACCACCGGATCGTTGATGCCCGTGGGCGCACCGACGATAATCATGTTGCGTGTCACACGCTGGGCGCCAGCAGCGGCACCGTCTACGGGGCTAACAGCACCGATTCGTCGGCGGTGTTGGTCCGATCCGATTGCTGTAAGTCAGTGTAGAAAACGTCCACGAGGTCCACGACGCCATCTATCTCCCCCAACCCTTCCTCAGAGCGGAGGTCTATAATTTTTTCAAGAAGTTGAGAGGGAGAGATGCCATGAAACCTAACAGACTGCTACCAATTCTGTTATTGATGCTGACTTCGTTGGCTTGGGCGCAGAGCGCGCCGTCTGGCCAGCAATCTTCAAGCGGAACGCAAGGGGGAACGCAGCCGCCAGCACCCGGCGTACGGGCGGGCCAGCGGGCACAACGGCATGAGCAGATGCAGGCGATGTGCAAGGAACACATCGAGGCCATGAAAACAGATGTGCAAAAAATGCATTCCGCTTTTGACAAAATGAAGGCCAACGTTGCCTCCATTAGCAACGCTGATGAGAAGGCACGTTGGCAAGCGAATATTGACATGTGGCAGACCATGGTGGACCACCACGACCAGATGCTGAAACAGATGGAAGACGCCCAGGCCAAAGGCGAGGGATGCGGAATGATGATGGGCGGCATGGGAATTGGTGGCGGTATGCACCCGATGAAGCCAGCCCCGACTGGACCCGCCGAAACCAAGCCGCAGTAGCAGGGAACCCGTCGTACTCTCGATCTGATGCTGCGACCGACCAGCCGCGGACTATCGCGCTCAGGTAAAGCCGCGCGAACCGGACATGCCGCAGCCGCCGGCAGCGAAGGTGGAAAGCTGGCGCTCAACCTTGTGGGAATGACAATTTGGGCACTCCAGGTCGTTGTCGGTATCCTTTATGCGACGCAGCATCTCGAAGACCTTGCCGCACCTACGGCACTGGTACTCATACAGAGGCATCATCTACTCCTATATTCTCAACGACATCTGAGCGGTTGCTCAGCCGATTGTTCCGCCGCAGACGCCTGCGGTCGTCCGACCATTCGGTCCGTTGAGTGTTGATAACAGTAGAGGCGCAGACTCAGGGCTCTTTCGAGGGCTTCAAGACCACCACCAGCCTGAATGTCGAATGTGGTCATGATGCGTCGAGCCTCCGCAGAAGCGAAGCGCGTCCAGGAGCGCGCGTCCAGATCAATGGCGGTCTGCATGTCGAAACGCTCCTCGGCCGCGAGAAACCAGCAGCCATCGTGGGCGAGCCAGTTCTTGGCGAACATTTCCAGTGCCCGCAACAGATCTTCGCGGCCCATGGCTTCGAACGCATTTCCGGATTGAGGTGACATAATGCTCGCCTGAGGTTCCTATGCTAGTAATCACATCAGGGACGGGTACAGTTTAGCGTTGCGTTCCAATACTTATGGAGCAGAACTTTCCTCACACGTCGCACAGCGAGCAGGCTGTGCTATGGTCGGAGGCACCGGCCCAAACTCGGACTCCAGAGGAAATCCAAGCCGACGCCACGTGTGGAAGCCGCCGCGCAGCGGGCGAACTTTAGTAACGCCATATTTCCGTAGTTTGACCGCGGTCATGGCCCTGCTGGCTTCGTTCGGACAGGTACAGTACAACACAACTTCCTGCTGCCTGGGAATCTCGCGGTTGCGCTTATCCAAGTCTTCCATGGGAATCCGAAGCGCCCCCGGAATCGTGTAGGGCTCGGGCAGGAAATCGAGAGAATGTCGGAGGTCAATCACCGTGACCGGTTCATGCGGGTCCAGCTTTTGCTTTAGCTCTTCGGGACTGATGCGGGCCATTCGCAGGTTTCGAAGAAACCTCTGCCGCCGCGCATGCTTGCGGACCAAGTATGCCGTCAGTGCAGCGATGAATAAAACGACCAGGAAGAATGCACTCATCCGCCATGCGTAGACGGCAAGTCTTTCAAGTTGCTTCGAGAAGACAAGCCCCAACAATTCAAATGTCGAGGCCCAGATAGTGATGCCCAGACTATCCACAACCACAAACTGCCACCAAGGTATGCGAATAGTACCTGCGACGGGCGCTGCCATCGCATTCAGGCCCGGTACGAATTTGGCGACCAGGAGCGAACGCAATCCATGTTTCTCCAGAAGATTCTTGACGCGACGGACGCACGAATCTGGCTCCAAGCACACCCGACACAGCCGGCCAAGCGCCCGCGAGCCGTGAGCATACCCGGCACGATACCAAATCAGATCGGCGGTAAGTGCCCCGGCCAGGGCCAATGCGGTGAGGAAAAACAGGTTCATTCGGCCCGTGCTCGCTATGGCGCCCGCCGCCAGCAGGGTTGGCGCAGACGGTACCGGGAAGCCGAGTTGCTCGGCGAACACCCAGAGTGACAGGGCTACGTAGCCATACCGGACGAAATCCCCCAGAGTCTCGGTCACGGTTTTAACCTTGGCCTTTGGAGAAAGAATGCAGAAAACGCGGATTTTGTTACAACAAAGGGCGTCCGTTTGCGACCGTACGGCAGCCGTACCTGCAGCGTTCCTTTCTGTGCGAGGCGTGCTATCTCCGTCCGGTCAAATCGGCAGGTTCGGTGCCCACAATCCGACAACAAGCGCATACTGGATACCGTGATCGATGTCGTAGCGCTATGTCGTGTTTCCAGGTCAATCGTCAGATCATCCACGGAGGAGGGCGGCGCCGCCTGGCGCCAAAATTCGCGACATGATTCACAATCTGAATATCACCGCAATTGTTGAAAACACGGCCGGCACTCTTGACGCCGCAGGCGAGTGGGGGCTTGCATTATGGATTGAAGCGGACGACCGTCGCATTCTCTCCGATACCGGCCAGGGGCATACTTTGTTGCACAACGCACGCCTGCTCGGAATCGACGTCGCGACCGCCGAAGCCCTGGTCATCAGTCACGGCCACTCCGATCATACCGGCGGCATTGCCGCGGTGATCGACGCTGGCTTTCGCGGCAAGATCTATATTCATCCCGCGGCATTGAACGGCAAGTACCAACGCGAGAAAACGCCTCCGCACCGAGCGAAGGGCATACCTGCTGCGTCGTACCAAGCCCTGCTCTCCAGGGTAGCTGACGTTATCGAATCGCCACAGCCCACCGAAATCGCTTCCGGAGTGATCGTGACCGGTGCCATTCCCCGGCGAAACACGTACGAAGATATACCTGACCCCTTCTTTCTGGACGAAAACTGCACCCAGCCCGATCCGCTAATTGACGATCAAGCGCTGTTGATCGAAACTCACCGGGGTTGGGCCGTAATTACCGGATGTGGACATTCGGGGTTGATCAACACTTTGAACTACGCCAAAGAACTAATCGGCAATAGCCGCATTCTCGCCGTGATCGGAGGGCTGCATCTCTCTCGGGCATCGGCCGAGCGCATCAAGGCGACAACAGAAAACTTGCGCGCGTTTGGTGTCGAGCTGATCGCGCCCTGCCACTGCACGGGGTTCGAAGCCACGGGCGCTCTGCAGAATCAGTTTGGCAGCCAGGTGGTGGCGCTCCGAGCCGGCCTGACCGTCCGGGTTTCCGAGGCATGATCACAACAAACTCCGTGAAGAAATCGTCAGGGCTGACGACCCGACACTTCCTCATGAATTCACGGGCCATGGCGCGATAATCGCCATGCCGCCGAAGGCGGATGTCGAAACCGCGTTGCCGCATCATGGCTAGGGTGAGTTAAGATCGCACTACAATGGCGGGAAGGCGATTTTTCGATCACCAGGAAGTTGGTCAAGTGTCGTATCACGAGGGCGCACGCGCTGGGGAAACCAACATGTGCGGCGCTGATGGTGGGCTCAATTCGAACAGGGATCCACATAAACTATGAAAATTTTGTTAGCAATTGACGATTCGAAATTTGCCGAGGCTGCGATCCAGGCGGCAATCTCGCAGGTCCGTCAGGATCATACGCAAGTGCTCGTGCTGCACGTGGTGGATTGGAGCAACTTTATGCCGAGTCCCTTTCCCAGAGTCGGGGAGGAGCCGATGTTCAGCGTGCGTCAACTCGAATCCATCACAGAGGGTGAAACCGCGAAAGCGCACGAACTGGTGACAAGCGCCGCTGAGCGTCTGCGCTCGGCTGGGTTTGAGGCGACCACATCCGTGCGAGAGGGAGACCCCAAATCGGTAATTCTCGATTGTGCTACCGAGTGGGGAGCTGAATTGATTATCTTGGGCTCACATGGGCGCAAGGGTGTCGCTCGTTTTGTGTTGGGAAGCGTATCCGAAGCCGTCGCTCGCTATGCTCGCTGCTCGGTTGAAATCGTGCGTTTGCCAACCAAGGTTTGAGCGATTCGTACTAAATCTGTTCCCAATCGTGCGGGGACGGAAAAGAATGATCACCGACAATTTGGACCCGATCGAAGACCTTCAGGCTCGCGGCCTCACCCGCGAGGAAGCCAGTGCACGGTTGGCGCAGTACGGTCCAAAATACCGTTCGCGAGGCGAAGTCCCATCTCTTCCTTGCGATTGCTGAGAAGTTCTGGGCGCCAGTCCCTTGGATGCTCGAGGCCACAATTGCATTGGAAACGATTTTGGGCAAGCGTCCCGAAGCTGTCATCATCGGCCTTCTTCTTATCTTTAACGCCGGTCTGGGCCTGGTACAAGAGAAGCGCGCTCACAATGCTCTTACCCTGCTTCGCAAGCGGCTGCCGGTACAAGCGCGGGTGAGGCACAGCGGCCAGTGGCAATCGGTGGCGGCCGAGGAATTGGTCCCGGGCGATTTCGTTCATGTGCGCATGGGAGACCTGATGCCGGCCGATGTGCGCCTCGCTGAAGGACATATCCTCCTCGATCAATCCACACTCACCGGCGAATCTCTTCCCATCGATGCCGGACCCGATCGAACGGCAATTGCCGGGTCGGTTGTAGTCCGTGGGGAAGGAAGTGGCGAGGTGATCGCGACAGGCGGGCGCACATTCTTCGGCAAAACGGCGGAGTTAGTCCGAACGGCTAAGACCGTGAGTCATCTCCAAACCATCATTTTCACCATCGTCAAATACCTGGTCATGCTCGACGGCGTTTCTCGTTTTCATCCTTCTTGTATATTCCCGGTTTGCGCACTTGCCAATGGTGGAAATGCTATCCTTCGCCGTCATGTTGCTGGTAGCTTCGATCCCAGTGCCTCTGCCGGCCACCTTCACTCTGGCGACGGCGCTTGGTTCTCTGGAACTTGCCGCCAACGGCGTACTGGTGACACGTCTCTCCGCCATTGAAGAACCAAACCCCAGCCTACGGATGCCGGTGCAGCACGTGCGTGGCGATATCCGGCCAGAATTCGCGGAATACGTTCGTCAGCGCGTCCCGCCCAATCGCGTATGCGTACTTCGTCGCGAGCGCCCCGGCAGTCCGACTCCCGCTTGGGTAATACGCCACCGAAATTCCTTGCGCCATGCCCCTGCCCAACAGTTCGGAAATATTAAAGCTGTTGTGTCCGTGATAGTCCGGCGTGATAGCGATGCGAGAGGCTGAGTAGAAGCCGCGCTTCCAAATACTGCCCTTACCCATGGCGTAATAGCGTTCGTCCTGATGAAACACTGTGGGCAGCGCAAAGATAACGAGGTAATTGCCGTCCGTCTTGTCGACAAAGCCTCGCCAGTAGTACCTGCCAAACCCGGCGACGCCTTTCCCGAGCTGCGAATGCGCGTCTGTTCCCTCAGCCAGGAGTGAAGTGATACCCACGAAGATAAACGACGAGTAGTCGAAGCTGTTCTGGGTTGCGAGAATGAAGCTCTGCTTCGGCGTGGGCGGCGGAGGGAGTGCGCCGGCGCTGACCGCCCGGAAATTAGGCATCACGCCCAGGATTCGCTTCGGTTGTTGCGTCTCAGGCGGAGCGCCTTGGTTCGCAGGCGCCGTCTCCTGGCCCGCACTCTTCGCCTCAGATTGCTTGGTAGCGCTGCCATTGCTCGATGTCCCAGACTGTTCCGGCGGCGAAGTCTGCTGCGGACTTTGCGTATCGGGTGATGAACTCTCAGTGGATTCCAAAGATACGGCTGGCGCCAAAGATGAACTGCGCTCTTGCGCCCATAGACTCTGTACGAAGAGGATAAGTACTAGTGGCTGAAAAAAACGCAAGCAGTGCATTCCCCCCCCGCAGGTGAGATGCCGGAAACTGGAATCTGGCCGATAACCCCAGAGAAGAGCCTTGAAGCTGATACCGGCACTTGCAGAGTACCCGAACTCCCGAACGGGAGTAAAATATAGGCGGATTCCCTGGGGTGGGAAGGCCATGACCACTCGAATTGCCTTCCTTGCGCGATCGCTGCGCATCCTTCTGATCTTGCTGTCCGTGACCTGTCTCCTCGTCCCCGCAGAGGCGCAACACGGAGGCGGAGGCGGCCATTCCGGAGGCGGCCACTCTTCCGGCAGGCACTCCGGCGGGGGCCACACGGGCGGGCACTCCGGCTGGCTACACTTCGGGTTCGGAAAGCACTCTGCCCGGCATGCGCGATCCGGAGCGCCCACTACTTCGGATACTTCTCCCCAGCTGCCGTCACACTTGTGGACCTTCGCCACGCCTGCCCGCATGTCATCCGTTTCGCGGGTTCCTTCAACGCTTCTCTGGTCTCCCCCGCTATTTCCACGCCGCCCCGACGGCCAAGTTTCTTTCGTTTCTTCTCCCGTGCGCCCTCGTCGCGGTTTCTTCTTCAACCGCTTTCCGCGGTTTTATTCCTCCGGATGCTTCTTCGGCGGCGTGACTCAGGTCTGCTTCTTCGAACCATTCTTGCCGCTGCTTTCCTTCTCCGGTTACTTTGATCCTTTTTATTTCGGCTTCGGCGGAGACTCGCTTGATCTGGGCGACGACCTTGATTCCCAGGGACCCGCGCAGTGGGAAATGTCCGCGATCCCGCCCACTGCCAATCCATCGGATAACGACACAGCAGAAGGGAATTTGCCCTTGCGCCCCGGAGCCACGCTCGGCATAGCGACCGAACAGCAGGCCCTGGGCAAGGGAGTCTTCCTACTGGTGCTGAACAGTGGCACCAGCCATGCCGCGACTGACTGCTGGGTCGCCGACGGCTATCTCGAATACATCAGCCCCGACGGCACACGCAGCCACATTCCGCTCGAAGCTCTCGACCTGCAGAACACAGTGACCCAAAATGCTCCCCGTGGCCTTCCGTTTGTCCTCCGCTCCGCACCCGCACAGAATCGTTAGCACCGCTTTCGATTATTTGTTCGACACTGATTTAGAAGTGCGATTGAGATGACCATGCTGACGAGTATTCGGTTAACTCTTAATCAGTAGGCCTCCGTCATCAGTAGGCCTCCGTCGGTTTGCCGGAGCAGTCTGCACCTCTGCTCATCTTTTCTCTCGTTAGTGTTTATGGTGCCCTTTCTGGTTCAACTTTTTCGCTGTTTCTCGGTACGTCCGGTACGCACACTAGCAACTCGAAGCCATGTCGATTTGAGGCAAATCTCGGCAGGCAGATTTGTGCTACCTTGCTGGGCTCCATTTTGGCTCCAATAAGAAGGCCAAAATCAGGCAGGAAATCGACGCTATGCCATGCAGAATCAACAGATAGCTTTGGGTGACTACCTGAAAAGGCTGCGCTCTACCATTTCCTCTCGTCCCGCAGAACTACAGTCAAGGAGTCTAGAACGAGGGCAACACAGGGGCAGGCAGGATTACAGTTTGCTGTTCTTGAGAACAATGCGTTACTCTTTGCGCCGCGCATTGTCTTTAGATTCTGTTGATGGTGGCACTCATAACCCAACGGTCGGGATTAGCATTAGAGGTTTTTTCCAAGCAGAGTTGACTTCCGGAAACGGCTCGAATCATCTCCCTTTCGGCGCGTGTCAACGACCCTGAGACAGGTGTTCACGAAATTTAGTGAGTTTTTCATTTGCTGTCAGTTTTCCACAAGAAATTTCGCGTCAGGATCGCCTAGGAACGACGATCGCCAACTCGATGGACCTACGGCATGCCCGTTCTTGTCCCTCCTGGGAGCACACTTCGTTTTTCCAAAGTCGATCGCTGCTGGCAGCTGATCGCTTCCAAGGAA
>Ga0208820_1000465_pt1 | contig 29988 bp, 29 predicted proteins | sample June2015DPH_16_5_FD_184713 | JGI IMG/M metagenome (GOLD analysis project Ga0208820, IMG submission 184713) | Peatland microbial communities from SPRUCE experiment site at the Marcell Experimental Forest, Minnesota, USA - June2015DPH_16_40... | ecosystem: Environmental > Terrestrial > Soil >...
CGCTCAGGTCCGGGCTTGACATCTCTAACTTGGTGAACCCTCACTTCGTTCGTGTCCGCGCTATATGTTTGAACCTGCGTTCGATGCGTATAGTTCGTGCCCGATTATTTGTGAGGGCGCAAGCTTCAAGTCCGGGTGCGATCTTTTGTGAGCGCCCAGTTCGCGCCCGATGTTCTGTGAGGGCGCAGGGGTGCAAAGGCTGCCGGCAGACCAGGACATGGGTCAAGCACACTATTCTGCAAAAGGCTGAACTCGGACTATTTACTCAGGCCAGAAAGCTCACCAGTTTCCGGTTGAAAAAATCGGGGGCTTCAATATTGCTGAGGTGCATGGCGCCTGGGATGACGACCAGCTCCGATCCCTCGATCTGCCGTTGGATCGCCTCGGCGGCGCCTACAGGTGTAGTCTCGTCCTTTTCCCCAGTGATGATCAAGGTGGGCGTGGATGCCTTTGAGAGTTCGCGTGAGACGTCAAAGTTGCTGATGGCGAGGGAGCAGCCGACATAACCGGAAACGGGCGTGAGATGGATCATTTTACGCATCCTCTCGGTGATTTCCGGCTGGTTCCGGCGAAATTCTCCACTCAGCCAACGTTCCAGGGTCTGTTCGGAAAGGGCTTTCATGCCCTCGGTTTGGGCCGTCCGAATGCGTTCCTCCCAAATCGGGGTCATCTCCGGGGGGACGCGGCCGGTCGTATCGCACAGGACGAGTTTTTTGAGCCGGTCCGGATACCTGCACGCCAATACCTGTCCGATCATTCCCCCCATCGAGATGCCCAAAAAGTGAGTCCGCCCGATGGCCAGGCGATCGAGCAAACCGATCACATCGGCAGCCAGCATCTCCATCGTATAGGGTCCCGGAGGGGCGGATGAACTGCCGTGGCCGCGCGTGTCGAAGCGCAAGATTCGATACTTGCCGCGCAGCACCGGGAGTTGCAGGTCCCACAGCTCAAGGGCCGTGGCCAAAGAGTGGCTCAAGGTGACGAACGGCGCATCTCCAGGGCCTTCTATCTTATAATTGATGACCACATCATTGACGCGAGCCTGCATCTCTGCTTCCTTCTCTTCAGGCTCTACCGGCATGGGTGGTTAAAAAGGCCGAGCTGAGGGGAATGCGTCTGCATAATATAGGCGCACCGCGGCAAACCTGCTTCTGATCTAGCCGGTCCGCTCCACGTGAAAGACCGATTTGCTCACACCGGCATCCGCATGAGGGTTGACATCTGCGGACACCGGTTACAAACAACTGGCCGTGGAGCGGCAGTCAACTATGCATAAAGACCCTCTGCCCAGCATGATCGGACAGCCGGCGCAGGCCGATGTCAGAATTTATAGTTGAGCCCCACCCGGAAAACGTTCTGGGCCGAATCGATGCTGGTCGTATACGTAACCGGGCCATAAACCGGTTGAGGGGAATAAGTGTAAGACTTCGAGCCGAGGTCTACATATAGGTATTCGAGCTTGATGCTCCAACAGCCGCACAATGCGTATTCGCTGCCGACGCCGATCGTCCATCCGGCCTGCAGCCCCGACGAGGAACCGATGTAGTTGTCTAAAGTTGAGGTGAACAGTACGTTACTGTTGGAAGAGACAGTCCCATAGGCGAGACCGCCGGTTGCGTAAATCAGGCATCGATCGCTAAGCGTGTAGCCAAAGCGCCCCCGCAGGGTGCCGAAGTAATCGATCTGCTGCGTCACGGTGTGAACAAAATTACCGGTGAGCGGGGAAGAAAGCGCGCGATTGACGTAGCTCGACTCATCGGTGCCGTTGTAGTTGAAGTCAGTTTCAAGGCCATAGACGAAACAGCCGCACTGGAAATTGTAGCCGACCTGGCCGCCAAGGGTGAAAGCGGAATCGCTGAAGTCGCCCGAATCCGTTCGCAGCGAATTGCTCGGAGTGAGACCAGGATTTGTCAAATACTCACCCGTTGGACTGACGCTATAGCTGGAGTCGTTTAAGGCGAAACCCGTGTTCAGGCCCGCGTAAAACCCCGTCCAGTTATAGGCGCCGGCGGCCCATGCGGAGCCACAGCCAAGGACCAGTACAAGCAATGCGGTCGCAAAAACGGAATTTCTCATAGCGCCCCTCCATGTTGGCAAATCCGTTAAGGTGATTGGGACACGCGGCCCGGAGTTTTTTAATACGAGTCTATACGCAACTATGCATAAAGACCCTCTGCCCGACATGATCAGGCAGAGGGGCAGTCGGATGTCAGAATTTATAGTTGAGCCCCACCCGGAAAACGTTCTGGGCCGTACTGATATTGGTCGTCAGGTCTGTGCCGGTAATCGGGTAAGACATCGAGCCGAGGTCGACATACAGGTATTCGAGCTTGACGCTCCAACAGTTGTTGAGCGCGTATTCGCCGCCGGCGCCGGCACACCATCCGACCAGCATCCCCGACGAGGAACCGGAGAAGGCGAAACCTGGGAAGGCGGGAGCTCCTGTGCCGGGAAATCTGACGGAGTAGCTAGTGCTGGACGAGACCTCTCCATAAGCGAGACCACCGGTTATGTAAAACAGCAATCGATCGGCAGGCGTGTAACCCAAGCGCCCACGCAGGGTACCGAAGAAATCGATCTCCTGCGTCACGGTGTAGCTAGTACCAAAGTTAGCACCAGGGGCGCCGGCCACAGGGAGCCCGAAATTTTGGGTGATCGAATCGCCCATGCCGTCGTAGCTGATGTCCGCTTCGATGCCGTAGACGAAATAGGGGCAACAGCAGCACTGGAAATTGTAGCCGGCCTGGCCGCCAAAGATGAAAGCGAGATCGGTAAAGTCGCCCGTATCAAGAACCGCACTCGCAGGATCGATACTATACCCGCCGGCGTCTTTGGCGAAACCCGTGTTGAGTCCCGCGTAAAACCCCGTCCAGTTATAGGTAGCGGCGGCAGGATCGGCGGCCCATACAGAGCCGCCGCCAAGAAAGAGTACAAGCAATGCAGCAGCTAAAACGGAATTCCTCATAGCCCCCCTCCATGTCGGCAAATCCGTTAAAAACTACGGGGCCATACGGCCCCGAAGGTATAATGCAGTCTATAAAGCGCTCTACAATGATAAGGCCGCCGGGGCACGCCGATGTCAGAATTTATAGTTGAGCCCCACCCGGAAAACGTTCTGGGCCGTACTGATATTGGTCGTCAGTGGTGTGCCGGCAATCGGGTAAGACATCGAGCCGAGGTCGACATACAGGTATTCGAGCTTGACGCTCCAGCAGTTGTTGATCGCGTATTCGCCGCCGGCGCCGGCACACCATCCGACCAGCATCCCGGACGAGGAGCCGAAGAAGGTGGGATCCTCCATAAATCTGACGGAGTAGCTAGTGCTGGACGAGACCTCTCCATAGGCGAGACCACCGGTTATGTAAAACAGTAATCTATCGGCAGGCGTGTAACCCAAGCGCCCACGCAGGGTGCCGAAGAAATCGATCTCCTGCGTCACGGTGTAGTTAGTACCAAAGTTAGCACCAGGGGCGCCGGCCACAGGGAGCGCGAAATTTTGGGTGACCGAATCGCCCATGCCGTCGTAGTTGATGTCCGCTTCGATGCCGTAGACGATATAGGGGCAACAGCAGCACTGGAAATTGTAGCCGACCTGGCCGCCAAAGATGAAAGCAAGATCGGCAAAGTCGCCCGTATCATAAATCCCACTCGGAGAAGAAGTGATGCTATACCCGCCGGCGTCTTTGGCGAAACCCGTGTTCAGGCCCGCGTAAAACCCCGTCCAGTTATAGGTAGCGGCGGCAGGATCGGCGGCCCATGCGGAGCCGCAGCCAAGAAAGAGTACAAGCAATGCAGTAGCTAAAACGGAATTCCTCATAGCGCCCCTCCATGTTGGTAAATCCGTTAGGATGATTGGGCCATAAGGCCCCGAAAGTATAACACAGTCTACAAAACGCTGTATAACACAAGAGTTTGTGTACTGCAGTAAAAAATCGTAAAATAATTTGGAGCTCTTTGTAAAATCAGTAAAATATCCACCTGGATTTAAGGGCGTGCGGGAATATTTTCTTGACGTGGGGCTCATTTCTGAGGTAGGGTACAGTGCTTCAATTCCGGTATCGCATTTTTGGCCTTAACAAAGGGTTTCCGCCTGTGACCTCTAAGAATCTTATCATAACGGACAATACAACGATCCGCACGAAAGTCTTCTGCTATGTCCGGGACCGGATTCTCAGTGGTGAGATTGCGCAGGGTGAACGGCTGGTCGAGACTAAAATCGCCTCCGAGATCGGAACGTCACGAACTCCCATAAGAGAAGCCTTCCATACCCTTGAACGTGAAGGGCTGATCGATTCCATCCCGAGGGTCGGTTACGTGGTGCGCGCGATCAGTGAAGAGGAGGTGGCGGAGATCTGCGCCATCCGCCTGGTCATAGAGGCGCTTGCGGTGCGATGGGCGCTCCAAAAGGCCTACAAGAAGTTAATTAAAGACCTCAAAAAAAATATGAACCGGGCCGAGCAGTTACTGGAGAAAGAGCGGTACAGCGATTTCGTGGAAGTGGATGCGGCCTTTCATGAAGTGATAGCCCGGTGCAGTGGAAGCGACCGGCTTCTGGAACTGGCCCAGACTCTTCGTAAACACATGCTGCGATACCGTGCCAAAAGTATTTTTTCGGCGGACACTGTCGTTAAGGCAATAGCCGGCCACAAAGCCATTCTGGCCGCCATCGAAGATGGTGATGCCGACGCGGTCGAGCAAGCGATCAAAGTCCACCTCGACGAGTCGAAGGAAAGTTGTATACGCTATGGTTCGAATGAGCGCATTGTAGATAGTTCCTCACTTCGTCAAGCTGAGCTCTATAGGATCACTACGACCTGATTTGATCTGATACCAGTTCGCGTTCAAGATTGAATTAATCGAAAAGAGCGGGGAAGTGACTTCCCCGCACCCCGTAAGATTTGGCCGCGCGCGCAGACGCGCGCGGCCAAGCGCTCGGCGCCAGCGGCGGCCGCCCAGCACTTGCTGGGCGGCCGCCGCAGCGCCATTCTTAAATAGCAGGATCATGGTCCGGGCATGGAGACCTGCGAGGGGGTGCGCCCTCTCAAAAGATCGGGCGCGAACTGGGCACTCACAAAAGATCGCACCCGGACTTGAAGCTTGCGCCCTCACAAATAATCGGGCACGAACTATACGCATCGAACGCAGGTTCAAACATATAGCGCGGACACGAACGAAGTGAGAGTTCACCAAGTTAGAGATGTCAAGCCCGGACCTGAGCGCAGTGAGGGTCCAGCGTCGAGCATCGGTCCAATGTGTAAGCGCGAACCCGAACGAAGTGAGGGTTCGGGGGGCAAAGTTCCCCGAGCTTTTCAGCTTCTTTTGGTACTACCTGATTTAATCTGACAGCCTCGCCTGATAGGAACTCCTCTCTCATCATGATGGCCTCAAATAGCCAAAAACGAATGGCCAGGCACAAAATTGCCTGGCCATTCTTACATTGACTTAACCTCGTGTCCTGAGTCTAAAGTTCATAACATAATTCAAGCCTAGCAATTGAGCCAACGCCAACGTCACCCCGGCTTGCGCCGGGGTCCGGGAGTGACTGAAATTTATTAAAAATACTGGATTCCGGCCTTCGCCGGAATGACGGCCTAAGTACTCGGGACTTAAGTAGTGGATCTCTAACTCAGGACACTAGCATTATTCGCCAACCAACCCCGGTTTCACAACTAGTTTGGCCTTTTTTGCAGGAAACAGCTTGTTGAGCAACTCAACTGAAGGCGCCTTGGAAATGAAGCTGCCTCCGAAGTACGTGATAGCGCAGCCGATGATCAGTATCCATTCCATGGTGCCCATACCAATCCGGGGTGGAGTCGTTCCAAAAACCGCCCAACCGCCATAAAGCGCGGCAACTGTGCCGTAGATCACCGTGAGCATGGCGCCGACCTTTGTGGCGCGTCTCCAGTAATAGGAAATGACGGTTACGAATACAAAGATCGATCCAAGGCCCATTGCAGCCAGTCCCATAAAGGACACGAGCAATTCAGGCGGCCGTTCCAGGGTCCAGTAGAAGGGGAGGAAAAGAAAGAGGGCGATCAAGAAGTAGTTCAGGCTGATCAGGGTCGTGTCGGATGTTTTGGGACGCCAGAGCTTTATGATGTCCCTGGATACGTTGGCGCTCATTATGAAGACCAAGGCAGAGAGGGTGCCAAGGGCGGCCCCAACCAGAGCCGTAAGATAGATGCATAGCAACCAGGTGCCGCCTATGCCCCATGCGAGCATCGGCGCGGCAAGATCGGCGCCCCACTGCTTGTTGGCGAGAAGATTGGTGCCGAAGAGCATTCGAGCGATAAGGCCGTTGCTTGAGCAGTCGAGCATGTTGGGGATCCCGACTACAACGAAAACAATAGCAATGAGCGTTACAAAATCTTTGTTCGACAGTTTTTTCATGCCCAGAAAACGGCTGACGTTATGAGGAAATCCGATAGCCATAGTTAAGAAGATGACAGGAGTTGCAAAGATGCCGACGTAGCTGGAGAAAAGCTGGGTTACACCGACCGTGGGCATACTGCGATCTATAAGCAGCATGAGGCTGGGCTTTTGCGCCATGAGGGCATCGGATATCTTGCCCAACCCGCCCGCATAAATGAGCGCCCATACGCTGAGGAGCGCGCCTACAAATCCGATGAAGGCCCCTTTTACCGCGATGAACCACTGGGTTCCGGTGTAGCCTCCAATGGCCAGGAAGATCCAGGCAATCGTTATACAGATGAGCAGACACCAGAAAGGGGGAAGCCCGGTAACAGCGTACCAGACCCCACCCGCTGCTTTTAACTGACCTACGGAATACATGAACAGGAAGAAGAGCATGCTGGCTGCGACCATCGTCTGGAGCATTTTTGATTCGAATCGCCGTCCGATCGTTTCGGTGACTGTGGTTGCCTGGAGCTTCTCTGCGAAGTCTCTTGTCTTGGTCGCAGCGAGCCAGATGGCGGGGATGATTCCGACCAGGCCCCAAATGCCGCCAAACCACATGCCCGAAAAACCTACCTTGTACACCATCCCGGTGCTGCCGCAGAAGGCCCAACCGGACAAATAGGCGCCGCAAAGGGCGAACCCGGTCACCCAGGGACCAAAGTCCCGTTTACCGATGAGGAATTCATCGTAGGATTTCCATCGCCTTTTTGCAAGAAGTCCCAGAGAGACCGCAATAATCAAAAGACAGGCGGTCCCGATCATGGACCCTACCATCATGCCGGCTGTCGGCTGGGGAATATCCAGGAATTTTCCGTTCATTCTTCCCTCCTCTTCCTCACGATCAGCCATGTCCCAATAATGGTCAACAGAAAATTGAAGGTCAAAACCAATCCCCAGCCAATCCACGCTGCATTGGGATCAACAACTTGTTCCATAACACCTCCTTGTAGTTAATGATGGCGTTAAAGAAGGGGCGTGTAGTAAGCACTCTTCATGATGCTGTAGCGCAGGAGAAGGTCGCCGGTAAAGACGAAGATCAACCTGAGAAGAATACCAGGTGCATTGACGGCCGATTCCCACATAGCCAAAGTGATCAGCAGCGGCCCCACAATACCGATCAGGATGACCCCTAAATAAAATAATTTGGAAAAACCGCCCCGGACCAGGTTGGATATCGAAAATTTGGCGGCTTCCGAGGCATGAAAGGTGCCCCATAAATAAAGGGCAATCAACACGATGTAAGCCAGCAACAGCATTCGGCACCAGACTTCCATGCCCACTGCTTCCCCTCCGCTGACTTTCATCATTAACTGAATCACCTGGCTGCCCACCCAGATGCCGGAGACCAGGGACAAGGGCAGGACCGTTGACTGATTCCATGAAGGGATCGCTTTCATCACATTCATGGTGGCAAATCCGTGCATGATGAGCAGGATACAGATGAACCCCGTCAGAGTCTTCAAGACGGCGCCGTATTGGATCCCGAGCATGGCCGGGAAAAAGCCAATACCGGCAAAGGCTAAAATCACCCACATGCCTCTTGAGAGTTCCGAGGTCCTCACCTTCAAAAACATCCCCAAAACCCTCTGCGGGTTGCCCAGATAGGCCATGTGAATCAAGCCGCCCAAGGCAAGGGTGATGATATAGCCCACGACGTACCCCGGTCTAAAATCATAGAACAGGGATACAAAAAAAGCGCCTGCACCGATTTCTGAAAAGAAAAACGCGAGCCATAGGAACATCCCCTGGTCATCTATCCATTCGTGCTGCGGCGTTTTCTTGATCATCCACTCGTAGGCCGCCGGGTCTGTTTTAGGCGCGGGGACGAGTTTACTTAAAATAGTCTGCATCTTCAACCTCCTGGACATGATGGAATCGGTATCATATCGTCGTCGGCCATATCGGCTAAGCCGCCGCCTGTCCCGTATCTTTATAAACTTTAACGGCCACGGACGTTTCCACATTTCCCGTAATGGGATCGTAGTGTTTCAAGGTTGACGGCAGGATCTTGCAGAAATTACTGCCCATGCCTTTTGCAACAGGCCGCCCCTTGGCCCACAAGCCTCCCTGGCCGGCAATGCCTACAACTTTGTGATGCTGGCCCTGCATGGTTTTCAGGATACCGGATTCTTTGGCGCCGTACCTGTTTTCGAGCCATATCTTATCGCCGTCTTTTAACCCCTTGCCAGCGGCAAGGTCCGTATTCATGGTAATGGTGCATGTGTAGGGGCACAGCTCGCTGAGCTCCTTCATCATGGGATTTTGAAAGGTCGTATTGTTCGTGTGGAGAACGTCCCGGTACGAAAACGCCACCAGGTCAAATTCCTCGTTGAGTTCAGGGTAGGAGGCCGGGGGATACCAACTGGGCATAGGCACATGCTGGCTTGTGTCAAACTCCATATCAGCATCCTTGCAGATTTTCTCGATGGCCATGCGGTCGTGGACCAAAAACTCCATGTACACCGGGCTTCTGGACTTGGTTTCCCAGCGCCAGTAAACGTCTTCGATGGGTTTATGCCAGGTGGCGTAGCCCTGCTCTTTGATCTTTTCCTTATCAGCGCCGTACACCCAGGTCAGCACACGCTCGCCGATCTCTTTCCAGGTGAGCTTCTCGCCGGGTTTGATTCGCAGCTCGGGGTCAGTAATGCTGTAATAATCGCTGATGATCTGGTTGAGTTTGTCCAGCACGCCCACCCGGTGCGCCACTTCCAGATAAACATCCCAGAAAAAGCGGCTTTCTCCGACCGGCTCTGCCACCGGCTTCTGCATATGCACATACCAGTCCTCATAGGAGGGACTGCCGCTGAAAAAGAAGGCATCGATCTCACTGCTCCAGCAGTCCTTCTCGAGGTAGCTCACATCCGGCAAAATAATATCGCCGAGGGCTTCATCGGTCTCGTTGACCCAAAGATCGTTGATCACGACGAAGCAGTCCTTGAAATTATCGAATGCGACCCGCCAGTCTGCATTGCTGATGAGAAAGTTGCTCGCCAGGCCAAAGAGCATTTCCGGTTTTGCGGTCATGCCGAGCTTTTCCCAGAGCCAGTCTCGCTCTTTGAGGTAGTGGACATGCGATAGTGTGGAATGCGGAAAAAAATCAATGCATCCCGAATTCTCGCACGGGACCTTGGGCGAATTCACCGGCCAGGGCACATGGGACCAGAACACCGATGGGATAAGGACACCGTCCGGCCCGACCTTGGGGATCCGCTCAAATTGGCCGCCCGGATATTTTCTGCGTATGGAGGGCCATCCCAGGGTGCCTCCGGGCACATCCTCCGCCCCGACCAGCTCGCTCAAAAGATCAATGGACGACACCTGGTGAATACCGTTGGAGTGGCCCTGGGCGCCACGAAACGTTACGGAGGATACGGGCCTGTATGGGAAAGTTTTCCCCTCGATAGTTATGGTGCTGCCGATCTGTGCGTTTTCCACCCACTCATTGGCGATGCGGCGCATGGTTGCGGCAGGCACCGTGCTGATCTTTTCAGCCCACTCGGGTGTAAACTGCTTCAAATGCTTTTTTAATGCGACAAAAGCCGGCGTAACGGTTTGGCCGTTGATTTCGTACTCGCCATCGAGAGCAAAATCCTCGTCTGCAATATCCGGTGTATCGTATTCCTTGATTTTCTGAGCTTTTAGATCGTAAACCAGCGGCTTTCCGGATTCCTCATGACGATAGAATGTGCCGTCGGCCTTGATCAGATAGGGAAAGTTGGTCTTTGCCTTCAGGAACAACTCGTCGTAGTGCTTGATTTCATGCACGATAACACTAGCCATGGCCAGCCCTACGGCGGAGTCCGTCCCAGGCAGAATCGGAATCCATTCGGAGGCTTTTCCGCCGGCAAAGTTTCCCATGGGATCAAACACTATTTCCTTGATGCCTCTTCGGACCGCGTCCGCCCTAAGCCTGGCGTTGGTCATAGCCGAGTGTCCGGAGCCGGTCCCTTTGCTGGACCCCCATTTGAGGACATACTTCGTGTATCGCCAGTCCGGCGCGATGGACCAGGCGCCGTGGATCAATCCGCCCAGCATGTGCGCCGCATTGCCGCAATGAAGGCTGCCGCCGCCGATGATAAAATTGCCGTTGTCTTTGACGCCGAATGCCTTCGCGAAAAAATAGGGATGTTGATGAGGTCCGACCGAGGCCTGGACGGTCTGGTTGCAAAACAGAATTTTGTTGGGGTTGTCCGCCATAATTTTTTTCATGCGTTCGGCGATTTCATCATAGGCTTCTTCCCAGGAAATTTCTTTCCACTTGGGATCTACGCCAATACCTTTTTCCGGGTTGGTCCTCCTTAGCGGTTTTTTGATTCGGTTTGGATCGTAATAATACATGAGCCCGGCGGCGCCTTTTCCGCAAATGCCGGCGCCCGCACCGCCCATGGTGCTCTCTGCGATTCCTTCGATCTTAACGGGCAAACCGTTGATTCTTCGGACCTTTATGCCGCATCCGCAGTAACATACGCTACAAACGGTGTTGACCCATACATCTTCCCATATTTCATCAGTTTTAAAGGCCATGACGCATCCTTATCAAAGAGGTTCAGTCGACATAATATACGCAAGGGTCGGTGCCGAATTCCGGCCGCAACTGTTTGCCGCTTTGCTCCTTGATCAGCCGCGAGACATCGCTTCTCGGATCGTCCAGATCTCCGAATGTTCTGGCCGCGACTGGGCAAACCACAACGCAGGCCGGCGTTGCCTTTTCGTCCTTGCCTGGCGTCAACCCCTTTGCCAGACCATCAGTGACCCTTTCAACACAAAAATTGCACTTCATAACCGTGCCCTGCTTAAATGGATAGATCTTCTCTCCGAGCAGTTCGAACTGGGTCTTCCCCTGTCCCGGAAAGTACTCGGCATCCGCTTTTGCCTTGTCGTAATAAGTTCGCTGCTGGTAGGGGCAGCTTATCAGGCATGCGCGACAGCCCACGCACAGATCATAGTCGATCATCACGATACCGTCATCGCGCTGAAAGGTGGCCCCCGTAGGGCACGCTTCTACACAGGCCGCATCCCTGCAATGATTGCACAGAATCGGGTAGATCAACTTTTTACTGGTGGGATACTTCCCCTTCTCCGAAATCAATACACGGTTCCAAAACACCTTCGGCGGCAGGAAATGCTCCTGCTTGCACGAAACCGTGCAACTCCAACAAGCGATACATCTCTTGACATCGATGACCATTCCCCATCGTGGCATATCGTCTCTTTCGTTTTCCTCCCTACCCGAAGCAACGGGCCATCCACTATTGGAAACCGCGTAGCGGGCAAGGGCCAAAAGGGGTAGTGAATTGCCACTTAACTCGACGTTGTCGGATTTGGCGGCAACCCGGTTGAATCGTTTGCTCCAATTTCAGACTGCGGAATATTCACAAGAAGCGAATATGAAAACAAGCGGACATGAAGACGAGCAGGAAATCCGACAATGCCGGGTTAGTTTCCATCCGGAAAGGGTCCTTTTCCGCCTTGGCGGCGTCAATCTTCGGTCTTGCTTGTGCGGCGTACCCATGTACGCCTCCGCGCAACCCCTTGATTTCCTTGCCATGACGAAAAATGCCTCCTTTTCGAATCGGAAACAGCCAGCGTTCCATCCGGAGTTTCCGGATGGACGCGAGTTAATCTTTTTTGCCTCCCATAAAAGCGGCGCTACATATCTCACCGGCTTTTTGGGTTAATATCAGAATTCGATGATCTTTACCTCATCGTATCCCCGCCTAACACACTTTACGTTTGTATCGAACTTTTTCCCCTGGAAATAATCGGCCAACGCGACAATGATCGGATCGATCCCAATACTACCAGTGGCGGCGGCAAAAGCGCCCAAAATGCAGCTGTTCGGCATATCCATGCCGATTTCTTCCAGAGAAATTCCCATTGCATTGATGTAGCAGGCTTTCTTTAAATTCTTTGTTTTCTGCTCTTTAATCACCTCCCTGGAGTTCATTACCAATATACCCTCACGGTTCAGCCCATTCCATACAGCCGGTGAGTCTTTTTGCGAAGGATCAAGGACCACAAGAACATCCGGGGTGTATATCTGGGTCTTGAGCCGTATGGGTTCATCTCCAAAGCGACCGAATGCCGTGATCGGAGCCCCCCGCCGTTCAAACCCGAACATGGGAAAACTTGCGCCATATCGGCCGGTGTTGACAAAAGCGGTCGCAAGGATTCTGGATGCCGTCACTGCACCCTGCCCTCCCCGCCCATGAAATCGCACTTCCAACATTGAGGCCTCCTTGCAATTTAGAGCGCACACTCTCTTTCGAGCCCGGTTATATGCGACAGAAGGGCGTAGCTGTAGTCAACGTCCCTTTGCAGCATATCCAGGTCCCTTTCGGAAAAATGAGCGAATTTTGATGTCATCTTGATATAATCCGCAAGCGGTTTGGGCTTTTTGACTTCATTCGTCAGGCAAAAATTACCTTTATAGGCTTCCCATAGAGGGAAGTAATTGGTCTTAACCGCCATTCGGCAAAGCTCAATGGACATGTCCGCCGCTACTCCCCAACCCGTTGGGCATGGACAATAGACGTGAAGGTAACAAAATCCCTCGTTTTTTAACTCCTTGGCCTTTAAAAGCTTCTTGGCGAGATCTTCCAAATGGCTCATGGTCGCCGTGGCTGCATACGGGATCTTATGCATTGCCATGAGCAAGGCCAGGTTTTTGCCTCTATTGCCTTTGCCTGAAGCCGCTTTTCCCACTGGTGTGGTGCTGGTTTTTGCGCCATAGGGGGTCGTGCTGCTTTTTTGAATACCGGTATTCATATACCCTTCGTTGTCATAGCAGATATAGATAAACTTCTCGTTTCGCTCGGCTGCACCCGAAAGGTTGCCAAAGCCGATGTCAGCGGCGGTCCCGTCGCCGTTGAAACAAACAACGGTGTTATCTATTCCGGCCCGGTTGTAATACCGGACCAGCCCCGTGGCATTTGCGGCCGCTCCCGTCATCAAGGTGCCGTAATAAGCGAGTTTGTGCCAGGAGCCGATATTCTGCCCGAGCAGTACCGGTGCGCTGCACGACGGTGTGCCGGTAATGACTATATCGTTTCCCAGAACCTGGGGAATAAACCTCAACAGCAATTCCAACGGACAGCCCGCGCAAAATGCAACCCCTTTGGCAAAGGGATCTTCATGTTTCTTGTAGTCAAATACTTTCGGCAATTTCTTCGCTTTTGCCATGAACGTTTCCTCCTCACCCTGCGTCGTGGCAGACCCAGGTCACATCATTGCAGGGTGCGCCGTTTGAAGCGGTCAGACATGTATCGATTATCTTCTCAATATGCGCGGTGGTAATGTCCATATTCGCAAGGCCGTCGATGAAACTGAGCATCCGTCCGCCGCCCAATTCCGAAGACAGGCTTTTTATCTCCGTGTACAGGGGGCCGCCCTTGAATCCGAAACAAATACTTCGATCGATGACCCCGAGGATTTTTTTCCCTTTCAGCGTTTCAATCAATCTTTCCCCGGGAAAGGGCCGATACATTCTAAGCCTCACCAGGCCGACCTTTATCCCCTCTTCCCGTTTTTGGTCGATCACCGTTTTGACCGTGCCGCACATGCTTCCGGAGCCGACCAGAACGATATCTGCGTCATCGCTGCGATAGGTCTCCACCTGCCCGTCATAGGCGCGTCCGAATCGGCTGTTAAAGTCCACAGTAATCTGATCGAACTTTTGTTTGGCCCGCTCCAGGGCCATGCAATGCTTGTATCGAAGCTCGATATACCCCTCAAGTATGCCGTGCGTAACGACTCCCAAGGGTTTTCCGGGAATCAGCCGAGGCCGCTGCGGCTGTCCCTTTAGTACCGAAAGATACTCGTCCACATCCCTGTCCGTCGGAATTTCGACACGTTCGGCCATGTAGGACAGATAAAACCCGTCGTAATGAACCATTACGGGAAGTTGAATATCGTGGTCCTCAGCCAGGCGATAGGCCATGATGATCATGTCGAGGATTTCCTGGCTGTCCTCAGCGACGAGAAATATCCACCCGCAATCCCGGGTGCTGATCATATCCTGTTGCCCGGACGATACCGCCATGATTCCAGGAGGTTCCCGGTTGACATTGGCCATGACCACCGGGAACCTGTTGCCGGCGGCAACCAATATAGCATCATACATAAAAACGAGCCCCCAGGAGGAGGTTGCGGTAAATACCCGCCCACCAGCGGCAGAAGCCGCCGAAACGGCGTTCATGGCTGAATTTTCGCCCTCCACCGTAATCATTTCGGCATCCAGGATGCCTTCTGCGTGGAACTCGGACAGCTTTTCGATGATCTCGGTCTGAGGGGTGATCGGGTAGGCGGCAACCACATCGGGACGGCAAAGCGTCGCGCCGATGGCAGCCGCCGCATTGCCCGTGATAACTCTCACCTGTGCACTCTCAGTTGAGTTGATGCTCATTTAAACGTTTCCTCTGATTCCATGGTGATGGCGTTTTTGGGGCATTCCCTGGCGCAAATGCCGCATCCTTTGCAAAAATCCAGATTGGGTGCAAAATACGCCTTCACGTCGGCCATGCATTGGACCGGACAATACAGCGCACAATTGCCGCAATAGATGCATTGCTCCTCATCGATAACCGGTCTTTGCGTCCGCCAACTTCCCGTGTCCATACAAAGAAGCAGCCTCTCAACATTGGACCATGGCCCTTCGGTTTCAAAATACATGGTTTTTGACATGGAAGCCCTCTCCTCCGCGCCGATCAAGATAGTCACAAAGATGGCTGCTCCGAGCCACTGCTGGTGATGTTCTTTCTTTTAATGATTTCAGGGTGTTCAATAGGGACATGAAGTACTGCGCCGCGAAGAGGTCAATTGCACCCTGATAAAGGCTGCCCTGGGCCTGTTCTCCGTTTGCCCTTTGGCCGGGTACGGTAAACAAACGAGCGTTCTGCGTGACCTTATATACATGAATGTGGTTTCGACCAGGGGATATCCTCCGATCGGCTTGCTGCGAGGCATGCAAGCCAGCCATACCGGCCCTGAATCGAACACAAGGTAGTATACTGTACCCCTGTAAAGATGTGAATGTCAATAACTAAATAGCGGCACAAAATAATGAGAATGGAGTGTAATCAGAGACGATCGGCCGGGGAGCCGCCTGGTTTCTTTCCGGCGCACAAACCCTTGGGCAGGCTACACCGGTTCCGACTTATACCTGGTTGCGCTCAAGATTGAATTAATCGAAAAGAGCGGGGAAGTGACTTCCCCTGGTCCCCCCAGCCCCCGCAGGATTTGGCCGTGCGCGCAGACGCGCGCGGCCAAGCGCTCGGCGCCGCAGCGCCATTCTTTAAGGCAAGATTAGCTGAACCGGACGGCATTTATCGCAAAGGCATCGGGTTGCAGTCCGCTCGTCAACGGATACTTATTTTGCATACTCCTTCATTCCGGTTACATCTATCACCACCACCGCTTCATCTCCCACAACCCATGCATCGTGTCCGGGAGGAAGATAGCCGATATCCCCCGGTCCGAATTCGGCTTCGCTTCCATCATCCATCACCACATGCAGCCTGCCTGAGACATGGTATTGGGTGTGAGGGGCCATGCAGCTTTTGGTCCCTACTAATGGCTTGACGCTTTCCGACCATTTCCACCCCGGCAGCAGGGTCGCTCTTCCGAAAGATACTCCGCCCACTTCCGCCAGCTCCACTTTCCCCTTTGGAAAAGTCCGCACCTCATCAGGCGCCGCCATCCTCTTTTTTGTCATCTTGTGTTCCATCTCATTGGACTCCTTTCAATCCTAATATAATGCCAGTCCACCCGACAGTCACAGGCAGCGGGCCAGACTGATCGAGGCGGAAATGATGGCCGATGAAATCTTGTACTCGGACACGAGCGTGTGGCTGGAGGGGTTGAAGCGGCGACGAATGACTTCTTGACCGTAGGTAAATCTTGCTGCAATAATCGTTTCGGCCTGAGCAATATCGGCCATGCTCTCGCGCTCTCCGGCGATGGCTGCAAACTCTCAGGGTATCAACGGCCCTCTGGGTCTCATGCCTCTTGCTCGGCACCATTGCCTGCGAATAAAAACAGAGGACAAGATTGGGCATTTGTGTTGTAAATTATCTTGTCGATGAAAACCATTAGGATGTGCAAACCATTTTAAACGATGCGGAGGTCCATTCAATTATTATGCATGAACGGAAAGTAGAGGGAATCAAGCATGGCTCGCAGAGCGAATACAACCGTGTTCTTGACGCTTACTCGGCTCAAGTTCGCAAGCTAACCCAGACGCAGTGTGAGGACATTCTTATCAGTCATGGAGCATCTTCTTCCCAAGCCAAGAATGGAGCATACGTTTACTTGCATCATAGTGGTAATCTCGAAGGTTTTCGCACCGGAAGCAGAGAAGAATATGAACGTCTATTGGATGAATTCGAAGCGGGCGTAAAGCCATCACAGCAATGTATTCAGTACCTTGAGAGCCTGGGGTACAGCTACGGGCAATCCAAGACCGCCGTTTATAATTATCGTAGGGATCGAGGCTTGATTGGAAAGCGGTAGAATTCATAGTCGGGCTTATGAAATTGCGTTGACCCAATTGGAATAGAAAAGTAGCCAATTATTATGGAAACGAATGATACTAATGAATGGCCAATGCTTACTCAAAAAGTAGCGGAGCTTTTAGGAGTATCGGAAACCACAATTCGACGGCATAAAAGTCGATACAATAATGAACTAATCCACGGGAAAGATTACTGGGGTGAAAGAACACCAGGGATATGGACAACGGGTAATCCTTTAACGGTATGGTCTAAACAGGGGGCCATTAAACTTGCTCTCCATTGTAAATCCGATGAGGCTGGGATTTTTCTTAAAAGAATGAATGTCAAAGACAGGCATATCAGCCATGTTGAGAGTCCGTCCATCCGCAATGTTATCGCGGCGATTGAAGGATTTACTCGCTATGAACGTCAATATCCCGTTTATGAATACAAGGTCGATTTGTACCTTATCGACTGGAAAATAGCGGTAGAATGTGATGAAGAAGGTCATCAGAACTATCCCAAATGGGAAGAGGAAACTCGACAGCGGTCTATCGAACGCCACTTAGACTGCAAGTTCGTAAGATTCAACCCTTATGAAGATAACTTCCTCATTGGTAAGGTCATCAATGAGATATTCGCCACCCGCTTTATTAGAGATATACCCCCTCAAAAGGAGGAGTGAATAACTGGACAATTGAGCGTAAATTGTCCCTAGTCTGAAAATCATGGCCGCCCCGCGCCTGGCGTTGCGGGCTGACCAGCTCTTCAATACCACAGAGGAGACCAATTAATATGGGAAACATGCTGAGAAGCCTCGAAGCATATTATCGACGTAACGGCATATCTCCTTTGGATTTTCGTTGCCAACATTGGCAGGCGTGTAGTGAAGGCAATCCTAGAATCACACAAGCCAAAAGTGCCTTTGTCGGAATAAATTATGCAAAAGGAGTCATTCCTCGTTTGTTGTTTCTTTCTTTTGATCCTGGCTCAAGTGAAGAGGAGCCAGAGTCGAGAACTCTAAAGAGTGTCAGGGATTGGGAAAAAAAGAAATGCGATGTTAATAAGTTGCTGCAACAAAGGCTGATCCATTGGTATTATACACATGAGTTAGCGTCGATATTATTGAAAAAAGTTCTGTCAATAACAATAGAAGATTCACATTTATATTTCGCCCATACGAATAGCGCAAAGTGTAGTGTTAACAACGACGGTCGCAAGCAGGCACGACCCAAACTTTTCAAGAATTGCCGTAAATATATCGGCGGTGAGATTACTATTTTGAAACCTGATATTCTGGTAACGCAAGGGAACGGGGCAAAAGAGGTGGTCGAGAAAGAGAAAATATTTGAGATATTACCAGGACGGGAGGACCATCGCCTTTGCCCATATATTAAGTGGATTAACATCGGAGCCAAACAAACCCTTTGGTTTCACACTTATCATCCGAGTAACTACGGAAAGTTCTATCCGCAAAGGCAAGAGTGCTTCACGAAGTGGGCCAAGTATACCTATCGGATTTTTTCAAAAATGAACACGGGGCTAGCAACCCCATCAGTGCCGACTTACGAGCCACGTATGGGAGCGAGAGCTTGTCGAAGTTGCTTTCTTACTAAGTAACTTCTAAGAAACTAAATGCCACCCATTACTCCGGCAAGCCCAAGGCAAAAAGAGTTTCTTTGAAGATTGAACCAGTTCCACGGGTGCTGTGCTGGACAAAATGACTAACGACCGAAAACACCTCACCACGCGCGAGGTTGAAATGCTGCTTGAAGCCAATGCGGGCAGTTCTCCAACTCCTGGGCGCTCCCGAAAGCTCCTCTCTTTTTTAGCTGTGAAATGTGTGCAATTTGCGCGGTGAGCCTGCGACCTGGCGGCACTGCCAGCCACGCGAAAATGGACCCAATACAGTGCCTTGCCGATTTTTTTGGCATTCTCGATATTCGCGTCGCATTTCGTGCATCGCTTGTTCCCGGTCGCCTGTTTCATTCGACACTTGGGGCATTCGATTAGAACGGCCATGGCTTACCCCTCCTTCCTATGGTCGGCTTTTCTGTTAGCCATATCCCTGACATTCATGGCCTGTCAGTGACTTTATCTTTTGCTTGTGCGCGTCGGCTTCCATTTCGCGCCTGAGAAGCTCCAAAACAAGAGCGTTCATAGATACCTGTCGGCCTCGTTTGATTGTCTGCCGGGCTGCTTCGTTTCTCACCCAGGCTAAGACCTCTTCCGGAATCCTAAGAACCAACCCTTTCATCGTTTCCCCCTTGTTGCTGTAATTGGTGTATGTGCTATATCCAGTTTATCTAGTATCACATGTCAAGCCCAAAATGAAGGGGAAATGGAAAGACCCGCCGAAGGAAGCCGGTTGTGGGTTAACGGCTTCGCGCCCGTTATCAGCAATTTATCTCTTTAGAAAAATTTTCGTTCTTCCGATTAGATCAATACACGCTTCAATACAACTTACCTCCTATTTCAGCCAAGATGAAGGCATGCCCCCCTTCTCTTGGCTCTTTTTTCATTCTGGCTCATCACCGGGCCGGTTGCGTAGAGTTAATCGTTGTGGTGTAACACGGCATTCACGATCAAGTATTTAGCGGTTCCGTACTTCTTTGCTGTCTTGTCGGTTCGGAAGCTGTATACTGCATGCCCCGGCACAAGTCCCCGGCGTAAAGGTAAAAGATTTCGTAAGCGCATCTTGCCTATCAGGAGTACCATATGCTCCGCGCCTTCCTTTTTACAGTCCTGGCTTGCCTCTTTGCTTCTGTCCTGTGCGCACAATCACAGAAACCAACTCCAACTCCAAGGGCAAAACATACCGGCGTAAACCAGAAAGAAAGTGGACCCCCCCCCACAGCAAGCTACCAAAGATCAGAGAGGAACCGAACAGTTTCCGATTTTTGTTAAAACAGTACCCACCCCACAGAGCCAAGAGGAACTCGAAAGGGAGAGAAAAAATCAGCAAGAAAACACGCCGATTAACAATAGAATCGCTAATTTCACTAAATTGCTTGTCATTGTCGGCGTTCTTCAGTTTGCAACCTTTATAGCGCAAGCTATCATCTTAAGCATAAGCTTGATTGCAACAAAGAAGGCTGCTGACGCAGCTAAACAGTCGGCTGAAGTCGCTGCTAAAAACTCTGAGGTGATCCCGACTATCGAAAGGGCCTATGTCTTCGTCGAAGTGGATTTTTCCCAAGAGTTCATTCCTGATCGGGGGATTACTGAATTTATCGCTAAAATCGGTATTGCCAACCGAGGCAAAACCCCGGCAATGCTCCTCGACTGTAGTTATATAGCCAAAGTAGTTGGTTTGAACGAGGAACTTCCTGAAATCAGCAAAATGGAAATCCCAAGTCCCTGGATACCAGCCGGTACAGTTGTCATTGGGGCCGATGATAAGCGGATTGTACCTGCTACTATTCAAACAAACGCGGTAGAAATGAAGTCGGTAGAAGCCTATACCGATAGGCTGGTTTGCTATGGGGTAATCAGATACGAAGATGTGTTTAGGAAGAGCCATGAGACCGGCTTCTGTTGGGAGTACCAGGACAGAGTTAAGGATTTCTATCCAGCTAAGGATCATGAGCGCAATTATCGGACCTAAAATTAGTTTTTCCTGAAAATTGTGAAGTTGCCATATCTGCTCCTTGTTTCCACTTGATCGGTCCGCAAAACCTGCGGATGTCTTTGGCTGCTCTCTGCCCGCCCTACCCTGTTATCCAAATGTTATCCAAAATAGATGTTATCAAGATGTTGAGCAGAGCGGCCTCATTGCGCCAATGTTATCTAAATGTTATCCAAAACCCTTTTTAGAAGCAGAAAAGGGACTCAGCCCTAAAGCCGAATCCCTTATCATTTCGTGTATATGCCGAAGCGGGGACTCGAACCCCGACAGCCGTACGGCCACTAGACCCTGAACCTAGCGCGTCTACCAGTTCCGCCACTTCGGCAAATTACTTGTAAAAATAACTATAATATCGTATTATAAAAGACTTTGCCTGTCAAGGCGATTCAAATACTTTCCGGAGGGTGTTTCAACAGCATGCAGGTGTTTCACGGAATCCAGACCGTCCAGCGCAAACTCAAAAACCCGGCAATCACAATCGGCAACTTCGATGGGGTCCATAAGGGACACCAGGCGCTCTTTCAAAGAGTAAAGCAATTGGCAGAAGAGCTCAACGGCGAATCGGTTGTGGTTACATTCGACCCTCATCCCCTCGAGGTGCTTTTCCCCGAAAAGGCCCCTTCGTTCATTACCTCTCACCGGCACAAACTCGATCTTATCGCAAGCTGCGGGATAGACGCCACGATAGTTATCCCCTTCGATCACAAGTTCTCGGGGATGTCTGCCCGCGAATTTGTGGAGGTCCTTCTCGTTGAAAAGATCGGCGCCAAGGCTATTGTTGTCGGCCATGATTACCGGTTCGGGCACGGCCGCGAGGGCGATATCGCCTTTCTCAAGCGGTTGGGAGAGCAATACGGCTTTCAGGTCCAAACCGTCAGCGGTCTCAGGGTGAATGATACCGTCGTTAGCAGCACGACCATCCGGCAGATGATTGTGAGCGGGAACATCAAGGAGGCCAACAGGCTGCTGGGACGGTTCTTCGAGGTAAGCGGCCCCGTAATTCCCGGCCGGAAAAGAGGTGTAAGCCTAGGATTTCCGACCGCCAATATCCGAATGCCTGCACTTACATCGCCCCGAACGGGCGTCTATGTGGTCCAGGCCGAAGTGGAGGGCAAGACGTACGGGGGCGCGGCCAATCTTGGATACAATCCAACCTTCGGGGATACCGACCTGTCCCTCGAGGCGCATCTTTTTGACTTCGACCAGGATATCTACGGAAAGACTATTACCGTCAGGTTTATAGACCGGCTTCGCGATGAACTGCGCTTCTCCGGCCCGGATGAACTCGCCGCGCAGATCAGAAAGGATGTGGACACGGCGAAGAAGATCCTGGCCGGCCTGGAAAGCCGCTGAAAGCGTTCACCGCAAGCATTCACCACTGAGACACAGAGAACACAGAGAACACAGAGAACACAGAGAACACAGAGAAAAGCTTAGACAGGATTTGCAGGATTAACAAGATTAACAGGATTAAAAAATGGCCATTTCCGAGCCCCGAGGCCCTTTTTGATCGCGTTGAATCTCGCTTTTCACTGTCCTGCTAACTTACAGTTCCTTGGAATTTTGGAAGGCATATGAGGCTAAGCTTTTGCTTCTTCTGCGTCTCCGCGTCTCCGCGTGATATGTGGGTTTTCGCTCTTTGGTTGCGGCAGTAGGCTGCTCTGTGCCCTCTGTGTCTCAGTGGTGAATTCATGCAAGCCGCTGACACCTAATACCGATTTGCGTTCAAGTCAGATGCTCCGGGAGGGCATAAAGCCCTCCCCTACGAAACATAACGCGTCAATAACGTAGGCGCGGGGTTAATCCCCGCCCAATCTTGAGCGCAAATCGGTATAAAACCTGGTCTGTGCCGTTCGGTCCATTCAAAAATTCACCTGCTTGTCAATTTCCACGATCTGCGGGACGGCCCTGTCCATGAAGCCGGCGACATGATCCTGCATGGCCAGAATAAGCGCTTCGAGGGTGCGCGGATTTATGGCTGATATGCCTATTCCCTTGTGTATTCTCACTTTGCGCTCGACAAAGCCGGCAGGCGCCAGGTCAATTTTATTGAAAACCTTTATAGTTGGCTTTGTGTGCAGTTCCAGCTTTCCCAAGGTCCTTTCCACCGCGTCCATCTGCTCTTCAAACTGCTCGTTGCTTATATCGATTACATGAAGCAGCAGGTCGGCCTCCAGCAATTCCTCCAAGGTGGCCGAAAAAGATTCCATCAGGTCTTTTGGCAAATCCCTTATGAAGCCGACAGTGTCGGTTATTATGACCTCGAAGTCTCTTGGGAACCGAAGCCTGCGGCTGATCGGGTCCAGCGTGGCAAAGAGCTTGTCTTCGACCAAAACCGAGCTGTGGGTCAAAGAATTCAGCAGGGTGGATTTACCTGCATTAGTGTATCCCACAATTGAAATAGTGGGCATTTCTTTCCTGGACCTCTTTGTCCGCCTTAGAGTTCTTCTCTTTCGCAGACTGCGCAGGTCATCTTCCAGTTGGGCTATGCGGGTTTTGGTGCGCCGCCGGTTGATTTCCAGGGTTGTCTCTCCCGGCCCCCTGGTCCCAATGCCGCCGGTCAGCCTGGACAGGGCGTCATCTTTTACCCCCAGTCTTGGGAGCAGGTACTTCAGTTGCGCCATCTCGACCTGAATCTTGCCTTCCCTGCTCTGTGCCCGTTGAGCAAAGATATCCAGGATGAGCTGGGTCCTGTCCACTACCCGCAACTCCGTCGTATCGGTTATAGCACGCACCTGCGAGGGATTTAATTCCTGGTCGAATATGAGTAAATCCACCCCGCACTGAAGCGCTCTCAATACAATTTCGCTCAACTTGCCCTTGCCGATGAGGTACTTGGGATTTTTTGCACGCTGTCTTTGCATAACAGTGTCGGCAGCGATAATGCCTCCCGTGCGGGCGAGTTCGACCAGTTCATCCATTGACCTTCCGGCGCTTTGCCTGTCGGAATCGGTTACGCTCACCAGAATAGCCCGGTCTTCTCCTTGAGCGGCAGCGGGAATGGCCAGCCGGTTGCGTTCGAGTTCGTCTTCGATAGAATGGACAAGGGCCTGAAAATCGAGATCCGGGTCATGACATGGCATTGGCGCCAGCACCTCCCAGCCTCTTGAGCCGTCTTGGGTCCCGGGGAGTATGTGTGCAACTTCGAGCTGAGTGGCCCCGCCGTGCCGGTCCACATAAACCGCTCCAACACAGTCGAGCCTCAGGAACACCAGGTCCATAAGGTCGTCCTGGGAAAGCGGTTCCGAGTTCAAATGAGTATGCACCAGGCGAAGCCCGCGAAGACGCCACCTCCCACCGCGGCTCTTGGGCAGGTCGGGGATGTAGAGAGATCGGGGGCCTCCAACAAGCACCGTTTCTACGCTGCCGTCTCGGCCTATGAGCAATCCTATCTGACGTCCGGATTCAAACGAGAGGTGTGCCAGGTCACGGGAAAGTTCGGGTGAAATCACCTGGTATGCGGGGACTTTTCGCCGGCCAAGACCCTCTATGCGCTGGCGAACACCGGGCTTAAGACCGGTTACACTGCCGATAATCCGCGTATGATTCCTCCTTTTAAATATTTGGCCATGGAGACATACAGAATGATTTAGACAGGATTAACAGGATTTCAGGATTAACAGGATTGAAAAATCTTCAAATTAGGGGGATTTAGGGATTTAATTCTTCATGTGAACCTGTCGTTATCCTGTTAATCCTGTAAATCCTGTCGAATGTCTTTTTGCCTTAGCAGGGTGATGAAAAAGGATTGAAATTCCCACTTTACAGTAAAAACCCCGTGGGGCCGTCACCCCGACGAAGGTCGGGGTCCAGTGTTTTGCTTTAAATATCAAATAGTTCAAAAAAGCTCTGGATTCCGGCCTCCGCCGGAATGACGAAATCAAAACTCTGGATTCCGGCTCCCGGACTGGACACTTCCGGGACAGGCCCCGCCGGAATGACGAAATCACCCTTCTTTTTAAGGCTCTTTTCCCACCAGGGAACCCTTTTTCAGCACCCCGTTAGGCCTTAAATCACCCGCTGATCTATAAGCCGCAACGCCTTCCCTTCGCTTCTCGGCAGGCTGTTGGGTTCGACCAGCTCCACCTTCGGGGTAACAAGCAATTCGCTCTTCAAATTGTGGGATATCCTTTTTCGAACGCGCTCCAACTCGCGCATGTCCTCAACGAATACCGAGTCGGTCACCTCGACCCGAACTACCATATCATCCACGTTATTCTCACGCTTGAGGACTATCACGTAATTATTGCCGACTTCAGGGATGTTCATTAGGACCTGCTCGACCTGCATGGGGAAAACATTCACTCCCTTTATGATAAACATGTCGTCCGTGCGTCCCTGAATGCGGTCGATCCGTTTGTGAACGCGGCCGCAGGCGCATGTGCCCGGCAATATCCGCGTGAGGTCCCTGCTCCTGTATCGCAATATGGGCATAGCCTCCCGTTTCAGAGTCGTCATTACGAGTTCGCCGTATTGTCCATCGGGAACGGGTTCCAGCGTGTTAGGATCGATAATTTCTACAAGGTATGCATCCTCCCAGATATGCAGCCCATTTTGGTAAGGACACTCGAAGGCGACCCCCGGCCCGTTCATCTCAGAGAGACCATAACTATTATACACTTTTATGCCATAAAAGTCCTCGAGCCGCTTGGCGACCTCCTGCGAATAAGGTTCGGCCCCGACAAACGCCATCCTGAGCGAAAGGTCGTTTTTCGGATCGACCTTCATTTCTTGCATAACCCCCATGAGAAGGAGCAAAAAACTGGGGATGATATGGATGACTTTGGTCGAAAAATCGCGCATTATCTGGATCTGGCGCTTGCTGTTGCCCGCACCCGAGGGAATAGTAAGCATGCCGAGGCGCTCAGCCCCGTACTGGAAACCGAGGCCGCCTGTAAAAAGGCCGTATCCGCTCAGGTTCTGAAAAGTATCCCCTGGGCGCGCTCCAGCCATGTACATGCAGCGGGCAAGCAAATCAGCCCAGAGTTCGACGTCGGCTTTCGTGTAAAAAACGGCTACGGCCTGGCCGGTTGTCCCCGAAGAGATATGCATCCTCAGGAGCTTCTCCTTGGGCTCGCACAAGAGCCCGTAAGGGTAGCTCTCTCGCAGGTCGTGCTTTACCGTAAAAGGAATGCGCGCAACGTCGTCCAGGCTGGACACCGACCCCGGATCGAAACCGATCTTTTTGAACTTTTCGCTGTAGAACCTGGATCGGCCTATACGCTCCAGAGTCGATTTCAACAGGCCGATCTGAAGTTTCTCGATGCCGGCCCTTGTTAGAGTTTCAACGGATTTGTCCCAGTATTGTGTGTCATCTGTCATGCTGTAAGTTTGAATCCTCATCTATTCTTGGATCGGATTAATCTTCAAGCCGGGTCATACACTGATGGCCAGGTTTTCGAAACGCGTATATGTGCTTATGTACGCCAGTTTAACAGTTTCACCGGAAGGGCCGTTTCTCTGCTTTCCGATTATGATTTCCGCAACCCCCGGTTCTTTGCAGCCCTGCCTGGCGTAAACTTCATCACGATAGATAAAAGCGATTACGTCCGCATCCTGCTCTATGGCCCCGCTTTCACGAAGGTCGCTCAGAAGGGGCCTTTTGTCGGCGCGCTCCTCAACTTTTCGGTTCAACTGAGCGATAGCGATCACGGGGATGTCCAATTCTTTTGCCAACCCTTTGAGTGAGCGGGATATCTCTGATATTTCCTGCTCTCTGCGCTCCACTGTATCCCGGCCTCGCATAAGCTGGAGGTAATCGACGACGACAAGCCCAAGCCCCTTGTCCGCCATGATTCTGCGTGCTTTAGCCCTCAGTTCCAGAGGAGAAATGCCAGGGGTGTCGTCTATATATATCGGCACATCCATAAAAAGTCCGGCAGCCTGGAGGAGCTTACCGCATTCCTGCCTGCTGAGGAATCCCGAACGGATCTTGTGGGAATCCACCCTGGCCTCCGAGCACAAGAGCCGCATCGCAAGCTGCTCCTTGCTCATCTCAAGTGAAAAGAAGGCCACCGGGACCCCGCTGTCCTTTGCGGCATTTCTGGCGACGCATAAACCAAGGGCGGTTTTTCCCATGCTCGGCCTGGCGGCGATTATGATAAGATCGGATTTTTGAAACCCTGCGGTCAGCCTATCGAGCTCCTTGTAGCCGCTTGGAACGCCCGTCACGGTCTCCCGATATTCCTGGTAGCGTTCGATTGTCTCTATGTTCTTTTTGATGACTTCCTTTAATGGAAAATATGAAGTGCGAATTCTGCGTTCCGCGATCCTGAAAATGGCGGCTTCGGCGCTGTCCAGGACTTCTTCGGAGTTTTTTCCTCCTCCATAGGCAAACGATATGATTTCGTTGGCAGACTGGATAAGCCGGCGCATAACGGCTTTTTCGTTGATGATCTTTGCATACGCGGCAACATTGGACGAGGTAGGCATCGCATCCGTAAGGGCAGCGATATACGATGCCCCGCCTACGCTTTCCAGCAGCTTGCGCTCCTCGAGCAGATTCGTAACAGTCAGGATGTCAACCGGTTCGTTGCGTTCGAAAAGGTCCTGAATCGCCGTGAATATTATACGGTGGGATTCTTTGTAGAACTCGTCGCCCTTCAAGACCTCCAGGGCTGATGGCAGGCCCGCGCTGTCCACCATGATTCCACCCAGCAGCGATTGTTCAGCCTCGATTTGCTGGGGTGGAATTTTGCGGAGTTCCGCTGAGATGTCCTCCATAAACTACTCTTCTTTTTCAATCACCACGCGAATAGAAGCGGTAACCTGTGCGCCGACCCGGATAACAACGCTAAATTCTCCGAGCTGTTTGATCGGATGTTCGATAACTATATCCTTCCTCTGAGTCTCAAACCCTCGCTCCTCGAGCGCCTTGCCAATGTCCCCTGCGCTCACCGAACCATAGAGTTTATTTTCTTCGGAAACCTTGCGGCGCAAGGTAATGGTGATAGACTTGAGCTTCTCGGCATAAGAGAGCATCTGCTGGCGAAGTTGTTCACGTTTTTGCGCAAGAAGGCGCTTTTTATGTTCCAGTTCTCGCACATTCTTGCCGGTGGCTTCCATCGCCAGTCCTTTGGGAAGAAGAAAATTACGGGCATACCCCGGCGCCACATTCACCATGTCACCAATTTGCCCTATGGATTCGACAGTTTCGGTTAATATCACTTTCATTTTGAAACTCCTGGTGAGATGAGCAGGCAGGCTCATCAAGAATACATCATAATCCAGCATGGAAGCAAGTCGATTGCCCGGCCTCTTGACTAGTTTCCGTCCTGGGGCGGTGGGACCGCCAGCCGAGTTGGCCACTGCCTCCGGCGGTGGCGCAGGCAGGATCTCGACGCTCCGCGAGGCGGTACGCAAGTACGCCTCCGCGCAACCCCTCGATTTCCTTGCCGGTACGAAAAATGCCTCCTTTTCGAACGGAAACCTCGCAGGGCGTGGAACTTGCCCCGGAGTTTCCGGATGGGAACCGACTATGGCTTCAGGCCGGCTTTTCCCTCGGCTTTCGAAAATCGAACCAGACGTCAAAAAGCCCTAAGACTACAGCGGCTATCGATGCAAACTGCTGCAAGAACAACACCGCATAGACGAAGCCCTTCACGTAAAAGGGGAATTTCCACTTTTCAAGATAGAAGGCCACAATTGCAAGGCCCTGAAGAAAATAGATAGTCCCCGTAACGATGAGTACATTTATCCCGGCCAGTTTCAAACCGCCCACAGGCAAAAGCAGTATCAGGCCGCCTGCTATGACGAACCAGACCAGGAGTTCCGGGGCTTTCCACAGGGTCAGTTTCTCACGGACGCAAGACTCGATGGCGGCAGCCCGGCAATACCTGAGCGAAACGAGCAAATTGAGCCAGGAGATTACGAGAGTGCAGGCCATAAGCACCCCCGGCATGATTCTCACTATCAGCGGAACGGTCTCAAGTAGTTTGCTCTCCAGCTCATTGGTCTCCGGTGAAGAACTCCCGAACTGTTTCAGTCCAGCCGATATTGCGCCTCGAAGGTCCTGCTCGATCAGCCGAACCATCTCGCCCTTTGTCTCCACGAATGCCAGGATTACAAACAGCCCGGCCACCCCGATTACAAACAGACTGGAAAGCCCGATTATCTTCTCGGTGGACCATTGGCGTGTGAAACCGTATCCGATGAAAGCGCCCATGCCTATCAGTGCCAGCAGGTAGGCAATGTTGTCAGACAGGTTCAACAGGCAAAGAATCAGCGAACCAATGACGGCCGCGCAGCCCGGTACGAGCCAGGCATTCGGAAACCCCCATCTGATAGCCGCAAGCACTGTCGGTGCAGGAGTCAGTATGCCGGGAAAAAAACCGACCAAAGGCACGAAGGTGATCGATAGAAAAAGACCAACCGTCAGTACGATCAGCAACAAGAACTCTTTTCCCGCAGAACCTAACTGCAAGACCGGAAAATTTCCCTGGGGCGCATTCATTTATCTCAGGGGCTCACCCTGCTAAAGCATGTGTATAGCCGTATATGGCAGAAGTGCAATCTGGCGCGCCCTCTTTATGGCAAGCGTGAGTACGCGCTGATGTTTTGCGCAGTTGCCCGATATTCTTCTCGGAACTATCTTGCCACGCTCCGTCACAAAGTAGCGGAGCGTCTTCGAGTCTTTGTAATCAATGTGCAGATCTGAATCCACGCAGAAACGGCAGATTTTACGCCGAGCAAATGTGCGCCTCTTACGCCTGACAGTCATCATATTTGCGCTCTCTTTCCATATCTTTGATATTTTGGGGACTCTTTAGTCTTTCTCTTCGTCCATGAGACCTTCAGCTTCGAAATCCTCGGGCATCTCTTCTTCTTCTTCTTCCCCACCCAGAGGGATCTCAGCGGATTCTTCGTCCTCGACGAAGGGGACAACGGCCGCCTGTGCTCTGCGCTCCCTTTCTTTTTCAGGGTCGAAGCGCTCTTCAAGCATAACGGTGATGAACTTGAGAATACGTTCGTCGATTCGCAGGTTTCGTTCCAGTTCGGCCACAAGCTGGGGTCCGCCGGAGTATTCCATCAGCACGTAGAGACCGCGTGTGCGCTTCCGGATAGCGTAGGCCAGCTTTCTTTTGCCCCATGGAACATAGGTGAGCACCTCACCCCCATTGGAGGCAATGACTGACTGGACTTTGTTGTCAAGAGCAGCGGTTGTTTCGTCAGGCAGATCTGGGTCGATAATGAAAAAAGTCTCGTACTTACGCATCTGATCTCCTCTCGGGTTAAATAGCTCCCTCACGCTGGAAGGAGCAAGGAGTTTGGGTAAACAAAACCAAATTTTATAGCATCTTTGTTCCAACCGGTCAAGGAAAGGTTTTGGGTAAATTCTGAGCCTCTTGCAGAACTCAACAAAACCGTCACTCCGGTGACATCCGCGGTCCAGTGGACCTTGAAAAACCTGGATTCCGGCTCCCGGACTGGACACTTCCGGGACAGGCCCCGCCG
>Ga0208820_1000470_pt1 | contig 29459 bp, 30 predicted proteins | sample June2015DPH_16_5_FD_184713 | JGI IMG/M metagenome (GOLD analysis project Ga0208820, IMG submission 184713) | Peatland microbial communities from SPRUCE experiment site at the Marcell Experimental Forest, Minnesota, USA - June2015DPH_16_40... | ecosystem: Environmental > Terrestrial > Soil >...
AAATGCTCACCGCGATCGGCAAATAGCCAAGCCTCTTGAATAAGCTCCGGCAATCGGCCTCATGCCGCGCGACTTCCTCGTCTCCGATCTGCCGGCGTAAGAGATCGAAGCATTGCTCTTCGGTGAACAGCGGGAGCGGCAGCGGCAGATGAAAGCGCAGGAATCGCAGGTTGGTGAGCCGCGTAGTCACCAGAACGGATGCCGCTCCTCCCGGAACCAACTCGCCGGGAGATTCGTCCTGCACGTTATCCAGGATCAGCAGGCAGCGCTTGCTTCCGCAAACGCCTTTCAACTCGCGGACGATCTCCGGCAGCTCGCCTTCGAGCTTCAGGCCGAGTAGACGGGCCAGCTCGGCCGCGATTGCGGCGAGGCTCGAGCTCTGGCACGGCAACCAGTAGACCGCCTCGAAATCCTGCTGGCGGCGGTGCGCGAATTCGAGCGCGAGCGCGGTCTTGCCCTTTCCGGCCAGTTCGGCGACATGAGCCACCGCGCCGGGTTGCCGCAATCGCTCGCGGAGATCGGCCAGCTCCTTTTCGCGGCCGATGAACAGCGGAGGGCGGACCGGCAGGTAGTTCACGCGCGGCGGGGGAGCGGTCCGCTGGGTCACAAGAAAGGTGTGGATGTCGCGAAACCCCGCGGGCTGATTAGTGCGCAGGTCGAAGTATTTCTTGTTGCGCAGCAGACGCGGGATTTTGCAATCGCGGTACAGCACGCCCAGCAGCATCGTTGTGCGGTTGTTGGTCTGTTCCCAGAATGCGTCCGTCCACTCTTCCTTCACCCAATTCGAATCGACCGAATCGGGCGAAAGGATCAGCAGGATGAAATCCGAATCGAGACAGTCCTCGATTCGGCTGACGAAGTTCTGGCCGGGCGCGATCTCGCGCTCGTCCACCAGCGTTTTGATGCCGCCTTCCTTTTCGAGAAAGTCAGCGAGTTCGCGCACGAAGGGCTTGTCCCGGCTCGAATGGCTGAGGAAGACCTTGACCATGGCGAAGATCGGCTATCCCGAAGACCTCGACTCATCTTAGCGAAGAAAGGTAGGACAGACCATCGCCTTTGGTGGTCTGTCATGGCAGGCTAGAGCGCGACGGCTTGACAGACGACAAAAACCGATCGTCCGTCCTACCTCTGTTGGCAGGCGGAAGCGCCTGCCCCACCTTGCAGTCGCCGGCTACCGGTTATCCGGCGCCCACCAATATCCGGGGCGGACCTGGATGCGCCGGGCGACCGGCGAATTCACCCAGACCTTGATCTCATGGAAGCCGGCCTCCATTTTGTTGTTGGGGCTGTAGCTGAGCAGGTACTCGCTGTGCAGTTGCTCGCCGATGCGCTGGATGGCCTCCTCCAGGCCGCCGCGCCGGTAATAGCTGAACTGGCTGCCGCCGGTTCCGCCGGTGAAGATTTCCACCGGGTTGCGTTTGAAAATGGCCTTGGCGTCCCGATAGATCTCGATCAAGAGGGGCATGAACTCCGCGGCATTGCCCGACGCCTCGGCGCCGGCGGAGGTCTGCCTCACGGTATTGGGCGTAGCTGGCTCGTTCGACCCCACATTGTACATGGCGGGCGGCAGCGGATCCGGCGTCGGTACGGGCGGCGGCGCGGTGAGTTTCTCGATGATTCGCGACATATCCACCGCGTAGAAAACGATGTTGTGCAACGTCAGGTTGGTGAGCGTTTCGCGCCCGCGAGCTTCGCTGCCGATGTCGCGCGTCTCGCCGATCATGAGGATGATGCGCCGCCGGTTCTTCGAGCGGTGTTGCAACATCCAGGCCGCCTGTTCGGTGGCGTCGATCATGTGGTTGGCATCGCTGCCGGGCGTGATCTTGCGCACCGCGACGGTGATTTTGTCGGCGTCGGAAGTGAAGTCCTGCAAGGTGCGGATGCGATGATCGAAAGCGATCACGGCGGCTTCGCCCTGATCGCCCAGGATCAGCGGCTGGATCATGTTGCCGATTTTGTTGATGGTGGGCAGCATCTTCTCCACGGCCGAGTTGGCCTGCACCAGGATCACCATCGAGATCGGCTGGAACGCCACGTCCACATGGATATTCTGTTCCTTGTCGTTGTCCATGAGGTGAAACTGGTCCGGCTGCAGGCCGTTGACGAAATTGCCGTCGCGGTCGTAGACCAGCACCGGCGCCAGCACGTGTTGCACCTCAACTCTGATTTTTAGATCGGGCGCCTCTTCCTGCTTGGGCCCCTGATCCTGGGCATCCGGCGGGGTTTCGGCGGGTGGCGGCTTTTGCGCGGGCTTTTGCGCGGGCTCCTGCGCCAGGAGCATTCCGGCGAGCAATATCACAATCGGCGATCGAAGCATTTTAGTCCTGCGCGGCGGTATGGGCGGTCTGCCCCGCGAGTAATTCCAGCACGTGAGGCACCAACTCCAAGATAGCATTCAGGCTCTCGACCGCGCCTTTGGGCGAACCGGGGAGGGTGACGATCAGTACGCGCCCGCGCGTTCCGGCCAGCGAGCGCGAAAGCGAGGCGAGCGGGGTGGATTCGCGGCCGCGAGCGCGCATCAGCTCGCCGAAGCCCGGTATTTCGCGGTCCAGAACCGCGCGCGCGGCTTCCGGCGTGACGTCGCGCGCGGCGATGCCGGTGCCGCCGGTGGTGAAGATGACGGCCACCGTGCCCGCGTCGGCCAATGCCGCCAGGCGGGCGCCGATCGCGGCCCGCTCGTCGGGAATCACTTCCGTGACTGGGACCTGCCAGCCCAGTTGTTCCAGCCGTTCACGCACGGCGGGACCGGAGCGGTCGGCGCGCGTGCCGGCGCTCGCGGAATCGCTGATGGTGAGGACGGCGGCGTGGATCATGTTCTTGCCTGGCGGCGGTCCTTTGGTTTGCGGCGAAAGGTCCCGCTTTTGCCGCCGGTCTTTTCGAGCAGATAGATCTCGCCGATTTCGATGGATTTGTCGAGCGCCTTGGTCATATCGTAAACCGTGAGCGCAGCCACCGCGGCGGCGGTGAGCGCTTCCATCTCCACGCCGGTCGGCCCGGTGGTGACGGCGCTAGCTTCAATGCGAACGCCGCCCTTTTCGATCCACACTTCCACGTCGGCGTGCGTGAGCGGCAGCGGATGGCAGAGCGGAATCAGCTCGGCCGTGCGCTTGGCGGCGGCGATGCCGGCGATGCGGGCGATTTCGAGTGGATTGCCCTTTGGATTCTGCGGCAGCTTGCGCAGCACTGCCGCGCCGATGCGCACGAAAGCGTGAGCGCGCGCCGTGCGGCGCGTTTCCGGCTTGCCGCTCACATCCACCATGCGAACACCGCCCGCCGAATCGAAGTGCGAAAGCTTCTTCATAAGCTCCCCGTCTTCACTTGAGCAGCACCCGTATCCACTCGCCCGCCGCATACATTTCCCGCGCCGGATCGGCCACCAGAAACGCGTTGGCGCGGGTGAGCGCCGGGATATCGCCCGAGCCGTGCCATTCCACCGGCGTGACCTCGGCGCCATCGGCGGTGAGCCGCGCTGGAAGAAAACGCGTCAGGCCGGCCCGATGGCGAAACTCGCGCGTCAGCCGCGCGCACGGCATCGTCAAACTCGTTTCCGTCTGCCCGCCGACCAGTTCCAGCGCGGCGCGCGCGAAGATTTCGAAGGTCACCATGGTGGACGAAGGATTGCCCGGCAGGCCGAAAAAGAACTTGCCGCACGCGCGTCCGAAGACCACCGGCTGGCCGGGCTGGATCAGCACGCGGTCGAAATAGAACTCGGCGCCGAAACCGGCGAGCACTTCCTCCACCACGTCGTACTTGCCCGCCGAGACGCCGCCCGAAATCAGCAGCAGGTCGGCCTCGAGGCCGCGGCTCACGATTTCGCGCGTGTGCTCTACCGTATCGCGCGCCAGCGGCAGAATCGCCGGCGCGCCGCCCGCGCGCGTCACCTGCGCCGCCAGCGAGTGCGCGTTGGAATTGCGAATCTGGAACTCCGCGGGCGTTTCGCCCACCTCGACGATTTCGTCGCCAGTGGCGACGATGGCGACGCTGGGACGCCGGTAGACCGCGATGCGCGAGTGGCCGAACGCGGCCAGCGCGGCAATGCCGGTATAATCGAGGCACGTGCCCGCCCGCAGCACGATCTCGCCCGCAACGGCTTCCGAGCCGCGCCGGTTGATCGCCTGCGCCGGCCGCGCGCCGCGATCGATGCGCACGCGGCCGTTGCCGGCGTGCGTGTCTTCCACCATGACGACAGCGTCCGCGCCCGCCGGAACCGGAGCGCCGGTCATGATCTCGACCGCCTGGCCGGGCCCCACCGCGCCCGAGAATCGCTCGCCCGCGCGGACTTCGCCGATCACTGCCAGCTCGTCCGGCAGGTCCGCCGCGCGCACCGCGTAGCCATCGCGCGCCGAGCGGTCGGCCGCCGGCGAATCGCGATCCGCCGCCACGTCTACCGCGAGCACGCGTCCCGCCGCCGCGTCCAGCGCCACTTCCTCCACCGGCGGAACCGAGAGCGCGAGACGAACAGTATCGATGACTTTCGCGCGCGCCTGGGAAAAATTGAGCGGAACCACCTCACTATTCTATGCCGGAGGTGAGATGGGGGCGGCGGCGAAGGGCACGTGGTGCCGCGCTCACCACGAAGTGCCCGTGCGCAGCTTGTACGCAATCAATACACACGAGGGTTGACTCCTGTCTGGGTCTGATGTACTATTTGAATGCGTACAATAGATTACAGGGAGTCGCTGTCATGCCGAGAGTAGCGGTCGAGGATAACAGCCGGATGTCCTTGCGGATTCGGGCCGAGGAAAAAGCGGTGCTCTTGCGTGCGGTGGCGCTGAAGCACACCGACCTGACGGATTTTGTGATTCGTCACGCCTTGCGTGCCGCCAAGGCCGTTATCGAAGAGGCAGATCATGTGCAGCTCTCCGAAAGGGATAGTCTGAGGGTTCTGGATTTGCTGGAAAACCCGCCGGCACCGAACGCGAAGCTGCGGGCAGCCGCCCGAGCGTTGCCGAAGCGGTCATCATCGTGACGGCATGGCACGAAGAGCCGATCAACCGAAAACACGATCGAGAGGCATTCGACTGCGGCGAAGAAGCGTTGAATGAATTCTTGCGCCGTTACGCCCGCAAGAGCCACGACCTGGGCGGCGCGAAGACGTTCCTTGCGATTGACGACGCCGACAACAAAACCATTCTCGGCTTCTATAGTCTGAGCCCCGCTTCGGTTGCGTACGCGCGAACACCGGAAATCGTACGGCGCGGGTTGGCGCGCCATGATGTGCCGGGCTTCCGCCTGGCGCGCCTGGCTGTGGATCGCAGGTTCCAACGGCAGGGACTTGGCGGACAACTTCTGCTCTCCGCGGGCAGGCGCTGCTTGCTGGCCTCGGCGGAGGTTGGCGGCGTGGTGCTGGTCATCGACGCTAAGAATGAAGGGGTCGCAGGATGGTATTCGAGCTATGGCGCAGTGCCGCTGCTGGATGCGCCGTTGTCGCTGCTGCTGCCGCTAGCAGTAATCGACGCCGCGCTTAAGAAAGCCGGGAAATAACGCGAGGCGGCTTTGCGTTTGAAGGGATCCGCCAGCGTGACCGGCGCGGATGAACCTACACGGTAGGTTAGCGTTTCCACCGCGACAGGTGCAGCCCGGCGGGCAGTTGGGCGTGTTCCACGTCGAGGTCGTCCGCGGCCAGCGGGATCGTCAGGGATACCGGGTTCGCGGGCGAAGGAGCATTTTGGCTGATGAAAACCCGGATGCCCCTGGGCGGCGCGCCTTCCACCACTGAGACGGTGCGGGTGGCGTCGGAGTAAGAACGCAATTCGGCCGCGGTTTTGGGCGTAGCGGCGGTCAACAGGGCTTCGCGCTTCGTCCCTTCCGCCGACGCAAAGGTGATCACGCCCACCACGTTGGGCTGCTTCAGACGGGCGTCGGCCACATCGTCAGGCGGCACTTCGAAACCGATATACCGCATACTCAGCGTTTCGCGTGAAATCGAAAAGCCGACCAAGGGCACATAGGTATCGAACAGATGCTGGCCGGTGCCGAGCTGATAGACCGACCACCAATCCACGTCGCCGGTTCCGCGCTCAATCACGAAGAGACCTCCGTCCACGGTTCTGCCGCCGGTGCCGGTGGCCTTGACGGTGTAAATCGGCTTCTGGCTGAGGCTGGCGCCGAGCGGCCAGGCCTCCAGCACCGTGGTTGATCCCCATTCCGGCTCTTCCAGAATCGCCTTGGACGTAAAGGTCTGCCGCAGCAGCAGGCGCTCGGCCCCGGGCCTGCCGGGAACGTAGGCGGGAGTTACTTCATAAGCGACGTTCGTGATATCGACTTCTTCCGTATCGCCGACTTTGGATAGGGCGACAGTGGACGCGGCGCGCGCCTGAAATGGCTGGTGCGCCGGTTGAGCGCCGGCGCCCACCGCGCAAAGGATTGCAGCCGCCATTTTGAGATTCATGTAGATGCTCCCGTTGAATGTTGTCGGTTCGTCCATGCCACTCGAACAGCCCGCTGATCTTCTCTACGGGTGGACATCGGACGGCAGACGCCGTACCACCGCATCGCAGACCTCGCGCGTCGTCGCCAAGGCGTCTGCGGCCTCTTCCGCGGTCGCTTCCTCGGGATCGCCCGGATAGCGGAACTTCCACGCATACTCGGTGAGCGGCGCCGCCCGGCGCAGCAACGCGTCCAAACTCGGATCGATCCGGCAACACGCTTCTCCCAATTCAATCAGGTTGTGCGTCTTGCGGAACGGAACGCGATGCCACGACAGGAATGCCTTCAGAGATTTCTCCGCAGCCTGTTGAGCGTGAAAGACAATGTCGTCGGCGAACGGAGGTTTTGCCTGCAATTCGTATGCGGCAGCCGCCAGATCCTTGCCTGCCTTCGAAAGCCAGCCGCGCACCTCGGCGGCGAGGGCGGGGTCATGCGGCATGGAGCAGTCTTCCCTCACGAATGACGGTAGCCGGCAGGGACGCGGCCAGGTGCAAGCGGCTATCGAACTGGCTGGCGGTCCAAACTAACACGTCGGACGCGACCCCGGTGCCCCAGAGCGCCACATAAGCGGCGCGGCTGCGATGGAGTTCGGGCGGTGCATCGTCAGGCACGACGACCATGATGTCGTAGTCGCTGTCCGGCCCGGCGTCCCCTCTGGCGACGGAACCGAAGAGATAGATGCGCTGAGGGCGGTACGTTTCCACCAGCCGGCGCACCACCTCGGACAGGGCCGCATCGCTGGCGGTCGGAGTTTTGAAAACAGTGGCTTGGTCGAGAGCCATGGTCCGTCCCTCACCCAGTTTGCCACAACTGATGGGAATTCCGGGTAACGTGATTAGCGTAGCTTTACCGAAATCTTCGCGCCTCACGTCCGCCCTTACTGCAGACACTCCGCAATAGCCTTCTCGTCCACGGCCCCCGGTTTGATCAGGCGCCAGTACGGCTCGGTGATATCGACCGTGGTCGAACCGAGGCCGGTGCAGATGCCGCCATCGAGCACCAGGTCTACGCGGCCATCCATCAGGGCGAAGACATCGATGCCGCTCGCGCAAGTCGGGCTGCCGGAGATGTTGGCGCTGGTGGCGATGAGCGGCTGGCCGGTGAGCGCCACAAGCTGGCTCGCCACGGCCGAGCGCGGCTGGCGCAGCGCCAGGCGGCCGGTATTGCCGGTTACCTTCAACGGCATCCGGGCCGAGGCCGGCACGATGATGGTGAGCGGGCCGGGCCAGAATCGGCGCGCCAGCAGGAAGAAGCGGTTGTTCAACTCGCTCGACAGCTCTTCGGCCATCAGCGTATCGCGGATCAGGATGGGCAGCGAAAGTTGCGGCTCGCGGCCTTTGGCTTTGAAGACCTGGGTGACGGCGCGCAGGTTATACGGGTCGGCCACCAGCGTGTAAAGCGCGTCGGTGGGGATGGCCACCACCTGGCCGCGGCGAATGGCGGCGGCGGCGCGCTCCAGCACTTCCGGCTGGGGCGACTCGGGATCGATCTCGACCAGGTCGGTTGCCATGAATTTGTCAGCGCGGTCCGATGGCTTCGGCTACGTCGAGCGCCATCTGGTAGCGGCCAAACGGCGCGCTCAATTGCACACCCTGCACCATTTTGCGAATCCGTTCCACCATCTGGCGCGCAATGGCCACGCCTTCGGCGCGGGCCTTGTCGGCGTCGTCCACGCGGCGCATACGCTCCATGAATTCTTCCGGGACCGGCACGCGCAGCTCATTCACCATGAACTCGGCGTTGCGGAAACTGGTGAGCGGCCAGACACCGCAGATCACCGGCAGCCTGGCGTGTTCGATGCGCTTCAGGAAAGCTTCCAGCAGATTCAAATCGAACACTGGCTGCGTGACTATGTATTCGGCGCCGGCTTCGGTTTTCCAATCGAAGCGGCGGATTTCCTCGTCCATGTTCAGCGCGCCCGGATTGGCGCCCACGCCGGTGAGCAGGGCGGTCTGCGAGCCCATCGGGTTGCCGCCGATATCCAGGCCGTGATTCAGATTGCGTACGATGTTGACCAGGCCGATGGCGTCCACGTCGAATACCGCGGTGGCATCCGGGTAGGCACCCATGCGCGGCGGATCGCCGGTGATGCAGATCAGGTTGCGGATGCCGGCGGTGTGCGCGCCCAGCAGCTCGGATTGGATGCCCAGGATGTTGCGGTCGCGGCAGCAGAAGTGCAGCACGGCCTCGATCGCGGCGTCCCGCTGGATGAGCTGGCAGGTGACCTGGGCGCTCATGCGCGCGCTGGCGCGCGGTCCATCGGGAACGTTGATGGCGTCGATGCCGGCTTCGGCGCAGCGGCGCGCGCCATCGATTTCGCGCGAGGCTTCCACGCCGCGCGGCGGAAGAATTTCGACGAAGGCCACGAACTTTCCGGCGGCGAGTTTGGCGCCGAGCTTGGATTTTTGCTCGACTGGCACCGGAGCCAGCGCGTGCGACGGCACCTCGCGGTCGCTCACCGTCACCGCCAGCGTCCTTTGCCCCGGTTGCAGCGAGCGTGTTTCCGAACGAATCAGCTTGATGTGGTCCGGCGTGGTGCCGCAGCAGCCACCGACGATTTTCACGCCCGCCCACAACATGCGGCGCGCGTATTGCGCCATGTACTCGGGCGAGGAGAGATAGATGTTGCGGCCCTCCACGCGCATCGGCAAGCCGGCGTTGGGCATGGCGCTCATCGGCTTGGAAGAAACCGCCAGCATCCGCTCGATGGTTTCGAGAGTGGCCTTCGGGCCCACCGAGCAATTGAGGCCGATCACATCCACCGGCCACGAATCCATCTCGCGCGTGAAAGTTTCCGGATCGGCGCCTCCGGGCAGATGGCCGAAATCGTCGATGGTGACCTGGGCGATGATGGGAACCGCGTCGCCGATCAAGTCGCGGCCGGCCAGTACCGCTTCGCGCAGCTCATCCAGGTTGCCGAAGGTCTCGAAGATCAGCACATCCACGCCGGCTTCCACCAGCGCATCCACCTGTTCGCGGAAAGCGGCCCGCGCTTCGGCGAACGAGGTGGGGCCGAGCGGCTCGATGCGCACGCCCAGCGGACCCACGGCGCCGGCCACGAAGGCCGTGTCGCGCGCCGCTTCGCGCGCCAGCCGCACTCCGGCGCGGTTGATATCCTTCAACTTCTCGGCCATCCCGAAAGCCGCCAGGCGCACGCGGTTGGCGCCGAACGTGTTCGTCTCCAGGATCTCCGAGCCCGCCTTGATATAGTCCTGGTGGATGCCGCGCACCAGGTCCGGCGCGGAGAGATTCAGCTCGTCGAAGGAACGGTTGAGGAACACGCCGCGGGCGTACAGCATGGTGCCCATGGCGCCATCGGCCACCAGCACGCGGCGCGACAGTTGTTCGCGAAAGTCCTGGGCGCGTGTGCCGGTGGCTGCCATCATGGGGAGACTCGGAGCCGCACGGGCCATCGGCGGCCCGGACGCGGCATTTGTGATTGTAGCGCACTCGGTCAAAATGAAGAAATTGCAAGGGGTAGGGCACGCTTTAGCTTGCCCGGAACAGAGGGAATAGACGACCGCCCGCGGAGCGGCAAGCGCGCGCGCCAGGGATTGCCGGGGACTTATCGCGCGGCGCGGCGCGGGTTGCGGCGCCGGGTAGTGTAAACTGGGTGTTGCCTCTCTTATGACTTCGGTTGCTCCCAGGGAAATTGTCAGCGCGCACAGTCCCGATTCCGACGACGCCTTCATGTTTTACGGGCTGGCCACCAAGAAGGTGCGCTCGTCGAAAGTGACCTTCCGGCACGTGCTGGAGGATATCGAGAGCCTCAACCGGAAGGCCATGGAAGGCCTCTACGATTTGAGCGCGATTTCTTATCACGCGTATCCGTATGTAGCCGACAAATACGTGTTGATGGCCAGCGGATCGAGCATCGGCGACGGGTACGGCCCGATGGTCATCGCCATGCGGCCGATGGAGCCGGAGGAGCTGAAGGGCAAGCGGATTGCCGTCCCCGGCACGCTCACGACCGCCTATCTGGCGGCGAAGCTGTTCGAGCCGGATTTCGAAGCGGTGGTGACGCCGTTCGACCAGATCACCAACGCCGTGCGCGATCGCGCGGTGGATGGCGGCCTGATCATCCACGAAGCCCAGTTGACCTATGACCGCGAGGGATTTCACCGCATCGTGGACCTGGGGCGCTGGTTCAAGTCGGCTTGCGGCCTGCCGCTGCCGCTGGGCGGCAACGTGCTGCTGCGCTCGCTGGGCGCCGAAATGCAGAGCGAGTGTTGCCGGCTGATGCGGGAAAGCATCCAGTACGCGCTCGACAACCACGGCGAAGCGCTCGAGTACGCGCTGCAGTTCGCGCGCGACATGGAGCCGCGGCTGGCCGAGAAATTCATCGGCATGTACGTCAACCACTACACGCTGGATGCCGGAGAGGTGGTTCCCAAGGCCGCGCAGAAGCTGCTCGACATGGGCTTCGAAGCCGGTCTCATTTCGAAGCGGGTGGAAGTGGAATTCGTGCGCTAGAGAGCGGGCGCAGGGCAAGGCGGGCCGGGCATGCCCGGCCCCTACGGAGTGGAGCGTTCACAATGCAGTTTCAGCGCCTGTCGATCGGCTGTGCCGCATTTCTCACCTTGCTCGCTCAGGTTTCGGGCGCGCAGGCTCCGTCGAGCGACGCTCCAACGCAGACCGGAAAGGAACAGGCATCCGGTTCGCGCGCTGGCCGGGACCTGGAAAAAAGCGCTGGCAAAGTCGACGACCCGACCATCATCCGGTACCTGCAACGTCTCGAGAACAAGCTCACGAGTGCGATTGGCGCGCCGCCCGCGGAAGTTCGCCTGACGCGGAGTTCCGATCTGTATGTATCCCTGCCCGACAATAGCGTGCTTTACATCAGCGGCGGGCTGTTGCAACGCATCGAGAACGAAGCGGAGCTGGCTGGCTTGTTGGCGCATGAACTGGCGCATACGAAGGCGGCAAGGGAAGTAACGCCCAAAGGCGAAATGATCGAAGTAGTGCGCACTGGGTGTGTCCTTCAGGCGAACCTGGCAACGCCCGATACCGAGGAGGCGCGCTGGCGCCAGCGCGAAGGCGAGCTGTCGGCGACGGTGGCGGCCGTCGCATGCCTGAGAGCGGCGGGTTACGATCCGGCGGCCGTTTTGGACCTTTTTTCGAAGCTCGTCTACGAGCACCCCGTTTGGGCCAAGGCAATTGTCCCCGAAGCTCTGCTCGCGCTGCGCGTGAAGTTGGAAGCCGAAGCCATACCGCCGGGCGGTTTCCGCGTCGACAGCTCCGACTTCGTCGAGGTGCATGCGCTGCTGGAGACGGTGTTGTCGCGAAGCCGCTGATCGGATCGTCCAGAAACACGGGCAAGCTAAAGCGTGCCCTACCCAACGCCGCGATACAGTAGAAGTATGCGCGTTTCCCCAGCTTGGTTCCTGGCTTTTCTGGCGGTGTCCGGAGCGGCCGGGCAAGCGAATCTCCGGCCCAAGGACGTTCGCGACATCGCTCGCGCCGGTTCGAGCGCCATCCCGAAGTTGCAGGAGCTGCTTTCCAATCCGTCGCCCGACGTGCGGGCCGAAGCGGTGCGGCAGATCACCGAGATCGGGCCGCCGCATAGCCTGGATCCGCTGATCCAAGCCAGCCGCGACGGCGATCCCGTGGTCCGCATGCTGGCTGCCGATGGACTGGTGAATTACTATGTGCCGGGTTACGTGAAACACGGCGTCAGCGGAACCATCGAGCGCGTGGGGACGAGCATCAAGAGCAAGTTCACCGACACCAACGACCAGGTGATTGACGCTTACATCGCCGTGCGCCCCGATGTGATCGCCGCGCTGGACGCGCAGGTGCGGTCGGGCAACATGGATGTCCGCGCCAACGCGGCCCGCGCCGAAGGCGTCCTGCGCGGCAAGGCGGCGCTGGAGGACCTGGTTGCCGCATTACGTTCCAAGGATTCCACGCTGATCTACGAATCGCTGGTGGCCCTGCAGAAGATTGCCGACCAATCGGCGGGACCAGCGGCGGAATTCCTGCTGCATGACTTCGATCCCAAAGTGCAAACCGCGGCCATCGAAACGGTGGGCATCTTGCGCGACATGGGCGCCGTCGCGGCGCTGGCGGACGTCGCTGAGGCGACCGACAATCTCAAGGTGAAACGCGCCGCATTGACCTCGCTCGCCATGCTGCCCGACCCGGTTTATCGCGGCATCTACCTGAAGTATTTCCACGATAAGGACGAAAAACTGCGCGGGGCGGCAGCCGAGGGATTGGGGCGGCTGAAGAATCCGCTCGATCTGCCCGCGCTGCAGCAGGCCTGGAAGGAGGAAGGCAAACCGGGGCCGCGGCTGTCGCTGGCTTTCGCGCAGGTGATGCTAGGGTCGACCGAACTGAGCCAATTCAGCCCGCTGCAATTCCTCATCAATAATCTGAATCTGTCGGCTTACAACGGATCGGCAGAGCCGCTACTGGTGGAATTGGCGCGGGAGGCGCGGGTGCGCGCCGCGCTTTATGGAGCCATCGAGAGTGGGACCAAGGACGAGAAGATCGGCTTGGCTCGCGCGCTCGGCGCGAGCGGCGACCAGGAGACCATTGCGCGGTTGAAAAAGCTGATGGACGACCAGGACCCAGCCGTAGCGCAGGCCGCCCTCGACGCCACACGCAGCATCCAGGCCCGTATGTAATGTAAGAGACCCAACCGGCGAAACCGGCGCGGGCTTACTTGGCTTTCTTCTGTTTCTGCTGGCCGACGCGGATCTTGAAGTGCAACTGTTTGGCTTCCTGGAACGCCTTGTGATCGTGGCGCGCCACGGTATCCTCCAGGTACTTCGAAACGTCGGTGTCCTTCGGCAGCACCGCCATCACCGTGAAGGTCTCATTGCAGGTCGGACAGAACGGCCGGAACCGTTTCACATTCGGGATTGCCATAAACTTCAGTGTAGCAAAACAGGGCGTTCCAGGGCATGCTGGTGGGCGCGGGGAAAGTCGAGTCAGGGCTTATTCCGGCGCTGCCACCTTCACCCGAGCCGCCGTCTTGACCAGCGTTTCCCAATTGCCGTCCGAAATGGGAATCCCGGTCCGCAGGCGTTCGGCTTCGGTGCGCCATTCCGGGTCGCCCGCCACCAGCACTTCGTCGTAACCCGGCGCGGGCGGAGCGCTCTTCACCAGCGCCACCAGACGCTCCATGCGCGCGGTGAATTCTTCCAGCGGCATGTAGCGGGCGACATCAATGGCCAGGAACATCTGGCTGGTGCGCACGAGCTTTCCGCGGAAGCGGATGCCGCCCACCTCATTGGACATGGCGCCGCCCGAAAGCACCGCGCAGAGAATCTCCACCAGGAACCCGAGGCCGCTGCCCTTGTACCCGCCGAGCGGCATCAGCATACCGTGATAGGCTTCCTCGGTGTTGGTGGTCGCCACGCCTTCGGCGTTGAACGCCCAGCCGGCGGGTATCTCCGGTTGGTGGTTGATGAATGCCTTGAAAACCTTGCCCGCGGCCACCGTGGTGGTGGCCATGTCCAGCAGCCACGGCCCCGGCACGGCCATGCAGATGGGGTTAGTGCCGAAGCGGCCTTGCCTGGCTTGCCAGGGCGGCACGATGGGCGAGGCATTGCACATCACGATGCCGATCTGGCCGGCCGCGCGCATCTTCTCCGCCCACCAGGCGCAGGCGCCGAAGTGGTTCGATTCGCGCGCGGTCACCAGCGCCATGCCGTGCTGGCCGGCGATGCGGATGGCGTGGCGGCAGCAGGTTTCCGCGATCCATTGCCCGATCCCGTTCTGCCCGTCGAATAACAGGCACGACCCGCTCTCGGAGACCACGCGGCCCTCGGCGTGCGGGTCCATCTCGCCCGCCAGCAGTTGATCGACGTAGAACGTCAATAACTGGATGCCGTGCGAATCGACGCCGCGCAGGTTGGCGGCAATCAGCGAAGCCGCCACGATGGCGGCCTGGTGCGCCGGCACGCCGGCGGCCAGCAGGATGGACTCGCTGAAACTTCGGAGCACGGGAGCGGCGACGGTCGGCATGAAATACTCATCCTAGCGCCAATGCCCTTCACTAAAATAGTGGCCAAGAAAAGCCGAGATGAATCTCGGCTCTGCAGACCTGACAGCCTGCGCCACGGCTTACTTGGCCGGCTTGCCGGGCACGCCCTTCGGCGGGAAGGCGGGGTTGGGAAAAGTCACCTTGACTTCGGCGTCGATGCGCTTGACCCACTCCGCCGCGTGTTGCTGCTTGAGCAGTTGGTGGATCTGATCCTGCACTTCCGAAAGGCCGCGGATGGTCACGATCTCGGCCTTGAAAATGTAGAAGCCGTGAGGCTGCCGCACGGCGTCCGTGATCTGGCCCATCTCGAGCGCGAACACTGCCTGGCGGATCGCATCCGGCAGGGGATCGGTGGTCGAAAACGTTCCGAAGTCGCCGTCCTTGGCCTTCGAGGGATCGTCCTCCGAGTTCTCCTTAACCAGCTTCACGAAATCGGCGCCGGCTTTGGCTTGGGCGACCAGTTTGTCGGCTTTGGCCTTGGCCTGCGGCTCGGTCAGCTGCGATTTGTCTTCGGCGGAAGGAGCGTCGGTGAAGGTAATATAGATAGCCTTGACCTTGACCTGTTTGAAGCTCTCTTTGTTCTTGCCGTAGTAGTTGACGATTTCGTTCTGATCCACCGCGGTCGTCGCGAACACGTCCTCCAGCGTCGCCAAGTACAGGGTGAACAGCCGATCCCAATAGAGTTTCTCTTTGGTCAGGCTCCGCTCATCGAGCTTTTTTTCGACGGCGATTTTCTCGTACATCAGCATGGTCGCATACTCATGGAAGAACTCGACGGGATCTTGCCTGATGACATTCTGGAGTTGGGGCTGCAGCACGTGAGAGAGTATCTTCAAGTCGCCCATGGTGAATTTCGAGCCGTCCTGAAACTCGGCGATGACCGTCGGATCGGGCAGATCGGGGATCGCGGGAGCGGCCTTGGGCGGGGCGGCGGCAGGGGGCAGAGGACTCGCTAGTGGAGGCGCCGGAGTCTGCGCGCTGCCGGTAGCGCCGGCGATCTTGTCGCCGGCATTTTGACTCGCCGGCGAAGCCGCCGGAGTCTGCGCGCTGGCTGCGCTAAGGCAGACCAATAGAAGGAAGCAGGGGATTTTCATAATAGGTTGGATGTGATTTTTCAGTATATCATTCGGCAGGCGAACGGCTTTTGTTGCGCGAGGGCACTCTTTTGAGACGCGGACGTAGCGAAAAAGGTTAGGAAGTGACGCTACCCGGCCAGGCCCGGTAGCCCGCCCATGCCGCGCGCGGACTTCACCGCGCGGAGAATCGCCACCTCCACCGCTTCAGCCGCCGCCACGCCGAGCGAATCGATGCCGGCTTCGAGCGCGCCCAGTGACAGGGCGAAGACAATGTCGCCATCCACCATTGTGTTTACCGGACAGATGGCGCGCGCCATGCCGAGGCCGCCGAATTCCGCCAGTTTCCTGGCCTCGAGCTTAGTCAGGCGCGCGTTGGTCGCGATTACCGCGAGCGTCGTGTGCTTGGGCGCCGCGGGGCCGCCCGCCGGCGCGCTGTGGCGCTTCATGTAGCCGGCGGTATCCAGAAACTCTTGGGCTCCGGGCGCACGGCGCGCGCCGGCGACGATCTTGCCGCTCGCCGGGTCGCGCACGTCGCCCATCGCGTTCACGGCCACCAGGCTGGCCACCAGCACACCGCCATCGAGCTCCACCGTGGCCGAGCCTATCCCGGATTTCATGGCGCGCTCGATGCCCAGAATCTTGCCCACCGTGGCGCCCGTGCCGGCGCCCACCGCGCCCTCGGTGACCGGCCCGTCGGTGGCGGCCGCCGCGGCGGCTTCGCCCATCGCCAGATTGGGGTGAACGTTCGATTTCCCGATGCCAAGATCGAACAGGACAGCCCCCGCTACGATGGGGATGTGCTCGCCGGCGAAGGCGAACCCGACGCCCCGCCGCGCCAGGTAACGCCGCACGCCGGACGCCGCTTCCAATCCGAAGGCGCTGCCGCCCGCCAGCAAAACCGCGTGGACTCGGTCGGCCACGTGGCCCGGATCGAGCGTGGGTGTTTCCTCGGTTCCGCTGGCCGATCCGCGAATGTCCACCCCGCCCACGGCGCCCTGCTCGCAGAGAATCGCCGTGCAGCCGGTCAGCGCCTCGTAATCCGAGACGTGGCCGACGCGAATGCCGGGGATGTCGGTGAGACCTTTCATGGTTGCAGGGCCGCGCCCATGTAACTCGAGCGGCGCCACGCTTGTATGGTAGCATCGGAGTTCGGAGAACCTGCCTGCTTGTTGGATCTGCTGAAGGAGCCTGTTCTCGACGTCCAGGAATTCGTCGTGCTCGCCGGCAGAGCCTTCCGCAACATCTTCCGCAAACCCCACTACTTCGACGACATCATCTTGCAGATGGATACCATCGGCGTCGGCAGCCTGGTAGTGGTGGCGCTGGTCGGACTGTTTTCCGGCATCGTGATGGCGCTCCAGATGTCGCGCGCGCTGTCCCAATACGGGGAAGTGGAAAAGACCGGTACCCTGGTGGCCATCACGCTGGCGCGCGAGCTGGGCCCGGTGCTCACCGCCATCATGATGGCCGGACGCAACTCCTCCGGCATCGCCAGCGAGCTGGGATCGATGAAGGTGACCGAGCAGATCGACGCCATGCGCGCGCTGGGAACCGACCCGATTCAAAAGCTGGTGACGCCGCGCCTGCTGGCGACCTGCTTCATGCTGCCGCTGCTCACCATCATTGCGGATTTCGTGGGCCTGTTCGGCGGCTGGGTGATCTCGGTGGCGAAGCTGCACCTCGGGTCGCGGCTGTACTGGAACTCCGCCTGGCAGGCGCTGGAGTGGAACGACGTGGCGCAGGGGGGGCTGATCAAGCCGCTGGTATTCGCCGTGGTGGTGTCTCTCATCGGCTGCTTCTACGGTCTGCGGACCACCGGCGGCACGCAGGGCGTGGGCCGCTCCACCACGCAGGCGATGGTGGCCGCCACCATCATGATTTTCATTACCGATGCCATGATCACCGAATTCTTTGTCAGCCAGGGTGCGGGCTAATGGCGGAAACCGGATCGCCGAGCGTTCTGCGGTTTGAAAACGTCAGCGTTTCCTTTGACGGCGAGGCGGTGCTGACGGATGTTTCCTTCGAGGCCTTCGAGGGCGAATCGCGCGTGATCCTGGGCGCGGCCGGCAGCGGCAAGACTGTGTTGTTGAAGACCGCGCTCGGCCTGATACGGCCCGATTCCGGCCGCGTGCTGGTCTTCGGACAGGATTTGAGCAAGCTGCGCGAAGCGCAGCTTTTCGATATCCGCAGCCGGATCGGCATGCTGTTCCAGGAGAGCGCCCTGTTCGATTCGCTCAACATCGCGGAGAACGTCGCGTACCCGCTGCTCAACCAAAAATCGATCCGGTGCCCGAAAAGCGAGGTGCACGGCCGCGTGGAAGAGGCGCTCGACTTCGTGGAGCTCGGCGGCACGCTGGACAAGTTTCCCAGCGAGCTCTCCGGCGGCATGCGGCGCCGCGCCGCCATTGCCCGCGCGGTGGTGACCGCTCCGCCGCTGGTGCTCTACGATTCGCCCAGCGCCGGCCTGGACCCGATCACGGCCCACACCATCATGGCCTTGCTCATCAAGGAGCGCGACATGGCGCAAACCACCACCATCCTGGTGACCTATCGCTACCAGGACGGGAACCTGATGGCCAACTTCCGCTACAATTCGAAACAAGGGCGTCTGGAGCCGGCCCGGCACTCGGATGGGCCGCTCCCGCGCACCACCTTCATGGTGCTGCGCGAGGGCCGCCTGATCTTCGAAGGCAATCAGGACCGGCTGGAGTCCACGGCGGACGATTATATTTCGAAGTTCTGCAAGCGGCGGGAATAACGCATGGCGGATCGCAAGAAAATTCGTTGGTCGCAACTCAAGATCGGCATCGTCGCCGGCACGGCCTTCATCATTCTCTTTGTCCTGGTGTTTTTGCTGACGTCGAACCATAGCCCGTTTACCCATTACGCGCTGCTGCGCACGTACATGGACAACGCGGCGGGACTTCCCGACGGCACCGAAGTCCGCCTGAACGGCATCATCATCGGTTTTCTCGAGACACCCAGGCTGACCGAGTCGCACGACCCCAAGCGCGCGGTGGAGTTCTTCATGGACGTGAAGCCGGAATTCCTGCCGCAGATTCCGGAAGATTCGTCGGTTGCCATCGCAGCTTCTACCCTGCTGGGCGGCAAGGTCATCGACATTACCAAAGGCGTATCTCCTACGCCCGTCAAGGACGGCGCCGAGCTGCGCTCCGCCCAATTGGGGAACGACATCCCGCAACTGATGGGTGAAATGAAAGTGGTGCTCGACAGCTTGCAGACCATCGTCGTGCGCGTGGACAACCTGCTGGGCGGGATCGAGCAGGGCAAGGGCAACATCGGCAAGCTGCTCAAGGACGAGGAACTCTACGACCGGCTGAACGGCATCGCCGCCGAAGGCCAGAAGCTGTTGGGCGATGTGCGCACCGCCAACGGAACGCTCGGCAAGCTGATTTACGACGACACGCTCTACCGCGACCTGGACGCGCCCCTGAAGCGCATCGATTCGATGATGGCCGACTTGCAGGCCGGCCAGGGCACGGCCGGCAAGCTGCTCAAGGACCCGGCGCTTTACGACGAAGCGCGCCAGTCGCTCACCGAGATTCATGCGCTGCTCGACCAGCTCAACGCCGGGAAAGGCACCGCCGGCAAGCTCATCAAGGACGAACAACTTTACCGGCACATGGACGAGTTGGTGGCCAAGTTCAACACGACCGTGGACAAGATCAACTCCGGCCAGGGCACACTGGGCCAGTTGGCCGTGAACCCGGCGCTCTACGACGCGCTCACCAGCGCCACGCTCGAATTTCAATCGCTGGCCAAGGACATGCACGCCAATCCCAAGCGGTTCCTGTCCATCCGGCTGGGCATCTTTTGAGCGCGCGCCGCCAACTGGTGGTGAACGCGGACGATTTCGGATTCACGCCCGACGTCAACTCGGGCATTGTGGAAGCGCATCGCCGCGGCATCCTGACGGCAACCACGCTGATGGCAACCGGCGACGCGTTTGACGATGCCGTGCGCCTCGCGCGCGAAACTCCGTCGCTCGATATCGGCTGCCACCTGGTGTTGATCGGCGGGCGCTCGCTGGTAACGGGGAATCCGTTCCCGGCCACGGTGGCGCAACTGCTGTGGGCGCTGGCCCGCCGCCGGATCCGGCTCGATGACGAACTGGCCGGCCAGGTGCGGCGCGCGATCGCGTCCGGCATCCGGCCTACCCATCTCGACACGCACAAGCACACGCATCTGGCTCCGCCGGTGCTCGAGGCGGTGGCGCGAGTGGCGCGGGATTTCGGCATTCCGTGGGTGCGCCGGCCGTTCGATTTTCCGATTCATGGCGCGGGCGCCGCACCGCGCATGACGCGCCTTGTGAACGGCGCGGCGGGCTTACTGCGAGGCCGCGTTCAGCGCGTGCTCGAGGCGCACGGCTGCCGCACCGTCGATCATTTCGCCGGTTTCCAGCTTACCGGCCGCCTGGGATGCGAGGAACTCGTCGCGCTGGCCGCCGCGCTGCCCGAAGGATCCACCGAGCTGATGTGCCACCCCGGCCATTTGGGCGATGCGCTGCGCAACGCGCCCACCCGCCTCAAGCAAAGCCGCCAGCGCGAGCTTGCCGCGTTGATCGCGCCCGAGGTGCGCCAGGCGCTCGAGCGCCACTCCATCGAGCTGGTGAACTTCGCCGGTTTGCGGTAGGGCATGCTTTAGCTTGCCCAAATTAAAACGCTCATTGAAAAGAGATCCAGGGCAAGCTAAAGCATGCCCCACCAAGTGCTACCGTATTCTCCATGATTCGCGCTCTGTTGATCCCGCTGCTGGCGACTGCCATGTTCGCGCAAGCGCCCAACCTGCCCAAGCCGGAGCTGCTCTGGCCCGATGGCGCTCCCGGCGCGCTCGGCACCGCCGACGCCGATAAGCCCTCGATCACGCCCTATCTGGTGCCCGAAGGCCGCGGCACCGGCGCCGCCATCGTCGTCTGTCCCGGCGGCGGGTATGCGCATCTGGCGCTCGATCACGAAGGCGCGCAGGTCGCGCAATGGCTCAACTCGATCGGCGTCGCCGCGTTTGTGCTCCAGTATCGCCTCGGCCCGCGCTATCATCATCCCATCGAATTGGGCGACGCGCAGCGCGCCATCCGCACCGTGCGCGCCAAAGCCACCCGATACCGCTTGCTGCCGGACCGCATCGGCATCATGGGCTTTTCCGCCGGCGGCCATCTAGCATCCACCGCCGCTACTCATTTCGATCCCGGCAACCCCGGCGCCACCGACGCGATCGACCGCGTTTCCAGCCGTCCCGATTTCGCCGTGTTGGTTTACCCCGTCATTACCTTCACCACGCCGTACCTGCACCAGGGCTCGCGCGACAATCTGCTGGGGCCGAACCCCGATCCCAAGCTGGTCGAGAATCTCTCGAACGAGTTGCAGGTCACAGCCGCCACGCCGCCCACGTTCCTCTTCCACACCACCACCGATCCCGTCGTGCCGGTCGAGAACAGCGTGCTCTTTTACCTGGCGCTGCGCAAAGCCGGCGTGCCGGCCGAGATGCACATCTACGCGCAGGGCCCGCACGGAGTCGGCCTGGCGACAACCGACGAAGCGCTCTCCACCTGGCCCGCGAGGCTGGCCGATTGGCTGCGGGTGCGGGGGTTGCTGAACGGAGGGGCGAGGTAGGGACGCACGACTAACTTCTGGCTGCGGCCAACCTTCACCGCGGGCCGGGCATGCCCGGCCCCTACGGATTCGGGTCTGGCGTTGTAGGGGCCGGGCACGCCCGGCCCGGCGACGGCTTACGTGGGAGCACTATAATGAGACCGAGGGCGCCGATGGAAACAGTCACGTTCGAATCGATTCCAATCACCTTGGGACGAGAGGATAACGGCCGCTGGTGGGCCGACATTGAGTCCATGCCCGGCGTGATGGCGTATGGCGATACACGAGATGCAGCCATCGCCGCCGTGCGTGCCCTGGCGCTAAGGGTCGCCGCCGATTGCATCGATCACGGCGAGGAAGTTCTTGCGCCGCTTATGACGAGACGGCGCTAAAATCCTTTGGGAAGGCGGTGATTCCTAGGAGGATTACGAAGAACGGTCTCGTGACGTTTCTCTTCGGGCTAGGCTTGCTGATTCCCGCATATGTTGGACTGTTCCTATCTGGAGTTCCGACGGTGACGTGCCCGCTCCCGATTCTGACGGTCATTCCCGGGTTCATTTGCGGCCCTCCCGCAGTGATCCTGCCGACGCTCCTTTTCTTTGCGTGGAGTCCCGGGTTGTTCCGGGGTGACGCCAAGGTCCCATGGAGATCCTATGTACTACTGGCCGTCCTGACGGCGCTCAGCGGAATGTGGTTCGTGGGCGGCTGGAAACTCGGGTTACAGTATCAGGACGCAAGATATACGCGTCTCGTCTGCGCGGTGAATTGCGTTTGGGTGGCATCACTATGGGCAATGTTCATCTATAACTGGAGGCGCGCGCCGTCATTCAGAGCGAACCTCCTCTTGCATTGGATCATGTTTGCCTGGCTCTCGTGGTACGCCTTCCCTTACTTGGGCGAACTGCCCTAATCCTGTTGAAGGTTCAGCGCTCCGACTTGCCGCGCGCCCCTTAGATGACCAGCACCCGGTGATCGGCGCACTCGAGCTGGATCGATTCGTAGAGCTGGCCGATCAGATCCAAGCCGTGTTTGGCGACGAAGGGCAGGATCGAGTACAGGCGTTCCTGGAGATGCCGTTCCGGGTAAATCAAACCATACAGCGAAGCGGCGTCGCGGCTGGCGCGCTCGTCGCGGCGCATCGCCTCACGGCCGGTTTTGGCCTGGATCTTGGCGACCTGGTGACGGATCTTGCGGGCGCTGGTGGCCAGGGCCTTTTCGAGCGTGGGATCGAAAGCCAACAGACGCGCTCGCAGCCGCTCTACGGCGGCATCCACATCCATCAGGGTATCGTGCAGGCGAACCGTCAGATCGGGCGGGATGATCGCGGCGGCCAGGCGTTCGCGGAAAGCTTCTTTGCCGTGGAAGAAATCGGCCAGCGAAACGCCATAACGTTCGATGCGTTTCTGGCTGAGGCTGTCGAGAATGGTGAAGCCGGCGCGCGGCACCGCCACGGGCATGCGTCCCAGGATCCGGCTGTACAGAACTTCCGATTGCGCGATGTACGCGGCTTCGGCGGGGCCGAGAATGCTGGCCACGGTGGGCAGAATCGAATCCTGCACCACCGGCCGCAGCAGGGCGTTCGGTGAAAGCTCGGCGGCGCGCGCGGCCAGCTCGGCGGAAGTGAAACGGCGGCCGTTGAGCTGGTAATCGCCATTGTGACGGCGCAGCGCGAGGCGCTTGCCATTTTCCAGCAGGAAGAAAAAGGCGTTCTGCGGCTCGACGTGAACCTGCGCGTGGTAGCCGGCTTCGACGAGTTCGCGGTTGCGGTCGAGCACCGCGGCGGTCAACTCCGGAGCCTGTTCCACGGCGCTGCGCAGCGCCGGCGCGGCGAGCTCGCGGAACGCGGGCAGCATGGGATCGACGTGCGGGATGTCGAAGCGCGCCAGCAGGCGCCGCAGCAGATCGCCGAAGGCCTGGCCCATGGTGCGGCCGGTTACGTAGGTTTCGGCAACCAGGGCGGCGGCCTCGTCGGCGAACGGCAGGCCCGCCAGCGCCGCGCGCAGCTCGTCGACCGGAGGCGCGGCCAGTTCGATCCCGCCCACCGGCTGCGCGCCGGTCTGACGGCGCATCTCCAGTTTCGCCGGCTGGTGTTGGGCGTTGAAGACCCACGTGTGGTTGACCTCGGCGAAGTCGTGGTCTTCGGTGGCCAGCCAGAAAACCGGCACGGCGGGGAGACCTTGCGCGGTGAGCCATTCCGCCAGGCGGGCGGCGTGCAGCGCTTTGTAAATGGTGTAGGCGGGGCCGGAGAACAGCCCGACCTGCTGGCCCGCGGCGACCGCCAGCGTGCCTGGTTGCGCCAGGCGCTCCAGGGCCGGGCTCGGCGGATTCTGCACCCGCAAGGCTTCCACCAGCGCGGCGCGCCGCTCCGGCGCCAAGTTCACTGCGCGAGCCGCCGCCTGGAACGCCGCCAGATCGCGCAGCGGGTAATGATAGAAACGCGCCGTGCGATCCGGATGATACGAAATGTCCGTGGACAAACGCGTGACACCGGGCAGTTCGGTCTGGCGGACGCAGCTACAGGGCATGACGGGAGCCATTTTACCTGATGATTCCGTGAGGCTTCCGGATGCAGGCCATTCTTGTCAGCCCCGCGCGTACCGGGAAATATCGTTGAAGATGGCGAATGCCAGCAGCATCATGATGAAGACGAAGCCGACCTTGAACACGGCTTCCTTCACGTTCAGGCTCAGGTCGCGCTGCATGACCATTTCGATCAGCAGCATGAGGATGGCGCCGCCATCCATGATGGGGATGGGCAGCAGGTTGAAAATAGCCAGTTGCAGGCTGATCATGGCCATGAAGCCGAGGAACTCCACCGCGCCTTCGCGCGCCGCCGCGCCGGACATCTGCGCGATGCCGAAGGGGCTGGAGAGATTCTTCGCCGATATGCGCCGCTCGATCATCCCCTGGATCACTTTGACCAGCAGAAAAGCGCCCCTGCCATTCTCCTCGAGCGATTCCCCCAAAGCCGCGGGAAACGTTAGCTGCGTGGTGGTGTAATGAAGCTTCTGCTGCGGCCCCACGCCGATCATCCAGCGCTTCGTACCATCCAGGTCGGCAAACACCGGCTGCACGGAAACGCGGTCCGTCTTGCCGTCCCTCTGATATTCGATCTCGATGGGTTTGCCGCCGCTCGACCGGGTTGCCTCCTGAAACCGGGTCGGCGAGTGAATCGGCTGGCCGTTGACGGCAAGGACCAGGTCGCCTTTCTTGAGGCCGGCCTTTTCCGCCGGGTAGGCGGGCATCACAAAACTGAGCTGGAGCTCGCCGCGCTCGTCCCAACCGGCATAACCCACGCCGAGGCGCTCGCTGAGCGTCGGAGTCACGATGCAATCTATGTTCTGGCCGTTCCGCTCGACGGTGATGTACAGGGGCCGGTACGCGCCGGTGACCTCTTTCTCGCCGATATCTTCCCAGGTGGGGTTCCGCTTGCCGTCGAGCTTCACGATGCGGTCGCCATCCTTGATCCCGGCCTGAGCGGCGGGCGAGCCGGCGGCCACGTGGTCGATTACAGCATACAGGTCCGCGTCGGAGATCTTCTGATACTTGAACATGTACAGGCCGGTCAGGATGGCGATGGCCAGCACCACATTCATGATGGGTCCCGCGGCGGCGATGATGACGCGCTGCCAGCGCGGTTTGGCAAGCAGGCTGCGCGCGTCGGCGGCCGTGCCAGCCCAGGCGGCCGGCAGGGTAAGCGCCGGCTTGCCGCCGCTGTCGACCGTCGCCGGTTCCAGCGGAACCGAATCGCCGGCCATCTTCACGTAACCGCCGATCAAAATGGCGGAGACCCGGTAATCGGTTTCGCCGCGGCGGAAACCGAACAGCCGCGGACCGAAGCCCAGGCTGAAGGCTTCCACTTTGACATCGAAATAACGGGCCGCCCAAAAATGGCCGAATTCGTGGATCATGATCATGACCCCGATCAGCACCAGCAGCCAAAGAATGTTTTCGCCGATTGCAACCATGGTGTCCCTAAGCCGGTACTGCGCGGCTCGTCAATTCGCGCGCCATGCGGCGCGACTCCGCGTCAATCTCCAGCACTTCCTCCACCGACCGGGGCCACCGGACGGGCATTTTCGAAAGGCACTCGCTCACCACTTCGTGAATTCCCAGGAAGCCGATTTTTTCCTGCAAGAAGGCTTCCACCGCGATTTCGTCGGCCGCGTTCAGCGTGCAGGCGGCCGAACCGCCGATCTCCTGGCACTCATACGCCAACCGCAACAAAGGAAATTTCTGCATGTCGGGTGGAAAGAATTCCCAACGCCGCGTCTGGCTCCAATCGATCTTCGGCACCGGCGCCTCGGCCCGCTCCGGATAGGTCAGGGCGTACTGAATGGGCATGCGCATGTCGGTGGCGGCAATTTGCGCCAGCACGCTGCCATCGGTGTATTCGATCATGGCGTGCACGGTGGATTGCGGATGGATCACTACGCCGACCTGGGAGGGCGTGAAATCGAACAGCCAGCAGGCTTCGATCACCTCGAGACCCTTGTTCATCATGGTGGCGCAATCGATCGTGATGCGGTTGCCCATCCGCCATGTTGGATGATTCAGAGCCTGCGCGGGAGTCACCGAAGCGAGCGCCGCGGCCGGGGTCTCGCGGAACGGACCGCCCGAAGCTGTAAGAATCAGCCGCGCCACCTGGCTGCGGTTGCCGGCGCGCAGGCACTGGTGAGCGCCGTTGTGCTCGCTGTCCACGGGAACCAGTTCCGCGCCGGATGCCCGCACCGCTTCCATCACCAGCTTGCCCGAACACACCAGAACTTCTTTGCTCGCCAGTCCGACTCGCTTGCCGAGCCGAATCGCTTCGTAAGTAGCCGCCAGCCCGGCAACTCCCACGATGGCGGAAATCACCGTATCGACCTCGCCCGCAACCGAGACCTGGATGCGCGCGGCCGCGCCGGCCAGCAGTTCCGGCCATTCCGCGCGCGGCAATCCGGAACCGGCGAGCAGTTCGGCGAGGCGGGCTAGCGCTTCGGGCGTCGCCACCGCCGCAACCTGGGGACGAAACTCGGCGATCTGTTCGGCGAGCGTCTCCACGTTGCGCCCGGCCACTAGAGCATAGACCCGGTACAGTTGGCGGTTGCGCCGAACCACATCCAGGGTGTTGGTGCCGATGGACCCGGTTGAGCCCAGTACGGTTAACGTTCTCATTTGAGCCGCCTGCGGGGTCGTAATTGTCATAATATCACGAGGCATTCCGGAGGCCTGGAAATTTACGCGAGCGAGGACGCGCGACAGAAAGTGGATGCCACCACCGAAGGCAGGTGCAGAAGTTCAGCCCGTTAGGGTGAAAGAGGATAGCTTGCGGCGTGAGCCGCGGAAGAATGACCTCAGCGAAATCGCCGCTCTGCGCCACTTTCGCATCGCCGCGCGGGCTCGACGAAGGGCAAAAAGGATAAACGGGACCGAAAACCCTGAAGCTGGGACATTTGCGGCCGGTTTCGGCCAACAACAATTTACTTTACCGATTCTGTGATTTTTGGAAGAACCTCTTTGACCCTTTCGGGCGCCGGGGAGGTTGCTTCAGGGGTCTATATTAGAGGTTAGTCTCGCTTTGGTGGGAGTTGCCTCCCCGGCTTACTTCCAATAATAGTAGATTCTGATTTTGGAAGCAACTAAAATCTGTATTTTTTTATTTTTTCTTTCAAGCCTTGACTTCAACCCCGGAAATTCTCTCTAAAACCTTGATAGTAGAGCAGAAATCCTCATCGCCGAGACCGGAGGAAATGGCCATCTGGAAGATCTGCTGGGTGAGAGACGTCACAGGTAATGGTACTCCTAGTTCTTTTCCGGAATCGAGCATGAGGCCGATGTCCTTATGCATCCACTTGGTCGCGAAGTTGGCTTGGAAGTCGCGTCGGAAAACGAAAGGGCTCTTGTAGGAGATCAGCCCCGATTTGGCAGCCGAGGCGTCCAGAACTTCGAGCATCAGTTGCGGATCGACGCCGCCCTTGGCCGCCAGCACCATCCCCTCGTTGAATGCCATCATCAGGTTCGAGAGAATCAGGTTCTGCGTCAGTTTGGCTTGCAGGCCCATACCAGCGGCGCCGCAATAGAACAGGCGCTTGCCCATCGGCTCAAAGTAGGGTTTGACGCTCTCGAAAACGGCTGCGTCTCCGCCCACCATGAAGGTCAGATTCCCGCTCTCGGCGCCAGGGGTGGAACCGGTGCAAGGCGCGTCGAGCATCTCGATGCCTTTTCTTTTCAAAACTTGCCCGATCTTGCGGCTTTCGCTGGGGCTGATGGTGCTGGCGTCGGCGACCACCGTGCCCGCGCGCGCACCCGAGCCGATGCCATCCGGACCGAGGATCACGGCACGCGCCATGTGCGTGTCGCCCACGCAGAGGAAAACGCAGTCCGCGTTCTCCCCTACCTCTTTCGGCGTGGAGCAGCAGCGGCCTTTTTCGGCCTCCGCCAACTTGCGCGCCTTTTCCCCCTGGTTGGACCAGAGTGCGACTTCATGCCCGGCGCGAAGCAGGTTGCGCGCCATCGGGTAACCCATCATGCCGAGTCCGAGGAATCCAAGTTTTGCCATAGAGAGGATTGTACCGCTTGTGGGCCGCGTAGCCAGGTGCGCTATTTCGCAAATCGGGAAAAACACCGGCGGCAAAGACCGCCGGCGTTACGGGAAGACCGGCGCCGCAACGGTTCCTGGTAACGCCGGCGGTCTTGCCGCCGGTTCTCTGCGACCGACGTGTACTACACGAAGAACGCGCGCCAGGTTGACACCACCAGCGCGTGCGTCACCACGCTGGCGCGAATGCTGCCGGCCTGGTTTCGCGCGCGGCCGCACAGCCAGCCGAGGACAGTGACCACGGGCACCCAGCGCCAGTTGGGAAAGCCGCGAAACCAAAGATGGGCGAGGCCGAAGACGATCGACGTGAGCAGCAATGCCGCGCGCGCATTGCCGGTCCAATCTTCCATCCACTGCTGCAACACGCCGCGGAACAGGAATTCTTCCGCCAGCGAGCTCACCCAAAGAGAGCCGAAGAAGGTGCCAATCGCGATCCACAGCGGCGCCGGGATGGCCGCCAAATGCGCGGTTCTGAGCGCCAGCGCCAACGGTCCGCCCACCAGCAGGAAGAAGAAATAATGCCGCAGCCCGACGATCCACTCCCGCTGGTTTGGCCAAAAGCCATAGCCGGTTTCGCGCATAGGCCGTTGCAGCATCAAGGTCAACGCCACGACGTGCAGCAGGCCGATCGCGCCCAAGGTTTCCAGGTGCTGGCCGAAGAAGCGCGGGTAGATGCCGTCGAAATAGTGGCCTAGGGTGACCCAGCCGATCAGCGCCAGGAACGCCGCATCCGGCAGCATGGCCGCCGGCAGAATCACATACCACAAGCTGACCGCCAGTCCCAGCGCCGCGAGGCGAACTAGCGCGAGCGAGTCAAAGCGGATGGCTCCGCAGCAGCACAGCAAGTACGGAAGCACCAGAGAGCCGGTGAGAATGGCAGGCAGCGCGGACGAAAACCGACCTGGGTACACGATAACCAGGCGGGCCAGCCGTTGCCGCACCTCCGGGAAACCGGCCGCAAGATAGAATGGATATTCCGCCAGGAAAGCGGCGATCACCGGCAGCGCCGCAGCGAATGGAATGCCCTTGGCCCGCGCGAATGTCAACCCCGCTACGCCCAGCACCATCCAGCCGGCCAGCAGAGCCGCCCGGAAGCCGCCGAACGATTTGGCCATCGGCCTCATTCTAACATCGCTGCTGTGGCTGCCCGCCGCGCGCGCGCAGGAGGCCCCGCCCAACCTGGCCAAACTGGTGGCGCACCGCGAGAGCGCGACCGAAGCCGAGCGCGATCAGTACACCTACCGGCAGACGCTCACCGTGGAGGAATTGGACGGGCGCGGCATGCTGCGCGGCCAGTACCGCGAGGTGCGGGACATCATTTTCTCGCCGCAGCAGGAGCGCACCGAGGTGCCGATCGGCAAGCCGGAAAACGGGCTCACCAATCTAAAGCTGACGCCGGAGGACTTTCGCGACTTCCGCGACATTCAGCCGCTGGTGCTCACCGAGGACCGCTTGTGGAACTACGAAACCAAGTCGAAGGGTGACGAGACCATGGATGGCGTGGACTGCTGGGTATTGCAGGTGCGTCCGCGGCAAATTCTGGAGGGGCAGCGATTCTTCGACGGACTGATCTGGGCGGACAAGAAAGAGTTCAACATCGTGCGCATCGAAGGCCGCGCCGTGCCGCAGATTCTATCGACCAAGGACGAAAACCTGTTCCCTCGCTTCACCACCGTGCGCAAACCGGTGGACGGAAAGTATTGGTTCCCGGTTTACACGCTGGCCGACGACACGCTGCAATTCCGCACCGGACCCCAGCGCGAGCGCCTGCG
>Ga0208820_1000476_pt1 | contig 29315 bp, 28 predicted proteins | sample June2015DPH_16_5_FD_184713 | JGI IMG/M metagenome (GOLD analysis project Ga0208820, IMG submission 184713) | Peatland microbial communities from SPRUCE experiment site at the Marcell Experimental Forest, Minnesota, USA - June2015DPH_16_40... | ecosystem: Environmental > Terrestrial > Soil >...
TTGCTGCACTTCAACGTTCACTACCGACGGACTGACTCGCTCAACCGCAGCCGTGACCGCCCGCGAGTAGGAGTCGAGCAGGCCAGCGTCTCCTGATTCGGCAGCAGCGGCGCGCCCCGATTCCTCCGCCAGACTTCCGCCGAGCGGTTGCGGTGAAGAGAGGGGTTCTACGGAAAGACTATCGTTCAATCTATCCAGGTTCAGACTATCCAGGTTCATGCTGCATAGATGAAGCTGGAGGCAACTTGGATTCCGCCGCTCAGGCGTGGCTTACACCGTACGCATCCAGCACATCCCGCAGCGTAACCATGCCTTCCAACTTGTGCATATCGGCGCGGTTCACCACCGGCAGGATTTCGATTTGGTTTGAGCCCATGCGCTCGAGCGCCAAATCAAGCGTTTGGTCGGGATGGACGTGCGGAAAAACCAGCGCATCCGTGAGTTCGCCGAGCTTTTTATCCGCACCTTCCGCTAGTTCGCGCTCCAGCCGCGCAAGGTTGATCACGCCAATGACGCCTCGTCGATCCGTCACCAGCCACGTCCGGACTCCGCTCGATCGAACCCTTTCCAGAGCCTCTCGAACCGTGATTTCGGCAGGCAGCAACTGGCTCGCAGCCTGCATCACTCTAATCACCTGACGCTGACCATATCGTTCGCGCGCCTTCGCCGTCGGCAGGTGGATGCCATCCTGCACGGCCAGCGCTTCGTAAATGGGCTCGTGCTGCAATTGTGAAGCAATGAAAAGACTCACCAAGTTAGCAATCATCAGCGGGACGATCACCGCATAATCCTGCGTCATCTCGAAGATCATCAGCACCGAGGTCATGGGAGCGCGCACGATCCCCGCGAAGGCCGCTCCCATCCCGACCAGCGCGTAGGCGCCCGGCGTCGCGGTGTAAGCCGGGAACAAATGATGCGCCACGGTTCCCACTGTACCTCCCAACATGGCGCCGATGAACAGGGCGGGGCCGAAGATACCGCCTGCGTTGCCCGAAGCATAACTGGTGGTGACGGTAAGAAGTTTCAGAACCACCAGGAGCGCCATTAACTGGAAGGTCATCCTTCCGTTCAACGCCTCGCCGACATAGCCATAACCTACGCCCAGAACCTGCGGCACAAACCAACCCGTCAGCCCGACCAGCAACCCGCCCGCCACCGGTTGGAACCAGACCGTCTTCTGCGGAAACCGCAGGAAGCGCGCCCGCATGCCCAACAAGAGTTTTGTGAACGCCACCGAAACCACGCCGCCGGCGACGCCGAGCACCGCATACACCGCAAACTCCGCCGGATGGACCAGTTGATATTGCGGAACCTTGAAGAGAGGGTGATTTCCAAGCAACACGCGCAGAACCATCCACGCCGTTGCCGAGGCCAGCACCACCGCACCCATCACTGGCGCGTTGAGATCGCCCACGATCTCCTCGAGCGAAAACAACACCGCGGCCAGGGGCGTATTAAACGCGGCTGCAATGGCCGCCGCTGCTCCCACCGGTATCAACTTCTTTACCTGCTCGGAGCTTAGTCCGAGGAGGCGTCCCAGCACGGACCCAATGCCCGCGCCCACTTGAACCGAAGGCCCTTCACGTCCTAGCGGAATTCCGCTGGCGAGCGTTGCCGAAGTGCAGAAAAATTTGCCGACCACGGTGCGCAGCGTGATGCGCCCTTCGCGCGCGTACAAAGCAGCCTTCGTCTGCGGCACGCCGCTGCCGCGCGCATTGGGAAAGTAGCGATACAGCAAGTAGCCGATGCCGAGCGACCCCACGACCGGAAACAGCAGACGCCGCCACGGTGCGCCGCCCACCGGGTACAGCCGCATCCCCATTCGTTCTGTCAGCACGATGAAGGCGACGACCACCAGCCCTGTCAACGCCCCAATTACTAGCGCCAAAACCAGAAAGATCTGCCCTTCACGTTGCCGCAATTCGGCCAGGCGGCCTGACAGCCAGGCTCTCCACCCGCTTGCGCTCGGCGTCTGGACGGTTTCACTCATCAGGGAATTTCTTCCCCAAAGCATATCGCATAGAATTGGCTCTTACCGTTGGCAGAGAAGAACAAAGGTAGAATAGTCTCATGAACTTGACTCTCAGTGCGGTCTACGAAGAAGTCCCAAAGTCCGAAGGAGGCGGTTACGTCGCCTACACGGAGGAGCTGCCGGGCGCGATTTCAGAAGGTGACACGCTGGAAGAGGCACGTGAAAATCTCCGCGATGCCATCGAACTCTTGCTAGCGGCTAATCGTGAGCTAGCAAGCAAGTCTCATCGGGGGAAAAAAGTTGCCCGCGAAAAGATCACGGTTCCTGTGTCGTGATTTGTGAATTAAAACGATCAGATGTTCGCAGATTGGCATAGTGCTCGTGTGGGGCGGGCGCCCTCGCCCGCGAATGCCGCGAGCGTCTCGACATCCTCAGCAGAACAAGAAGGAAGAGTCAGTAGAGCAGAATCGCGACCCAATACATTCCAGTCGGATACGCCGCATTGCGCGCATAGCAGGAGCCGACTGCAATCTGGCGAACGCCCGGGTCGCGCAGCAGCCTCAATGCGCCTGACGGCAGGACTTCCGGACGGCTCTCGGTGTAAGCGATAATTTTTCGATTGTCGTAAGCGGCCGCGAGCAGGTGAGCGTTTGGACGATTCTCTCTCGCCAGCGAGCAAGCGGCCTCGTCAAGATTCGGCGGCGTGAGTTGGACGAGCTGCGGTAGTCCTGCCTGTTGACGCATCTCATCGACGGCCTGGCCCACTAATTTTCCACTCTGCTGCGCGGAATACGACGGCACCTCGTGCGCGAAATCCTGGACCACATACAGCCGCCCTTTGCTCCAGATGGCGGCGACGCCCGCGACATTGAAGCCGCGATCGAGCAGGTTCTCGCGGTGCGGGGCCGAGTGCATCAGGACATCATTCGCGCCCGGAGCGCAACCAGCGTCGGCGATGTTCTCGCCGGCGCGATCCATTCTTAGCGGGCTGACCTGGGCGATTCGTTCGAGCAGGGAGGGCTCACCGGGCAAACGATGCTCCAGACGCTCGCTCTCCACCATTCGGCGGGCGTGCGCTCGCGCCGCTTCGCGCAAACTTTCTTCCATGCGCAACGGGGGCACGCCAGCTAGTTCGCGGCTCTTGTTGGCCGCTTGCAACAGTTCGTTCTCGGCGGCGGAATCCTCATCGGAGGATGATCCGGCCGCCGAGTTCGAGAGGGGGGCGAGTTGCTTGTTGCGAGCTTCGTTGCCAAGGTCGTTGCGAGCGTCGTTGCGAATATCGACTGCTGGCGGGTTTGTTTTTGCGGCGCAGGTTGCGAGACTTACCGCCAACATCGCGAATGAAAGCAACAGGGCCCGGAGCATGATTATTGGGGTGGTGTTTCGGCGCGGGGATCGCCGGCAAAGTTCCGCTTTCCATCTCTCACGCTAGCTTCTAGAATTCAGCTCAGCTACTTACTATGGAGACCATACTGCTGGTTACCGTGCTCGCCGGAACCCTTGTCCTGCTTGGGTTCTCGGCTGTTCTGCTGCGGCGCGTTTCGGCCGCCGCGCAAGTGGATGTAAAAGCGGAAGTTGCAGGGCAGCTCGAAAGGTTCAATTCCGCCCTTGGCCAGAAGATCAGTGTCAGCACTGCCGACATGGCCAGTAGGCTGGAGCAGACTAAAGGGGACCTTCGCCAGCAGGTCACAGACCGCATCCAGCAAGGGTTTTCAGAGATCCGGAGCTCGGTCGAACAGCAACTTGCGGCGGGAAGGGAAGAACAAAACCGGAGCTTGAGCGATGGCCGGAGCGAGATGGCCAGTTCTCTTCTGCTCACCACGCAGCAACTGAAGAGCGAATTTCAGAGCCTGAACCAGCAGACCGCGCAAAGCCTCGACTCGATTCGCGATCGCGTGGATTCGAAGCTGATGGCGATCACCGAGCAGGTGCAGGTGAAACTCGATCAGAACATCAAGGAAGGATTTGCGCAGTTCGAAAAAGTTCAGCAGCACTTGAAGGCGGCGGAGGAGCAGCTCCGTGAAGTTGGTGCGCTCGGCCACTCGATCAACGATCTGAATAATCTGCTCAAGCTTCCGCATCTGCGCGGCCAGTTCGGCGAAGCGAGCCTGGAGCGCCTGCTCGCGGACTTCCTGCCCGCGCATATGTTCTCGCTGCAGTCGTCGCCGGGCGAGGGGGGAGGACGCGCCGACGCCGTCATCTACTTTCCCGATCGCAAGCTGCCCATCGACGCCAAGTTTCCACGCGAGCAGGTGATTGCGCTCTTCGAGAGCAACGACAAGGCTGAGATCGAGGCGGCGCGCGTGGCGCTGGTGCGCGTGATGAAGGCGGAAGCCAAGCGCATTCAGCAGTACATCCAGCCGGAGAATGGCACGACGGAAATCGCGCTCATGTATCTGCCGAGCGAGACGCTCTACATGGAAGTGATCCGCAACCGTGAATTGGGCGACTGGATGAATGAGCAGCACGTCTTTCCCGTCTCACCCAATACCTTGCTCATGACGCTGCACACGATTGCTCTCGTACACAAATGGTACGAAGTCGCCAGCCGCTTCGAGAAGAGCCGCGCCGAACTGGCCAAGGCGCAGAAGTCGTTCGACTTTTTCCAGAACCAGTTTGAAAACGTCGGCAAGAATTTGAACAAAGCGCAGGAAGCATTCGAGACCGCGCAGCGGCATCTGAAGAGCTATAGGGGGAAAGTTTCCGCGCTCAGCGGACAGGAGCAGTTGGAGTTGGAGGCGGCGGCGGGCGACAAGCCGGTGCCGCTGCTCGACAAAGCCAGCGCGTAATCTTCCTTGCAAGACCTCCAGTGTGATATATACCATTGATAGAGTTCGTGGTCGCAATTCATGGTATATACTACTGGGAAGAGAAGAATTGCCGAATGTCTGAGACGGGAATTGCCAAGCTGTTTCGCAATGGACGCAGCCAGGCCGTGCGGCTGCCCCGCGAGTTTCGCTTTGAGGGCAGTCGGGTGCGCGTGCGCCGGCTGGCGGAGGGAGTGCTCTTGGAGCCGCTGATCGCCGAACCCGGCGAGTGGTTTGCGGAACTGGACCGGGTCAGGGAAGGACAGTTCCTCGGCAAAGGAAGGAACCAGCCCGCAACGCCGCGCCGCGAGATCTTCAAGTGAAGTATTTGCTTGATACCAACGCTTGTATTGCGCTGATCAACGATAAGGCGCCGTCGGTCCGGACCCGGTTGCAGAAGGCACTGGCTCAGGACGCGAAGGTGATAGTCTCTTCCGTCGTAGCTTTTGAGCTTTGGTATGGGGTTGCGAAGAGTGCCCGTCCGGAAGCCAATGCGCGACTGGTGGAGACATTCTTCGCGGGTCCGGTGAGCCAGCTGGCTTTCGAGCCCGAGGATGCGAAATTTGCGGGCCGAGCGCGAGCGGCGTTGGAAGCCGTGGGAAAACCAATCGGGGCTTACGACCTGCTGATTGCCGGCCAGGCATTGCGTCATCAATTAACGCTGATTACCGCCAATGGGAGAGAATTCGGCAGGGTCAAGGGGCTGGAATGGGAGGATTGGGCCAAAGGCTGAACGGCCTTCCCCGGCCCAAGGTTTGGATGGACGCGAGGGCCCCGCCGACAGCTACGCGACCTCGCGGAGGGTACCTGACGGTGTTTGCTGCGGCGCGGATTTCAGGTGGTCCGCGTCTTTTACTTCCCAGATTCCGTCGAACTTCACGAAGTAGGGCTCAACCGAAATGCCGGGGAAGTCTGAGGTGAGAAGTTCTCCGGCGCGGAGGAGTTCGCTGCGATGATGTTCGGCTTCGGCTTGGCGGTCGCCTTTGAAATGGTCCAGGCCACCGTAAGTGGCGCAGTCGGAATGGGTCATGACCATGACGCGTTTGGTCTGGTGCAGGTAGACGGACATGCGGACCTGTTCGAGGATGAAGTCCTGTTCGAAGTTGTTGCGCGGGGAGGCGAGGGTCTTGGCTCCTCCGGCGACGGTGATCATGTCGGGGTGTTCGATGCCCTGCTTCTTCAGGAACTTTCGCACGGCCGTGCTGATGCGGTGATCGAAGCAGCAGAGGACGGCGGCGTCGGCTACGTACGGGTCGGCGGGTGAGTCGAAATGGAAGACTTTGCGCATAGGCACTCCGTTGGGATTCTACTTGCGCGACCGGCGCGATGGGAAGCCTAAAAATCACGCCATACCCGGCGGTCCAACGTGTTTGCGCTGGGATCATCCAGCCGATAGCGCACGGTGACGCGCTGACGTGCCCGGACCTTGTGTCTAGCTGCAAAGACTCTTCTCTTCGCGCAGAAACTCGGTTGCCAAAATGACTCGCCCGTATAGGGCCCGTCGTCACCTAGTGAAAACTTATACGCAATTGCCAAGCGTAGGGTGTCATCTCTGCTGTTGGCATGCCTGATCCTCTCAAGGTCAACAGCCGTGACCTCACCTTCAGATGTGGGCCATCGCCGAGACCACATCATTGATATCGCGTCATACAAGTCGTCAAACATGCTGTACCATACGCGCACGTGTCCCCAGCGGGGCTATGCTCCGCGCTTGGTTTTTAGCTCGGTTAGTAACTGCTCGATGCGGTCTTCTTTTTCCAGGGCGGCGAGGCGGTCTTCTACGTCGTCGGCCAGGAGCTGGGCTTTGGCTCCGCCGATGGCTTCTTCGCGGGCTACTTTTCTTTTCATGCGATCGAAGGTGGCGGACTTGGTGTTGGCGCTCATACCGGACTGTGCGTCCGTAGCTCGGTTCGCGGCGCGGGCGCGGCGGTGCTGCGCGATCAGCAGATCCGCTTTGGCGTTGGCCTCGGCTAACTTCTGGTCGAGATTGCGCAGCGCCGATTTCAGATTCTCGACTTGAGCTTTCTGGTCTTCGAGCTGCTGGGCGAAGTTGGCGCTCAGGTCGCGATAACTTTCAACGCGAAGCAGAGCGGCGCGGGCCAAGTCGTCTTGTTTCTTGTCGACCGACAGTTCGGCCTTGCGCATCCACTCCTGGATTTTGTCGTCGTTTTCGAGTTTCTTTTTTTCGAGCAGATGCTGGTCGGCGATGGCGATGGCCACCTGCGTTTTGACCTGCAAGAGCTGGTTGTTCATGTCGAGGATGACCTGCTTGATCATCTTTTCGGGCTCCTCGGCTTTGTCGATCAAGTCGTTGAGGTTGGCCCGGACTAAGGTGGAAACGCGTTCGAGTAATGCCATAAGGGGCTCCTTTGCTTCAGTCGTTGGTCGTTCGTCGTTGGTCGTTTGGTTTCTTGCTCCAGGCGCCGCCTACCAGGGAAATCGCGATATAAGCTGCGATTCCGGCGGCGACCCAGACGCCCATATGTCCGGTGGCGGCACCGATGGCCGCGCCCATGGCAGCCCCGAGGGCGACGGACAGGGCGAGTGATCTGGCGTGATGAAGTTCCTCTTGCACAGATACCTCCTAGAATCTGTCGTTAGTCGTTAGTCTTAGTCGATGGTCGTTTGTCGTTCGCTGCTCGTCGTTGGCTGTTCGCGTTCCTGCCGAACAACGATTGCTGACGACCGACGTCTAACGACTAACGCCCATCGACTGCTCCACTTACTGCTTTTCCTCCGGCTTCGGTGATTTGTCGCCGATCTGCCGCACCTTGCCTATTAGTTCTCCTAGCGGCATGCCGCTGAGTGTTTCGAACAAGGCCGGCACTTGCGCCGCCATCTTAGTGATGTCGCCGGTAATCTTGTTCATCCCGGCGGAGTCGCCGTTGCCGGTGGAGACGATAGTGATTTTGTCCACATTGGCTAACGGCGCGGCCAGGGCTTTCACTATCTCTGGCAGCCCGGTGATCAGTTTGTCGACGACCGCAGCCTGGTTATATTCCTGATAAGCCGCGGCTTTGACGTTCATGGCTTTCGCTTCGGCCTCACCTTTCTTGAAGATGATTTCGGCCTCGGCTTCTCCCTGGGCGCGAATCGCGGACGCGTGGCCTTCGGCTTCTGCGATCAAACGTTGTTTTTCGGCGGCGGCCAGCGTTTCGATGCGCTGGCGCTCGATCTCGGCGCCTTTCAATACGGTCGCGATGAGTTCTTTCTCGCGGCGACTGATTTCGGCGTCCTGGACTTTGACCTGTCCTTCTTTTTCGACTTGCTGCACTCTCACGCTTTCGGTGATGACTTGCTGCTGCATGACGTTGGTTTGAATGTCGTAAGCCTTGTCGGCCTGCGCCTGCTGCTTCTTCGTTACTTCGAGGTACTGCGCTTTCTTGACCTCGAGGTCGCGCTGCGATTCAGCCTGCTTGGCCTGGGAGAGCGTTTCCGCGAGCACGCGCTCCTGATCGGCTTGCGCTTTTGCAACCGCTGCTTCGCGAGTCGCGATAGCGCGCCTGATGGCGGTGTCGCGCTCGGCTTCTGCGGTGGCGACGTCGGCGTCGCGCTTGATACGAGCGACGTCGGGCTTGCCCATGTTGGTGATGTATTCGTTCTTGTCGCGGACCTCTTTGATGGTGAAAGAAATGACTTCGAGGCCCATCTTGTTCATGTCATCGGCGCAGGTCGCGCGCATGCGATCGCCGACCATCTCCGGCTGCTTGACGATTTCTTCGACCGTGAGCTGTCCGATGATGCCGCGCAGATGGCCTTCCATTACCAGGCGAATCAGGCCTTCGCGCTCCTGATCGCTTTTGGTGAGGAACTGCTCGGCCGCGGTGAGGATGGATTCCTTGTCGGACTTCACCTTGATTTGAGCGACCGCCTCGACGGTGACGGCGACGCCCTGCTTGGTGTAGAGGTCCTGTTGCGGGGCGACGTCGAACGACATGAGTTCGAGCGAAAGGTCCCTGCAGCTTTCGACCATGGGAAAGATGACGGTGCCGTGTCCCTGGATGACGCGGGTTCCGCGAAAGCCGTAGACGATCAGCGCTTGATGTGGTCCCGCTTTGCGGTATAAGCGGGCCAGCATGCTCATCAGGAACAGGATGGCCAGAACCATCAGTCCCGCGACGACCCAGATTTCAATTGCTATGCCGAGATACATATCGCCTCCTGAAAAATCGTTGCTCGTTGCTCCTGCCCCTAAAGGGCGCCTAATTTCGAAAACTTACGGCATCGCTAAAGCGATGCCCTGATACGAAACCGGCTTCGCCAGCGCAATCGCTTGATACGAGACCCGAGCGTTTCCGCAACTGGTCTAACCGCGCGTCAAAACGCCCGTCACCATATCCAGGTCCCGGACGATCCGCTCCGGATCGCTGTGCCCCAGGAAAATCTCGCCGGTCGAAGTCCGGATGTGTACAACGGTGTTGCACCCACGTAGGCGCGCGTGCTGCCGATGCCGCGAATGCCGTAGCCGCGAATAAAAGCCCAGGGCTCGATCGAATAGCTCACGATCGACTGCTTCGGAATCGAGCGCAGACGGAATCCAAGCATCCGAATCTCAACCCCGTGCCGCAGGAACCGGTACTGGAATCCGCTCCATGCCATGGCGCTCACGCCCAGCGCCATGAGAACTACCAGGGTCGCCGCCGAGACGACCACGGATGTCCGCCCGTGCGGCCGCGACAATGAGATCGCCGGGCCGATCAGTGCCGGCACCATTAGCAGGATCCACACTCGTCCGGTATGCGTTTCTTCCGCCAGCACATCGCCATGAAATGCGTCGCTCATAATTCAGCCGTTAGCTATTAGCTCTTAGCCGTTAGCTCCTCGTTGCTCATCTCCTCCCACAACCGTACATATGCAATGCCTTTTTCATACCGTGTGACTACGATCTCCTCGCCCTTTTCGATCGCGCTGCCGGTTTCGCTGCGCGCGCCGCAGGTCCGGCGCGTGCCGGCCTGCGAGTAGATGATTTCGCCGGTGCCATTTTCACGGATGGGCATCGAGATTCGTCCCAGCACGCCGACCATTTCGTAGTCGGCTGCGTCCATGTTTTCCTCGTGCGAGATCAGCACGCGCGTGAAGAACAGGAAAACGATGGCGGCGCCGAAGAGTCCGGCTGCCATGGCGATCAGCAGTCCGAGCGCGAACCATATGCTCGAGAAGCGCGTGATCAAGAATCCGGCGCCTCCGAACCACGCGAGAAACGCGGTCAGCGTAATGAAGTTGAAAGGCGAGACCGGCGCCTGGCGACCGGCATGCGCCGCCGTGCCGTTGCCGACATGGCTCTGAGCCACGGGCGTGTGTCCCACGGCTACATGCCCGCCGCTATGCGGAAAATGCGGAAGGTGCAAGTGCCAGCGCAATCCACCCGCGATGAACGAAATCGCACTCAGCAGAAAACCGACGGCGAAACAGATCAGGTAAAAATCAGCCCAAGTCATATTCCAGGTCATATTTCCGGTCATAGGTTTCGCCTCCTGGGGGCGCTGCCGGTGGCGCGCGCGAGTTCCGGACGCAGAGCTTCGAACAGGCGGTCGGCGAGCCCGGGCGTGTTCAGGATTTCACCGAGCAGCAACAGACAGCGCCGAGTGTCCTGGTCACGCGCCACCTTGATCAGGACGTCGCTCACCTCCGGGTCGCTGGCGAAACGCTCCGAGCCTTGCAGCAGCCACACGTCGAGCTGACCTTCGGTAGTGCGTAAGTCGCTGACGAGTTCGGTGTGATAGCCCTCGGGGTCGTCGACCAGGAAGCCCGGATGCACCTTGAAAAAGCGCGCCAGCAAAGTGCGCGAGGATTGCGTCATGTGCGGACGCTTGCCGCGCTCAATCTGGGAGAGATACGACTGGCTGATGGTCTTGCCGGTCTCGGCTTGAATGCCCTTCATCAACTCCTGTTGGGTGAGGGGCCGATTTAAGCCGCGGAGGGAACCTTCGACCTCGCGGAGGTAGCGAATTTTTTCGCCGAGCGTCATATATGCCAAATTGCGATAATAATATCGCAATATGAAATATTGTCAAGCACTGAATTCGGCTTGTTGGCAGGGGCTTAGGCGGGATGCCACGGAGCGCTTCTAAAGAATGAAGCCTCCGCCGTCGCGGAGGCTCCAATCGAGAAGTTTAAAGAGGCGCCTTGCGTTGGTCTAGTTCACCGTCAATGTCACCGGATAGGTGTGCACCGCTCCCGTTCCGGCAGAGCCGTTGATGGTGAGGATGTAGGTTCCAGCCAACGTGCCCCCGGCAGTGGCGGGAGTGTTGCTGGAGGATGATCCACAGCCCGGCTGCAGCAGGATTATGCCCGCGATCAGGCACAGCACTGCTCCGACTAACCAGCGGCGCCGTTTGCGGCCAACACCGATCCCCAGTCCGACGAGGCTCAGGCCTCCGATGGGGAGCCAGGCGGCGTAGAACGAGCGGCGGCGGAAGAGGCTGCCGGTGATCACGGGGCGAGCCACGGTAGCGATGGTTAGGGTCGTAGTCGCAGGAGCGGTCCCCGAAAGCGTGACCGTAAGGGGCGAGAAGGTGGGAGTGGATGCGGTGACCATCGACGGCGACGTGGTTTGGCTGGGGGTGATGACGGCGTTATAGCCAAAGCCCTTTAGGGGCGTAGGAGTAAAGGTGACCAGGATCGTAGCAATGTCGCCGGCATTAATGGGGGCCGGGGTCGAGGCAGTGATCTCGAAGTCGACGACGTACACGGTTGGCTGCGGCATGGACGCTCCCACTGAACCGCCGTTTGCGCTGACGCTGCCCGAGATAGAGATTTGCCCCCCATTGACGACGGGAATGGACGGGGTCACGAAGACTTCGACGGTTGCTTGGGAATTCACAGCCAGGGTCTGAATCGTGCAGGTGATCGATGGCCCTTGCACCGAGTTGCAGCTTCCCAAGCCGCTGTTGACTTGGGCTGTCGGGGGTTGTGCCAGGCCGCTGGTAGGCAATCCTAGCACGGTAAAAACCAACTGGTTTGCCGGGTCGGTTCCGGTGTTGGTGATAACGAAAGTAAACTCGACCTGGTTTCCGGCCGCGACCGCCGGGAAGGGAGATGGACTGGGGGTGGTTATGGTGAGTGTGCTGCTGTTGCCGATCTTGCTCACGAAGGCATTCTGCGTCCCGCTCAACTGCGCCTGGTATGCATTTGGAGTAGTGGGGAAGTTCGGGGATTGGGTGACGCCGGCCGCATAAGTGGAGCCGTAGACAGGGTCGATGGCGACTCCTGTGCCCTGATCCGATCCGCTGCCGCCCAGATAGGTCGAGAAATCGCCAAGGGGGTTATCGGTGGGCGAGTATGTGCCCCCCGATGTGGTTGAAATCAGCGCGACGAAGGCGTCTCCCTCACCGCCATACACGCCTCCATTGTACGAGCTTGTCGGCGGCTGGAGGGGGTTGACGATGGGGAAGCTGCCCGTCGGGGAGAAGGTGGTGCCCACCACGTGGACGGCTTGCACCGAATCCACCTTAATGTCATGGCCGATGTCGTTGCCCGCGCCGCCCAGGTATGTGAAGTAGGTCATCGGATATTCCGACCCGCTCAGATTGCCGATCTTGACGATGAAGGCGTCTTGCCCCCCTCCGGGAGTGAGCTGAAATTCAGTCGCGCTGCAGGCGCCACAAGCCCAATCGTTCGAGTCGGTCCAACCGGTGACGTAGGCGTTGCCGGAAGTGTCCACGTCGATGGCGTTGCCATAGTCATCACCGCTGGCGCCTATATAAGTGGCGTAGACCGGATTGGAGGCAGCCAGGTTCGGATTGATCTTGGCAACGAAGGCGTCCGGAGTGGTCGTCGGGGTTTGCGGGGCCGGGGTGCAATTATTCTTGCCGGATTCGTTGAGGCACGACTGCTGCGCGTTGAAGAGCGGAAACGGCGCCAGCCCCAAACCGGTCGGGATCTGGTTCAGCATGTTGGTGGTGCCGGTGAAATACATGTTGGGAGAAGTATTCGGCGGAGGGTCCACGGCAATGCCGCCGCCAACCGCAATTATCGGCACTCCGGTTGCCGCAGAAGGATATCCCCCACCGTAGTAGGTGGAGTAGAGCATGCTCTGGTAACCGCTGGCAGTTGTGCTGATCTTGCTAGCGAAGAACTGGAGATTCCCGGGAGAATTCGACACCGTCTGAAAGCCGTTCGGGCTAGCGGGGAAGGGGTAGAGCGTTTGAGTGGTGTTGCTGGAAGTGGTGGTACCAGTGACGTAGGCGTTCTGAACGGCGTCGATGGCCAGTCCGGTGACCGTATCGACACCATTGCCGGCGAGATAAGTGGAATACGTGAGACTGTAGATGGAGTTAACCAAGGTGATCGCACTGACGAATCCGTGGGTCCCGCTTACGGGGCCTGGTTGGGGGAGTGCGTTGCTGGTAGGAAAGTCGGTAGAAGTGGTCGTACCGGCAACATAGATATTGCGGGTCGTGTCGACCGCGATGCCCGCCAGGCTGTCGGTCCCCGAGCCGCCCAGGTAGGTGGCAAACAACAGCGTGGGGCTGTTCAATTGCGGCGTCGGATTGATAACGGCAATGAATATGTTCTGCGCGCCGCTAAGATTCCCCTGCCCCGGTAGCGGCGGGATGGTCGGTGAGCCGGGAAAGGGGAAGTTCGCTGAACTGGTTGAGTACGCGAGGTAAATATTGTCGGCGGCATCGATCGCGACTTTCACCGGAGGAACCTCGCCGCCGAGGCCGAGGTAGGTCGAATAGCTTAGAACCGGGTCGATCACGAGTTCGCGGCTGTGGTCGTAGTCTCCGATAGTGAAACCGATTTTGTTGTCGGCGAGCTGGCGGAAACTTCCCGCGATTGTCTTCGGGGCATTGCCGGACGGACTTCCGGACTCGGGCGTGGCGGGCTGATAGACCTTCGGCGCGTGGAAACGCACGTCGCCTTGGTCTGTCGAGAGAATTAGATCGCCGGAATCGCCCGAATCCTCCGAAAGCGAAATAATGTGCGCGGAAATAATGTGCGCGGAAGCGCCTTCGAAGCTCAGCGCAATCTGGTTCGGGTCAGCGCCGGGCGCGACCCGGAAGTCGTATTCGAGCTGTCCCTGATTGCCGTAGTACACCAGGTTGACGCCCGGATAAACCGCCTGATACTCCACGCGGGCAAACTGCGGAATGTCATGACGCCACTTGGAAGGATCGTTTCCAATGAAATAGCTACTCTTGCCGGGGAGTGGCTCGGTGCCGGAAATGTGGGCGGAAGAGTTTGCTCCGTCGAGCTTCATGCGAATCACAGAACTGGACGCACGCTGAGAGCTGAGAGCTGAATGCTGAGTGCTGACGGCTGAAGTCTGCAGTTCCAGCACCGCTTCGTCGGCGGTGAGAAACAGGCCGTAGCCGGCGCCGCGCGCCAGGAACTTGACCTGAGGAGCGGTCTGACCCTGGTTCTGCTCGAAGAACAGCGGCAGCGAAAGCGCCGTCGCAGAAAGCGCCTGGTGGGCGGCAGATCTTTGCTCGCCAGAACCTTGCTCGGAAGATCCTAGCCCGCCGCTTTTGGCGGCGTGTACAGCGGTTCCAAGATAAAACACGACGCCTGCGCTGGCGAGCATGGCCGCCGCCAGAAACGCAGCCTTCATCCCATCTCCTGTTACCGAACGTCTCACCGATCTTCCTACCGACATAGGATAATTCCGATTCACGAAGCTCCTCCGATTTCCCAATTGCGTGGGGTGAGAACAAGAAGGCGCACAAACACCGCTGCCGCTCGACGCCCCCTACGAAGCGGATGCGTACCTGTCACCAAAACTGGGATTAAACCAAACAAATACTTTTACATCCAACAGATACGCTGTCAAGCTGGGCAGACGCCGTGGTCCGAATAATGAGAAGCAAAAAGAGGGCCAAATGGTTGCAACGAAAAAGGCAGGTCCAAGGTCTCAGGTCTCAGGAAAAACGTCGGCGATAAAACCACGAGCGTGACACCTGAGACCTAAGACCTGACATCCGTTTTTTTCAATTCCCCGATCTCTCGCTTCAGGCGCGCGTAGCGGCGGACGATGGTCCACAAATAGGTGATGTGGATGACCCAGGTAACGGCGTAGGCAGCAAAGAGGTACCGTGTGTTTCCGCTCATCGCACACTCCCGCGGGAGCCCAACAGCGATTCCATGGCATGGGCGTGGTCGACGTCGCGCTGCAGCTTTTCCAGTCGATAGCGCGACCAGCAAACCATAAAAGCGAAGCAGGAAAACGCCAGCCAGTTGATGAGCAGCACATGCAGCATGCGGGGATCGATCGATCCGCCTCCGCCCATGACCGGCTGCGGGTGCTGGGTGCGGAAGAACCAGATCGAGAAGTAAACGAAGGGCACGCACAGCGCGCCCAGAACCGCCAGGGAAGCCGCCAGTAAGGGCGTCTCTCCGCTGGAAGAGAAGCGGCGCAGAAAAAGGTAGCTCACGTAGATAAGCCACAGCACCAGCGTCGAGGTCAGGCGCATGTCCCACGTCCACCAGATCCCCCAAACCGGACGCGCCCAGATGGGCCCCGTGACCAGCACCACGGTGCAGAAAACCACGCCGACTTCGGCACTGACCAGCGCGACGATATCGGCGGCGGGGTTGCGCTTTATCAAATAGAAGACCGAGGCTCCGAAATTGATGAAGAAGAGGATGAACGCCGTCCAGGCCGAAGGCACGTGGTAGTAGAAAATCCGCTGCACGTCGCCCATGGTCCGTTCGGTGGGCGCAACCACCAGCGCCTGGTAAAGCGCGTAGCTCAACAGGATCGCGGTCAGGATGCCGAGGATGGGGAAGGCGCGTTTCATAGAGTCATTGAATCATTGATTGATTGAGTCATTGAATCATTGAAAAATCCATAATGTTTTAAAGGATTCAATGACTCAATGATTCAATGTCTCAATTCTTCGTTCATTCCGCGTTCAAGACGGTTTCAAACAAGAGCAAGCACACCGTAGTAAACACCAGATCGTAGGTCACAAGCAACACGATCCAGAAACGCGCGCCTTCGCCGTTCAGTATAGAGGTGGTGGATTGCACCATGGCGAGGAGGGCCGGGATCGAGATTGGGAACAGCAGCAACGGCAGCATAATCTCGCGGCTGCGGGTACGCAGGGACATGGCGGCGAAGAAAGTTCCGTTGACCACCAGCGCCCAGGTTCCGAGCACCGCCACCAGCAGCAGTTGCCACGCCGGGCCCAGCGCCCGCAGCCGGTAAAACACGATGAACAATGGAGTCATGAGCGCTTCCAGCACGCTCACAAAAATAAAATTGCCCAGCGTCTTTGCCATGAACAGCGAGTTCGCTGGTGCGGGCGAGACGCGGTAGGCGTCGAGCACCTGGTTGCGCATTTCTCGCGCCCAGGTCTGGTTGAGCGCCACCACTGCCGCGAACAGGAACGCCACCCAGATCAATCCGCCGGCGATCTGGCGCGATTCTTCGGCGCTCGGATCGAACGAAAAACTGAACACGACCACCACCAGCAGAGAAAAGAACAGCATGGAGTTGATGGCGTCCTTCGATCTCCACTCGAGGCGGAGGTCTTTGAGCAGCGTGACGCGGGTGATGCCGGTGGGCGTGGTCGCAGTCTGCGGAATCATGGCGTGCTCTCTCCCGCTCTCTCTCCCGCTTCCGAACTCGTGTGGTGACGGGGCTCCGCCCCGTCCCGGCGGGGCAGAGCCCCGCCACCACACCCGTCCGTCGGCCGTTTCAGTTCCCGCGTGCGCCCGACAATTCTGCCGGAGTCCATCCATACGAACTCATCGGCCACGCCCTCGAGCAACGATGCCTGGTGGGTGACGATGAATAGCGTTTTGCCCTGATCGCGGGTACGGGCCAGCAGGTGGACCATTTCCGTTGCGGAATGGGTGTCCACATTCGAGAAGGGCTCATCGAGCAATAAGATTTTGGGGTTGTTTAATAAAGCCCGCGCCAAGGACATCCTCTGCCGCATGCCTTGTGAATACTGGCCGACGGGGCGAACGAGACCGGGATCCAGACCGACCGCGCGAATGACCTCCGCGCACCGCGTGCTGCTGGTGATTCCGTACAGCCGGGCAAAGTAGTCCAGGTTCTCCATCCCGCTCATCTCGTCATAGAGCAGAGAAGGATGCGCCATGTAGCCCACCTGCTGGCAGATGTCGTGAAACTTGCTGGAGCCGAGGATTAAGATATGCCCGCTCGACGGCTGGTTGAGTCCCGCCAGGGTGCGCAGCAGTGTAGTTTTGCCGGCGCCGTTATCGCCAAGAATGGCATAGAGTTTGCCGCCGGAAAATTCCGCGGTAACGCCGCGCAGCGCGGCAAAGCGGCCAAACTGTTTGATCAGGTTCGAAACAGTGATGACGGGGACGGGGGTGTTTTCAGTCAAAGGAATAAGGAATGGAGGCTAATTCGCCATTCCGCTCGACCCGGAACTCTGGGCCTGCGACATGCTCTTGCCGGGCTCAGCGGCCGGAGTGGCTCCGGGTTGACCGGGCTGCGGCGCGTACTTCGACGCGCACTTGGCCTGCAGTTGCTTGGCGTGGAAGACGCCATCGCGTCCGAAGCTGCCATCGGCCAAGGCTTGCGAGTCGTCTTTAAAAGTGTCGGGCGGAGCTTCGGTCCCAGTATACGAAACGGGCAGCGTCAGGTCGTTTTCCTTCAGCATGAAATCCACGCGGGTTCCGGAGCGCTTGATCGAGCCGGGCACCACGTTTCCAGCCACACGCAGGCGCTTGGCGTAAGCCTCTTTTCCCATGCCGTTCAATTCCTTGATGGTGACGTAGTAGCTTTTGCTGTCCTGCACGCCGGTGTAGGCAAGATAGCCGAGCGAGAGCAGAATCAGCACGGTGACGGAACCAAATTTTAGATATTTGCCGGCTTCGCTGGACATAAACACCCCACCCTTGCTTAAGACTGTACGCGCTGCCCCGGTTACGGGTCAAGGAGGCGCGGCTCTTGCTGAGCCCGCATTTACAATGCTTCAGCGGCATTATTCGAACTCACAAACGCAGGCCCGATTTCGTGCGACAGTTCGGAGCGTCCGTGACCGGGGTCAGCGCCGGATAGCTTAGCTTCCTTTTTCCCGCTCGTAAGGCTTTTGCATGTAGCGGCGGCATTCCTCGAGCGCGCCCTGGGTATTGTCGTTGGTCTGAATGGCCTGCCGGTATTCATTGACGGCTCGTTCGCGCTGGCCGGTTACGTCGAAAATCTTGCCCAGTTGCAAGTGGCTCCAAACCTCGGTCCAGCGCGGCTCCCCGTCGCCATTCAGCGATGCGCGGTAGGCGTTGGCCGACGCCTGATAATTCTTCTGCATGTAAAACACCTCGGCGACCCGGTAGTGAGCGAGCGAACTGTTCTTGTTGACTTCGAGCGCCTTGTTGAATTCGCTCAGCGCACCCGCCAGATCGCCTTGTTGGATCAAACCCTGTCCGCGCACGATGGAGGAACGCAGCTTGATGTCCCTGGAGTTGGTCAGCACGCGGTTTTCGGGATCGACCGTGATCCTTCGCGGGCGTCCAAAGGTTTCGACCGAAAACGGAGAATCTGTGCCCACCACTTCGATGCGTCTTTCTTCCGTTCTTCCGTCGGTATCGATTCTCAAACTAACCGGCATGCGGAACAGATCCAGATCTTGCGTGATGGCGCCGACAATGCGGAAGCCCTTGTTGTTGCCCAGCCGGTAGAACGTGTACTTGGCCTTGAACTCGGGGGCGCTGGTGGAATCCATCCACTGCGAGTAGAACCAGGTGAGTTTTTCGCCATACACTTTCTCGCTGAGTTCGCGGAAATCATCGGTGGTGGCGGATTTACCCGCATACTTGGCGGCGAAGTCGCGCGTGATCTGCAGATACTTCTTCTCGCCCACGACCCAGCGCAGCATGTGCAGGATCATGGCGCCCTTGTCTGTGACCAGAGACTGAAATTCGGGAGAAAAATAGTCCAGCTTGGCGGCGCTTGAAAGCGGCACGCTGTCATAGGCGAGCGCGCCCACCGACATGTCCTTCACCATTTCCCCGAGTCCGGCGGCGCCCGCCGCGCTCTCTACGTAGCGAGCTTCGGAGTAGCGCGCGAAGCCGTCGCTGATCCACCAGTCGTCTTTCGACGCCGGACTCACCGAGACGCCCCACCACTGATGAGCAATCGTATTGGCCAGTAACCGGTAGTTGGTCTTCTCCGTGATCGCGCGGCTCGAAAGCGCTGCGATTTCAGGCGCCCACGCCGAGGGCACTGTGTCATCCGGGATTTCAACGATTTTTAAATGCGTCGAGGGTGCGACTCCGTACTGGGTGACGAAGTACGTGAACTCCTTGATCGCCGTCGATGCGTACTCCGCGCCCAGGTCCTGTTTATTTGGCTTGAAGAACACGTGCAAGTCGATGCCCGCTTCGTCGCTCTTGAATTCCTTGAAGGTGCCCGCAACGATCGTGCCCGGGAAACTCGGCTTGTCCCACGCGAAAGTGAAGGTCTTGGAGTTCGCCAGCGCGGTCGCGGGCTTCTTTGATGTTGCAGTTGGCGCCGCCGCCGCGGACGGTTCCTTCCCGCTGCCGATCACCACCATGTGCGCCGGGACGGTAACGCTGATCGTCGCAGTAAAGCGGTTGACGCCGTAGCCCGCGACCGGAAACCACAGTCCGGAGTAAAGCAGGTAACTGGTATCGGGGCCGACATAGGCGAGCTTCAATCCCTGAACCGGGCTGTCGTCGGCGCTTTCCAGCGTGCCTTCGTATTCGAAGTAAAAGGTGGTGGTCGTATTTTTTGCCAGGCCGCTCGTGAGCGCGAAGCGCACCGTCGAATCCTGCGTGTTGCGCTCCGGAGTAAGTGGCTTGTTATTGGCGTCGCTGAGCTTGGTAATGCGCAGCGCGTTGTTCAACTGCAACGTGACCACGCTAAGGTCTTCGAGCGCCGTGACTTTTACCGTAGCGCGCGCGGTGAGCTTGTGAGTCTGCGGCAGGAGTTCCACGTCGATCTGGTAGTCGTCCGCGCGCAGACGCGTTTTCTCGGCCGCCAGCGCCGACCGGTTCGCGACCAAGCTAAGAAACAAGCCGAGAAAAAAGACAACAGATAGACAGAGCGCCCGGCGCGCTGGTCGAGAGTGGCAGAGCTTCAAGTAGAGTCTCCTGGCAGGGCTACAGTTTCTAAGATGTTAATTTTCCCGCAAAAGATGCTGTGCCGACAAGGGTTAGCGAAATTTGTTCGGGTTTCGTGTGGCGCGGACACTCCCTTCGACTTCGCTCAGGGCAAACTCTGTCCGCGGCCTTGCACTTACTGTTCACCCTCGGCTGATCTCCTGCAAAATGATCTCCGCCGCCATTTCCGAAGGATGCGCGCCCGAGCCGCTCCCTTGCTTCAGTCTGGCCTTCACCGCCGCCAACCGCTCGATCATGCGCGCCCGCGGCTCGCCATCAGGGATGATCCTGTTCAACTCCCTGACGACATTTTCCACCGTGAACTTGTGCTGCACCAGTTCGGGGACGACTTCTTCGCCGGCAATCAGGTTGACCATCGCAAAGTAAGGAACTTTCACACGCGGCTTGCCCAGCGCGTAGGTCACCCGAGATACGCGGTAAACCATGACAAACGGAGTGCCCATGAGGGCGGCTTCGACCGTAGCCGTGCCGCTGGCAACAATTGCGGCGCGTGAGTGAAACAGAGCAGGCAGCGCCTCGGGGACTAGGTGAATATTCCCCCGTAGAGACGCGGCTTGCCGCGTCTCCGTCAATCCCTTAAGAAACGCCGCGTCGAGCGTGCGCGCCACCGGCAGCAGGAATTCATAACCACTGCCCTGGCGATCTTTTTCTAGGCGATCTTTTTTTGAACGATCTTTCTCCAGACGATCTTTCTCTAGGCGATCCGCCGCCCCAAGGATCGTCGGCAGGTTCATGCCCACTTCTTTCCGGCGGCTGCCCGGCATCAGCGTGATCCACTGCTTAGCAGCGTCGAGCTGGTTTGCAGCCGCATAAGCTTCGCGAGTAATCGCAGGTGCGGGCAAATCAGCCAGAGGATGTCCGACAAACGTCGCGTCCACTCCGCGATCCCGATAGAACTTTTCTTCGAAAGGGAAAATCACCAGCGCTTTGTTGACATACTTGCGCAGCAGCTTCACGCGTCCTTGCCGCCACGCCCAGAACTGCGGACAGACGTAGTAGACGACCGGAATGCCGCGCCTGCGCATCTGCTGCGCCACGCGCCAGTTGAAGGCCGGCGCGTCGATGACGACCGCAAGCGCCGGGCGTTTCTCATCGGCCGATCGAATCAATTTCCGATAGAGCCAAAGAATCTTCGGCAGATGGCTAATAACCTCAGTGATGCCGACGACCGCAAGCTCCTTGGCATCGACAACAATTTCGCAACCGGCAGCGGCCATTCGCTCTCCGCCCGCGCCGAAGAATTCAAGCTGCCCAGCCTGTGTGGAGACGGGGCTTTGCCCCGCCTGGACTGGGCGGAGCCCCGTCCCCACATGAGCAGGAATTGCTACACGCCGCAGCAGCGCTTCCATCAACTGCGCGCCGTACATTTCGCTCGAGGCTTCGCCGGCCGAGATGAGAATCCGCACGGGGACATTGTAACGGGGCAAAATGAAAGCGGCGTTCAGTCGTCGGCGTTAGCGGGCGAGGGCGCCCGGTCCATACTGATCTCCTGATCCTTATATTGCAGCTGATAAAGCTTGTAATAAATCCCGCGCTGGGCCAGCAGTTGCTGGTGCGATCCCATCTCGCGGACCTGGCCTTTGTGCATCACGATGATCTTGTCGGCGCGCTGGATGGTCGAGAGCCGGTGCGCGATGATCAGCGCCGTTCGCCCTTCCACCATGCGGTTGAGCGCGTCGCGTACCCGGAACTCGGTCTCCGTATCGACGCTCGAAGTCGCTTCATCGAGAATCAGAATCTTCGGACTATGCGCCAGTGCGCGCGCGAACGAAATCAACTGCTTCTGTCCGGTCGAGAGCGTCGAGCCGCGTTCGCGCACTTCCTCTTTGAATCCTCCCGGCAAGCTCCGGATGAAGTCGGCGAGGTTGACGTCCTCCGCCGCCTGCTCCACGTCCTGGTCCTGAATGCGCGCCGTTCCCAGCCGGATGTTGCCCTCGACCGTGCCGCTGAATAGAAACGGATCCTGCAAGACGACGCCGAAGCGGCTGCGCAGTTCGTCGAGGTTCATCTCTTTGATATCCACGCCGTCGATGCGAATCGCTCCCCGCTGCACGTCGTAGAAGCGCATTAGCAGCGAGATCAGCGTAGTCTTGCCCGCCCCCGTGTGCCCCACGACGGCGATAGTCTCACCCGGTTCAAGCGCAAAGCTAACATCGCGCAGCACCCAGTCGGGCTCGTTTGCTTGTGAAGCAGCTTGTGTGGGGACGGGGCTTCGCCGCGTCCCGGCGGGACGGAGCCCCGCCGCCACACCTGCGCCCTCCGGACGGGCAGGGACGCCCGTCGCTCCACTTGCGTTGTACGCGAACCACACATGATCAAATTCAATGCGCCCCGGCCCTTGCGGTTGTTTCGTGATCGCCGCCGAGGTCACTTCAATTTTCGTATCCAGCAGCTTGAACACGCGCTCTCCCGCCGCCATCGCCGACTGCAGGATGTTGTACTTCTCGCTCAAATCCTGAATCGGACGGAAAAATCGCTGCGCGTACTGCATGAACGCGACCAGCACACCGAGCGTCGCCACGCCCCGGATGACATCATTCCCCCCGAACCAGATAATGCTGGCGATGGCAATCGCCGACAATATTTCGACCACCGGGTAATACACCGCGTACGCCATGATGGCGTCTTTGAACGCCTCCATGTGCGAAGCGTTGATGTCGGAAAATTTATTGAAGGCGCGCTTCTCGCGATTGAAAAGCTGCAGCACCAGCATCCCCGAGACCGCTTCCTGCAAATAAGCGTTGATGCGGGCGATTGCCGTGCGGATGCGCCGGTAGGAATCGCGCACCTTGTCGCGAAAAATCTTGGTCGCATACACGATCAGCGGAAGCATAGCGAAGGTGATGAGCGCCAGCTTCCAGTTCATCTTCATCATGATCGCGATAATGCCGGCCAGCACGAAGACATCTTCAAAAATGGAGACCACGCCCGCCGTGAACATTTCATTCAGCGCATCGACGTCGGTGGTCACGCGCGTCACCAGCCGGCCCACCGGGTTCTTGTCGAAGAACCCGACGTGCATGTGCTGCAGGTGCCGGAAAATCTGGCTGCGCAGGTCGAACATCACCTTCTGCCCGGTCCACTGCATCAGGTAGGTCTGGACGAACTCCAAAGCGAAGGTGAGGATGAGAATGCCAACGTAAAGCCCGCCAATCTGCGCGATGCCGGTCAGCGGAGCGTCGCTCAGCCGGTCGCCAATCCAGGAATGCGAGTTCGGCGACTTCGCCAGGTATTTGTCGATGGCAATCTTGGTGAGGAACGGCCCCAGCACGTCCGCCGCCGACTTCAAAATGATCGCCGTCAGCGCCACCACCACGTGCCACTTGTAGGGACGCAGATAGGTAAGCAGCCGCCGCATCAGCCGGCCGTCATACGCTTTGCCTAATACTTCTTCTTCCTGATCGGAGGCCATCGGTGGCGCGAGAGATCACCGTAACTGAAGATCTCCCCAATAAAGATTACCCCAAAACCATTACTCGAAGTAGATGGCCAAGCCGCCGATCAGGATGGAAAAGATTGAGCTCGTGTGGGGATGGGCGCCTCGCCCGTGCAGGTCGAGCAAAGCTCGGGCCCGCTCTGCAACGCCGGAGGCGGACGTAATGGAACGGAGGGAATTCCGGAGGGTCTTTGCAGGAGCAAAAAGAAATTCCGTGGTACATGCCCGAGTAATCTTCCTCCTCACATGCCTATCTAACTTACTCAAAATCAAGGGTAATCGCGGCGGACGCGCGGACCGACTCCCCAGAAGTAATACATCGTGGTTACGCGACTTTCCTGAATTGAGCGTGTTTCCATATCCGTACGACAAATGGCTTTCTTCCCCAAAGCTTATTCAACCGGAGCTTGGCATGAAAAGATTCCTTGCATTGACCGCTGCAGCCCTGCTCGCAACCTTCATGCTCGTTGGTTGCGGGTCTAACTCCTCGAACCCCAATCCTGGACAGTCGCAGTCCGGCAACGTGTTCGTCACCGGCGAAGATGCGCCCTTGCCCTCTGTAGTGGGCCTTGACCTCACCATCAACTCCATCACCCTGAATGGCCAGAACCATTCGCCGCAGGCGATCTCGGCCCCGACTACCGTGGATTTCGCCCGCCTCTTAGGCCTGCGGTCCCCGCTTGCCTTCAACTCCGTTCCTGCCGACACTTACAGCAGCGCGACCTTCGTGCTGGCGAACCCGGTCATTTCTTGGGTGGATATGAGCCAGAATCCGCCGGTGGTGACTCCGATGCCCGGTACGCTGCCCCAGTCTCCTTACACATTGACGGTCAACTTCCCCACACCAATGGTGGTGGGAAGCAATGGCCTCGCCGGCCTGAAAATGGAATTCGACGTCCGGCAATCCCTGGCCGTCAGCAACGGACAAATCTCCGGCGCCGTGAATCCGGTCATTTATATAAAAGCGACTAAGGCGAGCGATCCTGATGGCCAGGTTACGGATCTGACCGGTGGGCTGGTTTCGGTGACTACCGCCAATAACTCATTTGTCATGCAAGGGCCTTATGGACGCCAATTGACGGTGTACGTCAACGGCAGCACGCAGTTCAACAGTGGCTGGAGCATGACCGACCTCGCCGCTCCAGCGATTGTCGGGGTCCAGGGCGCGTTTCAGGCGGACGGCAGCCTGATGGCCAGCGGCGTAGAAGTCATCACCACCGCCGAATCGTTCCTCTCCGGGCGCGTTCTACAGGTGACGAGCAACGGTGCGGGCCAAGCGCAGTCAGTGACCATGTGGGTGGGCGAAACGGGCGCAGACCTCGTCAGCGAGGTGGACACCGTCCAGCCCAATATCGACATCAGCGCGGTGTCCAACAGCGAGTATGAGATCTGCTTCCTCGATGGCCCGCTCGCCAACGCGTTGTTTAACAACACTTCCATTGAAGTTGGCCAGAGAATTTTCATCGGCGGCAGCTACGTGAACTCCACGTTTACGCCGCGGATGATTTCGCTGCGGCGCCAGGGGGTCTACGGCCTGTTCGTGCCGGGAAGCGTCACCGTTACCAACGGCAACGCCGGATCCTTTCAGCTCGCGAACAACGGCTTGGTAGGCTACGCTGCCGGCGGCCCGGTGACCGTTTACACCGGCAACGGCACTCTGTTCTTTAATCTGAGCGGCCTGAGCGCGCTGGCCGGGGACACCACAGCGGTGCCGCTGGTCACGCGCGGTCTTTTGCTGCAAGACCCCAATAACAAAGCCAATCTAGGGTTCTTTGCCGGTCTTGTGGCAGAAGCGCCCCAGGTGAGCCCGAACTAACTCGGCAAGCTAAACACTGCGAAGCGGGCGGCCGCGAGGCCGCCCGCATTTTTTCCATCGCAAGCTGGAAAACAAAGAATGAAGAGATAAGCAAGCAAAGAGTAAGAAGCCTCTTTTTCCGCAGCCTGCTAAATCGTCTTGATAGTCTTTTTGATCGGTCGCGCCCTCGCAACCGGCTTGGTAGTCTTCGGAGGCTTGACATCATGGACCTTCCCGCAATTCGGGCAGGATGTGACCTTGGCATTGTGATCGGCCATCTCGTGCAGAAAGGCTGAAAACGCCTGGCCGCAGTTATTGCATAAAAGATCAATCTGCTCAGCGCTCATATTTGTTCTCGTAACCATGCCACGTGCCATTTGATTGAGGGATCCCTTACTTCATTTTAAGCCACCGCAAGGGACCACCGCCCCTGGCCCCGTCCCATAGAATAAAGCAAAACATGCCCCTCGGCCTCTACATCTCGATCCCGTTCTGCCGGACCAAATGCAGCTACTGCAACTTCGCCTCCGACGTCTTCTCGAAGTCGGCTTACGAAAATTACGTTGCCCGCCTGCTGGAAGATATCGCCAACTCGCGCCAGCTTGCATCGGAGCTGGGATGTGCGCTCGGAGCTGCGCACGGATGTACGTACGATGAGACCGCCGACTCCATCTATCTCGGCGGAGGAACTCCGTCGATCCTCGAGGCCGCTCAGTTGCGGCGCATCTTTGCCGCCGTGCGCGGTCACTTTGCGGTTACTCCGGATGCCGAGATCACGGTCGAATGCGCTCCCGGCACGCTTACTCCCGCTCTCATCGAAACCTTGTTGCAATGCGGCGTGAACCGGGTGAGCCTGGGCGTGCAGTCGTTTGTCGATCAGGAAGCGCAGTCCGTGGGACGGCTGCACAAACGCGCGACCGTTCTCGAAGAGATTGGCCGCCTGCGCGCGGCCGGCCTCGCCAACATTAACATCGACCTGATTGCCGGGTTGCCGCACCAGACGGCCGAAAGCTGGGCCTTCTCGCTATCGGAGACGATTGCCACGGGCGTTCCGCACGCGAGCGTCTACATGCTCGAAGTAGACGAGGATTCTCGCCTGGGCAGGGAACTGATCGCGGGAGGCGCCCGCTACCACGCTCACTTCGTGCCCGATGAAGACGCGACCGCGGATTTCTACCAGCAGGCATGTGAGATGCTAGCCTCCGCCGGCATCGCGCAGTACGAAATTTCCAACTTTGCCCGCACCGCATCGCATTCGAGAAACGGCCAGTTACAAAGTAACGAGGCGCGCCATAACTTGAAATATTGGACACGCCAGCCCTACCTCGGCTTCGGCGTGAATGCGCACTCGATGCTGGAACGGATCGTGTGGGGACGGGCGCCCTCGCGAGCCTGCCCTGAGCGAAGTCGAAGGGTCCAAGCCGAGCGCAGCTCGGCAGCCGCCCGCGCTCATGGCAACTCCGGATTCGCGATAGCCGGCGTCGAGGAAGACCGTTACCATGCCGTCCGCTTCGCAACCCCCGACTCGCTCGACGCCTACATGAATCGCGCGCCGCATACGGTGACGCCGGTGTCCGCGCAGGCAGCCATTGAAGAAAGCTTCTTCCTCGGTCTGCGCCTAAACCGCGGCATCGACCTGGAACGACTTCGCACAGAGAGCAGGTTTTGGGAAGGGCACGACTTTAGTCGTGCCGTAAACGCAGCAGGAATGACGGCTTTAGCCGCTGAGGCCACTCGCGCCTCGCGACAAGAGTTCACCCCAGTCGCAACTTGGGAATCCGCGATCCGGCAATGCGTGCAAGACGGCCTGCTCGAACAGCAAGGCACAACTCTGCGCCTCACCGCCCGCGGCCGTCTCTTATCCAACGAAGTGTTTGCCAGATTTCTTATCGAAGAAACAAAAGTGGGAACCAGCCACGTGAATCCACGTTAGTTGGCCGATCAGTGCCGTTCGGCTTTTGGCCTATCCGGTTCCCACCATCTCAAAAACTTTGGGGAGGCCGATGCCTAAGCCGATATCGAAGATGGGCTCCTCGAATTCCAGAGCCTCGATGCCGGCCTCTCCCGAAGGACTCATCCACACAATGCGAAATTGCGCCCGCGACGCGCCAAGTTGCACGTCGAGCACTTCACCCGTCTGCACCTTCGAGCGGAATCCGACCAGAACTGCCCCGTGGTTGCTGAAGTTGCGCACCCGAGCAATCTCCGCGAAAGGCCGCGCCATTTTGTCCACTCCCCAGATCCGTACCGGCAACTCCAGGTTCAGTCTGCGCTCTTTTCGCCGATCCATTCCCGCTCCGAATCCCGTTCCGATTGCAGCTTAACGGTTCAAACGGATCATACCCACGAACGCCGCAAAGCGAAACGTCACATCAGTTACACGCGAACGAGTTCCCGAAGTTACATTGCAGGGGCGAGAAATAATCGAGTAAACAACCACCATTGCACTATAGCTGGCCGCTATTGCAAATCGCACTTATGTTCCACGTGGAACACTTTTGAACGCAAACAAAGGACTTAGTCGAAGTCTTTCAGCGAACACGCCCCCGGCCCGCGAGCGTTGCCACACGATCCGCATGGTCCCGCCGACATCGACCGCTGGCTCGTTGCTCCGCTCTTCGCCGACACGGCGAACACGGAGAGTTGCGGCTCCAGTTTCTTGCTCTGGCACTTCGGGCACTCGGCCTTTTGTTTGCCGAAGACCAGAGCTTCGAACTCGTGCTGGCATTCCTTGCAGACGTACTCGAAGATGGGCATGTAAAAACTCCACGAAGAAAATTGCTGTCTCCTATTTAAAATCAAAGCGTGGGTACTTCGCAAACACACGAGGGGACGCGTCCCTTCAAACCGCGCCGCTGGTTGCGCGGGGGGCACGTGCAGACGGTTGCCAGCTTTCTCATCCCGCGACGTTTTCATCTGCCTGCGCCCGAGGAGCGGTTGATCGAAGTGGCGCCTGGCGTTCAGGTGCTTTGCCATTGCCACTGGCAAGCGGATAGAGCACATGCGCTGACCATCGTTATTGTGCATGGGCTCGAAGGGTCGAGCGACTCGCAGTACATGCTCGGCGTCACTGAGAAGGCGCTGGCTGCGCGAATGAATGTGATTCGCTACAACCAGCGCAACTGCGGCGGCACGGACGCGCTCGCGCCCGTGCTCTATCACTCGGGTCTGTCGAATGATGTGGCGGCGGTGGCGCGCGAAGTCATCGCGCGCGAAGGCGTTTCGCGCCTGGCCCTGGTGGGCTTCTCGATGGGCGGCAACATCGTGCTCAAGCTGGCGGGGGAGTGGGGATCGCAGGCGCCGCCGCAGTTTCGCGCCGTCGCGGCGTGTTGCCCGGCGATCGATCTGGCAACGTCGGCGGATGCGCTGCACGAACCGGCCAACCGGATTTACGAAAAGTATTTTTTATGGGCCCTTCACCGGCGAATGCTTCAGAAGGCGCGGCTCTTTCCCGGCCACTTCGACGTGAGCCGCCTGCGCGGCATCCGGAGCCTGCGCGAGTTCGATGACAAGGTGACGGCTTACTATTGCGGCTTCACGGGCGTGGACGATTACTACGATCGCGCTTCGGCGGCGCACGTGGTCGAGCGGATCGCGGTGCCGGCGCTGATTTTGTACGCGGCGAACGATCCGTTCATTCGCATCACGGCGGAAACGCGGCGGAAGATTTCGTCGAACAGGAACATCACCTTTGTCGAGACGGGCGATGGCGGGCACTGCGCTTTTATTGGAATGGCTGACGCGTCCCCCCGCAGATCGCCCGCTGGTGTGGGGAATGCGAGCGATCGTCGTTATGACGACGGTTATTGGGCGGAGCAAGAGATCGTGAACTTCCTGCGCGGATTCTGATGGATGCCGACTTCTCGATCGAGCTGGGGAGGGAAGATGCGGCGCTGGATTTTCCGTGGACAGATCCGTCTGGCAAGCTTGCTTATCTGGACTTGAAGCGGCGTCCGGAGTTGATGGCGAGGATCGAGGAGGCGGAAAAGTGTCCCGAGCTGGGGGAATTTCTTCGGGCGATGAACTCGGCGCGGAGCATGGTGGAGACGGCGAAGTGCGATGCGTGGGCGACGACGGAGCTGAGCGCGGAGGAAGAGATTTACGACGCGACGTACAAGTTCGCGAGTTATGTGGATGTGGTGTTTTCTAAGATTGATGTACGTCTATCTTTTCCCGCTCACGAACAGTTTGCCCGCAAGCTGGTTGAGTTGCTACGGCGGGCGCGGGAGGCTGCGTCGGCGG
>Ga0208820_1000479_pt1 | contig 29243 bp, 25 predicted proteins | sample June2015DPH_16_5_FD_184713 | JGI IMG/M metagenome (GOLD analysis project Ga0208820, IMG submission 184713) | Peatland microbial communities from SPRUCE experiment site at the Marcell Experimental Forest, Minnesota, USA - June2015DPH_16_40... | ecosystem: Environmental > Terrestrial > Soil >...
TGTTGGCGCGCTTCATCGGACGCGATGTAGTCCACCCGGTTGGCGACGTTCATATGCCAGTGGATCCCTCCCACCGGACCGCGCGTCGGGTCGCCCCCGCCGACCTTGAGCAGTAATTCGACCGTCCAGGGGCTGTTCTTGTCGTCGTACTTGTAGTGTGTGCGAACCTTTTCGACAGAACCGAAAAACTTCTGCGGCCAGTGGCATTGTTCGCAGGTTTCCTGTGCCGGGCGCAGGTTTTTCACGGGGGTCGGGATTGGGTGCGGGTACTTGTTGGCGATGGTGGCGTAGACCTGGTAACTGCCTGACAGCTTGGATCTTACGAACCAGGTGGCGCCCGGCCCGATATGGCATTGCACGCACGCCACCCGCGCGTGAGATGAATTCTGATAGGCCGTGTACTCGGGTTTCATCACCGTGTGACACGTGCGGCCGCAGAACTGGACGGATTCGGTAAACTCATAGGTGCGATAGCTGCCCAGCGCGGTGAACATCAGAAACACAAACGTGACCACGACAACGATGATGAACGCGTTGCGCTGGCGGGGTATGTTGAGGTCGATGCGTGGATGGCGCGGGATTTCGCCCGGCGCCAAACTGCGGCGGCGGTGCCGTTCGCGCAGCACACCAAACAGGATCAGCAACAAACCAGCCGATAAAAATGCCGGCGCGACGAGGTACGTCAGGATGCCCATGTACGGGTTGCTGAAACCTGCATAGAAGTCGATGGAAATCAGGCAAACAACCGCGAAGAAGCTGCAGGCGGCGATGATAATGCCGAAGAGACTGATCCAGTTCTGGATCAGTGAAGGCGGTTTTGTTGTCGCGTCTGTTCCTTGTCGAGAGTTATCCACAGGTCTTGTATCGCCATCGGAACACCCAGAGCCGGCGCGTCCGCTGCCTCCGCGGACAATGATTGACCACCCCCATTCGGGGAGTCAATCCAAATTGGGACAACGTCCACGGCTCGACAACCGCGACGACGGCGTGCTAGACAGTGCCACGGTAGCGTGTGAACTTCACAGGTCAGCCAGCAGGAACAACGCAGCGTTGATCGCGCCATGAGCACGGTTTCCGATCCAATCGACATCAAACTTCTCGAATTGATACAAGTCGCCGTGCCAGTCACGGAACGCCCGTTCGGCGACATCGGACGCCAAATCGGCGCCAGTGAAGAGAAAACCCTGGAACGCGTTCGTCGGCTCAAGGTGGCGAAGGTCATTCGCCAAATCAGTGCCATCTTCGACACGCGCAGCCTCGGCTACGCATCAAGCCTTGTCGCCGCGCAGGTCGACCCGTCGCGCGTGGATGACGCCGCCGCGGTCATCAGCCGTCATCCCGGGGTCAGCCACAACTATCTGCGCAACCACTCGTTCAATCTGTGGTACACCATCGCGGTCTCACCGCTGAGCAAGTTCGGCTTGGAGAAGACGGTGGAATTGCTGCACCACCAATCCGAAGCCCGTTCCACCCGTTTGTTGCCAACGCTGAAATTGTTCAAAATCGGCGTGAAATTCGATGTCGGCGGCGAATCGCGGCCCGACGACCTTGATGCGCCCATCTACACGGAACAGAACCGCGCAACCGATACCACGCTCACGCCCGAAGACGTGGCGTTCGTTCGCGTGATGCAACGCGATTTGCCGATCACGCCGGCGCCGTTTCTCGGGTACGCGAAGGAACTCGGCATGACATTGCCGGCACTGCAGAGGATGCACCGGCAGTTTCTCGACTCCGGCAAGATGCGGCGGTTCGCCGCCGTGCTGCACCATCGACAGGCCGGATTCAGCGCCAACGCCATGGGGGTTTGGGCCGTGCCGGGCGACGACGCTGAGATCGAGCGTGTCGGCGCGCTGATGGCCGGTTTTCGCGCGGTCAGCCATTGTTACCGGCGACCGTCGTATCCCGATTGGCCGTACAACATCTTCACGATGGTCCACGGCAGGTCTCCGGAAGAATGCGAGCAAACGCTCACCGCTATTGCCAAGAAAACGGGCATCTGCGACCACCGCGCGCTTTATTCCACCAAGGAATACAAGAAAGTCCGCGTCCGATATTTCACCGCGGAAGAGGAAGCGTGGGAGGCGGCACAGGCGACGGCAGAGTGAAGCGCCAAGCTGCAAGCGGCGCGGGGTTGATCCGGAGAAACGCGGCAACTGCTTCAATTCTCGGCTTTCTTGGTCGTGATTCCATACCTGGACCACCATTTCGACGTTTGAGCTGCTCTTGTTGCGGGTTTCACACGGTATTGTTAATGTGCCGGTATCACTTTCAATATCGAATTGCTGGGGCAGTCGCGAGCCTTGGCAGCACGGCTGGAGCGCGAGCTTGAGGCGATACAGGTGTCACAGCAGACTCAGCGCGGATAATCTCTGGAGGGGGAACGTCCGCGTAAGATAATAGAGGCTCGCTCATACCGAGCCGCGCCCGAGCGTCGCAACCTTTCTCGACGCTCTCTGCGCGGCTCTCTTCATTCTGTGGCTGTGGTGGGGCCGTAGGAGGTGTCAGCGACGCTTTCGCTTCCCATCACCGTTGTTATGGGCGGCCTTGATAACACGCTCAATTGACCACAAGAGCAACATCAGGCTAAGGACGGAAACGACAAATTGCCACATGATTCCCCCTGTTTCGATAAATCCGATTGTGTGTTCACTGTCATTGCGTGTGAACGATGGCACAACAGTAGGGGTGGGCGTAACCGCCGCAAAAACCGGGGTTTCTTTTCTGGCCTTTTGAAAAGCCGGGGTTTTTGGAAGGATCGACTAGAACTTTCCGCGTCCGCCTTTGGTTGTGGCGTGCAACGGCAATTCGCCTGCGGGCAGAAACGGGAACATGTTGCGGAAGTTTCGTAACGCGCGCTTACGCGCTGCCGTCCATTGCTTGCTTTCCCAACCGTCAAAGCATCTTGCCGCGTCAGGGCATCGGGTCTTCATACCGGCCACAGTGCAAAAGTTTTGTAGCCGCATAACGCCAAGATCACGCAACGCCGTGCGCTTGTCGTGCGTGCGAGTGCGTCCGGTCTTTTTAGGATTCGGAACGCTCTCGGGCCGATTCTTGCGCACCCACTTGCGAAAGTATTCGGCAATGGCATCGTCGGTGTAGTGTCGCCAGTCTATTTCGAGTAAAAGAGTTTCGCTTGAACTGTAGAATTGGCCGGGGCGGATTGGCTCCGGCGGGGGCCAGGGCAAATGTGCTGCCTTTACGTTACAGCGGTGTGTAAGCCAGGACAGTAAGCCATTGGCAAAGACTTCCCGGACCTTCGTATCAGTCGCTCGCAATATCGATTCGCATTGCTGTTTGATGAACTCTGGAGCAGAAGCCGCCGCAAGCTCTCTCTGGCAGTCAGCCAGCCATTTCTCACGCTGCGGCATTTGTGTTGCCGCCTCACTTTCGCAGCGTTCCTTCAAGTATTTTAGAAGGTTGTAATCCCCTAACTTTACGGGCGTAAATGGGAATACTTCCTTTTCATCGATGACGTATTCAGCGCGTGTTTTTTGCTCCTGCTCGCCAAGTGATTGCCACGGCTTCGGGAAGGTATCTGGATGCTTCATAAATACCATCGCAGCCAGCCCAAGAGCATTCTGGATCGAACACCATTCCCTACCATATGTGACGCTCTGTATGGGCCGTTGTTCGCGACTTTCCTCTACAAGCCGACGTTGGCGGTCAAGTGTTTCCCTAATAAACCTCGATTCCCGCGCATACTCCCAGTAGCAACAAGCCTCAACTTGTGAATCGGGCACAGTGCGAAAATTCCATTCTTGCGCCGGTAGGGGTGCGCTGCGCGGCTCATTACTATCTTGCTTAGGTGTGTTCACTGCGCTTGCTTTTTCGTTCGCTTGGCCCGGTGCGTCGCAACTTTTCTACTGTGTCTGCATCACGGTCTGGCAACTCTGGTAAGGCAATTTGTGGCTGTAAGGTGGCCTTTCAGTCTAGCGTGACGGCAAGGAATTGCCCAAAGTTCTTAATGAATGCGATGTCACGTTTGAATCTCCGGCCATCTACAGTATCGAAACGCGCCTTTCTCGGCTTGGCTTGGCGCATAATATCGCATTCGTGAACTATTTGGTTTCTGCGGGTATACATGCGCGACCACCGCTCTCGAAGCGGTTGTGCAGAACGCGCCTTCTTTCCGGGTTTGGTCAGGTGCGCGGCGTAGAGCTTGAAAATTTGGCTTTTACCGCAGATGGCGGAAATCTCTTGAATGCGTCGCGCAGACAGGTAGGAGTCTCGGTAAATTTCTGTCAGGACTTCGGCTTTGATGTCATGGCCGGGTCTCCGTCTCACTTTTCCGCCCTTTCCCGTTCGCACCCTAGCTGCCTGAGCAATGCGGTATGCCTTGGACAGTTCGATCTGCACAATCTTGTCGAGGCTTCCATCAGCCGCCACGTAAGCAAACCGCTTTGAAATCGCCTCGTGTAGAACTTTGTCAACTGCGGCCATTGCCAAGGCCAACGCCGCACGCAGAAAAACCGACCGTGAATCCATCGACTCGCCCGTAGCGAGAGGAGAATCATATCGAGAAGCTAAATTATCGGCATCTTTGATCGCTTCCGAGAATAGGTCAGGCAGTTTCACTTTTGAAGCTCTTGCAAGCGTGCCGTTTTCTGAACGCATCGAAGTTTATGCCGCCGGAATCGTGAAGGCAAGCCGCTTCCGTGGCAGTTTTGACTTCGGCACATGTGTTTGCCGTCCATCGCGCTGATTCAACCTTGCGGCGTGCCGGTGCGTGCGCGAAGATTCCTTGCTGGTGACGGTTGCGGACCGTGGTGAACTGGCGCAAGGCAAGGCGAGAGGATTACAGAAACGGTATTGTCCTGGCCTATTGCTATTGGTAGTTTCGGATCATGAAGCCTATTTCAGGAGAGCACCGTGGACATAAAATCGTGATCGAGGATTCAATCGAGGAACAACCCAATATCGTGTCGGGTGGTATGACCCCCGTGTTCGTCACGAAGCGCATTACAAAGGTGGATGAGGTTAATGTGACCCATTTATGCGGGATGCAACATACCGACGCGCAGAGACTCGAAGCCGCGAAACGGTATATCGACAGGACATATCCAGAACCAGACGAGCAGGGATCCGATGCCTCGTCTAAGGACTCAAATCCCTAGTCTGTCTTCCGTGCCGTTAGATACCAATGTGTGGTCGCTACACCCTAACCGTTGATCTGAAGAAAGTGGCTGACCGTTTCGGTGCGCCGTTGCCACCGGCATCGGCCACATACAATCAGGCGGGGATGGCAAGATATTTCCGGCGACCCACGTGAACGCCCACTGAGGGCAGTGGGCCTACAACAACCTCGTCAGCAACATTGGCGTGAATTCGCGTCCATTTGCGGTAACGCCTTCCCCGGCCCAAAGCATTGCATGGAAACTTGCTGCGGTGGGATCGCGCTGTTACACTGGTCGGCGGATATGGTCTATCTGGATTACAACGCAACAACACCCGTCGATCCGCGCGTGGCGGAGGCGATGTGGCCGTATTTGCGGGAATTGTTTGGCAACCCGTCCAGCCTGCACTCGTACGGCGTCAACGCCAAGGGAGCGGTCGACACGGCACGGGCGCAGGTGGCCACGTTGTTGGGGTGTCAGGCCGACGAAGTGGTGTTCACCAGCGGTGGCAGCGAATCGAACAACACCGCCATCAAAGGCGTGGTGTTTCGGTTGCGCCAGAAGGGCTACCATGTCATCACCACGCAGATTGAGCACTCCGCGGTGATCAGTCCGTGCCAGTTTCTGGAGCAGCTCGGCTTCTTTGTCACCTATCTGCCCGTGGACCAATACGGCACGGTGAGCGTAGGCGACGTGGAAGCGGCGATTCGTCCGACCACGATCCTGATCTCGATCATGCACGCGAATAACGAGGTCGGCACGATCCAGCCCATCGCGGCCATCGGTAAACTGGCTCGTGCCCGCGGCATCCTGATGCACACCGACGCGGCCCAGTCCGTGGGCAAAATCCCGGCCCTGGTGGATGAACTCCATGTGGATCTGCTCACGCTGGCGGGACACAAATTCTACGCCCCCAAGGGCGTCGGCGCGTTGTACATTCGTCGCGGGTTGGAGATCGACCCGCTGATTCACGGCGCGAGCCACGAATCGGGCCGGCGGGCCGGTACGGAAAACGTGCCGCTGGTGGTCGCCCTCGGCAAGGCGTGCGAGCTGGCCACCAACGAATTGGACTCGCGTTGGGCGCACGTCGTTACTCTGCGCGATTATCTTCACGACAATCTGAAGAAGATGTTTGGCTCGCGGCTGCATTTGAACGGTCATCCCACCGAGCGCGTGCCCAATACGCTGAACGTGAGCTTCGAGGGGCACACGGGTCAGGAACTGCTGCAGAAGATTCCCGAGGTGGCCGCGTCGACGGGTTCAGCCTGGGGCAATGGACGACGGCCAGTGATGTTGACCAACTTCTGGAACTCCTGCAACTCCGTGTATTGAAGGGGCGCGCGAAATGACGGGGGACAAACTCATCGATGCGTCATGAGCACGGGGTGGGGGAGATTTGCCAAACGGATTTGCGGCTACAGCGCGGCTGGGAAGAACGTCGCTAGGCCGGCAGTGTTGGGGGACTGCCGCCAACCTTGGCTCCGTTGGCGAGTGCACGGCTAATGACGGCGAGCAACTGGTTTTTCTCGAGTGGTTTGCTGAGGTACTCGTACGCACCGCCCTGAAGCATGTTCATGTATTGCCCCCAATCTCCGAATGCCGTGATAACGATCACCGGCACCTTCGGGAAGGCGGTCTTGAGGGCGCCCAAGAACGACCCGCCATTGACCTTGGGCATCGAAACGTCGGTAACGACGAGGTCGAAGCGCTGCTTGGTGCGATTGATGGAATCCATCGCACTTTGGGCGTCGGAGTAGGGGAGGACACCGTAACCGTCCTTCTCCAACACCTTCGTCAGCGCCTTCAACACCTCAACATCATCATCGACCAACAAGATGGTTGTACTGCTCTTTACTTCGTTCACATCCGGTGGGTAAGCACTGGCGATGCCACGAACAGTGCCGCTGATGTAACTTGCTGTGGAAAAGCCTGTTAGGGGACAAGGTGCCGTGGCGGAACCGATGTATTTCTTGCCAGCTTGTCAGGTCGAGCCTATGGCTGCGACAACTTGGCACCCCCCCGCGTTTTCAGCTTCCCGGCTTCGAAAACCGCCGATAAAGCGTGCGCGAGGAAATACCGAGGAGCTTTGCGGCCTTCTCCTTATCGCCGTCACAATGGGTGAGCGCGGCATTGATAATCCGCTCCTCGGCTTCGGCCATGGGCAATCCGATGGGAATCGTGACCGATGGCCCGAACGACTGGCCCGCCGCCGATCCCGAAGGCAGCAGCACCAGTTGGAAAGACTGGATCGTGTCCCCCGCGACCACGGCGATCGCGCGCTGGATCGCGTTTTCCAACTCGCGCACATTGCCGGGCCAGGAATGGTTGAGCAACTGCTCCATGGCTGCCGCAGCCACCGTGCGCACGTCCTTTCGCATCCGCGCGGCGTACTTCTTGAGAAAATGTTCGGTCAATAACGGGATGTCTTCACTCCGCTGCCGCAGCGGCGGCAGCGTCACATGGACCACATTGAGACGGTAGTACAGGTCTTCACGGAATTTCTTCTCGGCGATCGCCTGGTGAATGTCCACGTGCGTGGCGCTGATCACGCGTACGTCCACTTGAATATCCTTCGTGCTGCCGAGGCGCTGGAACCGTCCGTCCTGCAGCACCCGCAGGAGCTTGGCCTGCAATTGCGGACTCATCTCGGCAATCTCGTCGAGGAACAACGTGCCGCCGTCGGCCAGTTCAAATTTCCCGGGCTTGGACCCGGCCGCGCCGGTGAACGCCCCGCGTTCGTACCCGAACAGTTCGCTCTCGAGCAATGTCTCGGGGATCGCCGCGCAACTGATTTTCACGATCCCCTTGTCACGCCGCAGGCTGAGGTTGTGGAGCACGTCCGCCGCCACCTCTTTGCCGGTTCCGCTTTCACCTTGCACCAGCACGCTGACGTCGGTCGCCGCGATCTGGCGTATGAGTTTCTTGACGGCCACCATCCCCTCGCTGTTGCCGATGAGCGCGTCTTCGCCCCGCTGCTGGTGCAATTCCTCGCGCAATTGGCGGTTCTCCTCCGCCAGTCGCTGTTTCTCGACGGCCTTGCTGACGGCCTTCACCAAGGCCGTGCGGTCCAGCGGTTTCTCGATGAAATCGTAGGCCCCCAACCGCATCGCCTCCACCGCCTTCTCCACCGTCGCGTGGCCGGTAATAACGATCACCTCAACCGTTGGCCGCAGCTCCTTGGCGCGCTTGAGCACCTGGATCCCCTCCAAATCGGGGAGCATCAGGTCTGTGATCAGCAGGTCGTAGCCCTCGCGTTCGAACTTTGCCAGCCCGTCTGCCGCGGTGTTGACCGACGTCACGCGGTAGCCCTCCTTGGCGAGGATCTTCTCCGCCGCGGTGCAGAGCGCCTCTTCGTCATCGACCAATAAAATCTCAGCTCGTTGGGGCATGTCAGGGTTCCTCAGCGCACGGAAGTTCAATCACAAACGTGGTGCCACCGCCCAGAGCGCTCTCACAGCGAATCGTCCCGCCGTGCTCGGCGACGACCTGTTGCACCAGCGGCAGACCCAGCCCCGTGCCGCTCGGTTTCGTGCTGAAGAACGGTTTGAAAATCTGCTGGCGTTCCTCCTCGGTCATGCCTTTGCCCGTGTCGCCGATCATGACGGCCACCCCGGACCGCGCGCGTCTCGTGACCACCGTCAGCGTCCCGCCTTCGGGCATCGCCTCCAGCGAGTTGCGCACCAAATTCAGAACCACCTGCCACAACTGGCCCTCGTCACCGTTGATCGCCGGCAACGATGGATCGAATTTCGTGTCAATAGCCACATGGGCCGCCGCAAACAGCGAGCCCATGAACGATAACCCCTGCGCAATCACATCGTTGAGCAAAATGCGCTGGCGACGCGGCTTCGGCATGCGCGCGAATTGCAGATAATCTTCCGTAACCCGTTGGATTCGGTGCACCTCCGAGTCTATGGACCGTAACAGCGACCGCGCCTCCGTCGCCCCACCGGCCTTGTCCGCTGCAAGAACCTCGATCTCGTCCCCCACCAGGTCGATATTCAACGTGATGGAGCTGAGAGGGTTGCGGATTTCGTGCGCCAGCCGCGCCGACATTGCGCCGATGACCGCCAACCGTTCTGCGCGCAGCTTGTCTTCCTCCAGCCGTTTGCGCTCCGTCGTGTCCCGCAGGATGGCTGAGCGCCCGATCGGGTTGCCCTGGGGATCGCGCAGCAGGGAAACGCTGACCTCCACCGGCACTCGCCTGCCACCCTTGGCCAGCCGGACCGTTTCCAGATGACAGTGCCCATCACGCGCGATCTCGCGGTCGATACGCTGCAATTCGCCCATCTTCAGCACTTCGGGTGGCACGAGCATCGCGAGCGGCTTGCCGACAATCTCCTCGGCGCGCCAGCCGAACACCTCCTCGGCGGTCCGATTCCACGTCCGAATGCGGTTGTCCGCATCCAGTGAAAAAATCGCGTCGGCTGAATCAGTGACGATGCTTTCGAGCAATTGAAAGTTACGGTACCGGTCGCTGGCGATGTAGGCGTCCATCGCCAGTGACGCGTCGAGCATGAACACTTTTTCCAACGCAATGACCGCTTCTTGTGCGCGGTGGGGATGGCCCGCGTGGAACGCGTGAACCCGCGGGACGAGCAGCTTGAAATAGATATTGTACGCCAGCAGGTACCAGCTTGGACTGAGACCGACACGCTCATGAGTTTTCCCAATACGCAAGCGGTCGGCAAAATACGCCTCGTCGAACTTTCCTTCCGTAATGCGCAGCAGATAATCCCGCTGGAGCTTCTTCAGGCGTTCGACCGTGGTATGATCGCCCAGGAGTTGGGCCGTCTCGGGAAAGGCAAGCAGTTCGTCGTAGAACGCGTCCTCGATCGCCGCAATGTGCGTCTCGAATAATGGACGCAACGCCACCAGTGCTTCCACGTCGTGCGCCGTCAACCCGAGAAACTTCAGCCGTTGCTCCTGCTCCATAGGAGACATTACAGCGGAAGCCTACGGAGACACTGACAGTTTGTCAATTCGCAACCGTAGGTTTTTTTGGATACGTTTTATGCGACAAAATGTCGCAACACAAACTGGATTACACACACAATAGATTGTAAATTAGCCACTTATGAAATAGTGAGCCCATCGAGAATTCCGCTTCGTTTCGCAAAGCCAACTCCTCAAGACGCGACCACGTTATGCTCAGGTCGCAAGCGATTGGCCGCCATCGCCACGCTCCCGCACCACCAACGGCAAGAAGCCGCGAGTCCGGGCGTGCCAGCCAGAACCTGAGACCTCCCAAGCGCTTGGATTATCGAACCTTCGCAAACGATTTATGCCTCTTCGAAGTCCGTCAGCGCCCTCGGCGGCAACGCCGCCCGCAAAGCATTGAGGACTACCACCACATCGATGATTTCCTGGGAAATCGCCCCCGCCACCGGCGGCAGGAGGCCACGCGAGGCAAACATCATGCCGATGACGCTCAACGCCATTCCTCCAACCGCACTCTGCAGCGCGATGACGCGCATCCGGCGGCTGATGTGCAGTAACTCATCCACCTTCTCCAGCGAACTGTCCAAAATCACCACGCTGGCCGCCTCGCTCGTGATATCGCTATTCTGACCAAAAGCCACGCCGACGGTGGCAGCCATCAAGGACGGGGCGTCGTTGATTCCGTCGCCCAGAAACAGGGTTCTGCGCCTTTGCGTTTCCTTGCGGACAATAGACAGTTTTTCTTCGGGACTCTTGCTGTAGTGCACTTCGGCAATCCCCACGCGATCCGCAAGATAACGCACTTCGGATTCGCGGTCGCCGGAAACCAGCATCACTTCGTGAAACGAGTGCTTGGGTTTCAGATGGCCAATGAACGACGCGCCTTCAGACCGGGGTTCGTCGCGGAATCGATACGTCGCCGCGTAGGTTCCCTCGATCAGAATGACGCACTCCATACCGCCGCCCGGCGGCGGAAGATGTCGCGCCAGCGACGGCTGCTCTGCCATCAGGCGGTGGCGACCCGTGATCTGGATTCTCCGGCCCGAAACGGTGCCCCGCAGCCCTTGTCCCGCTCGCTCGCTGATCTCGCTCGCCTCCTCAAGCTTGCCGCCGGCGTGCCGTGTCGCCGCGAGAATGGCGCGGGACAATGGGTGCTTGGAATACTGTTCGAGGCTGGCCGCAAGCGCGAGCACCTCCTTGGGAGAGAACCCGGGCGCGCAGTCTTGCTCCGTCAGTTTCGGTTCGCCGTAGGTCAACGTGCCCGTCTTGTCGAAAATGACCGTGCGGCAGGTATCGATCTGTTCCAGCACCGCCGGGTTCTTCACGATGATGGCGCGCTTGGCTGCCAGCGAGATCGCACCGATGATGGCGACAGGGATGGCAATCAACAACGGGCACGGCGTGGCCACCACCAGGACCGCGAGAAACCGGTCCGCTTGGCCGCTGGCCATCCACGCGGCCAGCGCAATCGCGACCGCCAGCGGCGTGTAGTACGCGCCCAGTTGATCCCCCAGTCGCCGCAGCCGCGGGCGTTGTTGTTCCGAGGCCCGCATCACCTGCATGATCTTGGCATAGCGTGAATCCACCGCGAGCTTGGTGGCGCGGATGGTGAGGGCCGCATCGCCGTTGATGGCTCCCGACAGCACTTCCGAGCCGGGCGTCTTCGACATCTGGAATGGCTCGCCGGTCAGGTAAGACTCATCCATGACGCTCCGCCCTTCGATCACCACACCGTCGACGGGACAGATGTCGTGCGGATAAACCGATACCATGTCGCCAATGGCGATCTGATCGAGCGGAACGCAGACGACTTCCGAACCGCGTTTGACGCGCGCGGCCGAGGGCATGCGTTTGGCCAGAGCCTGGAGGACGGACGAGGCGCTGCGCACCGCGTAATTCTCCAACGCTTCTCCACCCGAAAGCATCAGCACGACCAGCGTGCCCGCGAGATATTCGCCAAGCACCACGGAGGTCACAATCGAGATGCCGGCGAGCAGATCGGACCCAAACTCACGTCTGGCCAGTTTGATCAGAAGCTCCCAGATTAGGGGAATCCCGCCCAACGCCAGCGCCACAATCAGTGGAAGCTGGTGGACATTCGGACTGGTGCGCAGGCCGAAACGGAGCAGGAGATGGAGAAAAATCGCCGCCAGAGACAACACAGCGATGGCGGCATGCTTTCGCGATGTCGTTGCCATCTCTGACTTTCCCACCGACTGCTGTGTCATCCGATGCCTCGTGCCGCCGCAGCCATCCTGGTCACACGAACCAGGTTGGTCAGCCGTACTCATGCCATCGCCCAGCCGGTTTTTGCAAGTCCTTAGCGCTCTCATGGATGGCGACAACCGCGCCCGAAAAGGCACTGCAAACGGTGATAATGCCGTGGGACAGCGCTCGGTCGCTATCCGGAACGGTAACTCCACACGATTGGAGCGGCTACCGCGCTGCATGACAATGTGTCTGGATTGCAGTCGCCTGTTGACAATTTGTCCTCTGTTCGACAATCAGCACCCCCCGGCTCGTGAAATTTTTCACACCGCAACCTATTTACTACGAATAGGTTGCGATGCAAGTGCGCTGCGAGGCGCAAGCTGGCAGGGCTGCTGCTAAGGTTGTGGACGGGCAATGACTTCGACCTTACAGAGCATAACCGAGATGTCCAAAGATTCAGCGGCAGTTCTTCGGAACGGCGACCGGCTCCACGCGATTTTCAGTCCCAAGTCCGTCGCCGTTATCGGAGCATCGAACCGTGTTGGCACAGTTGGCCACGACCTCTTCCACAACATCCTGCTCAGCGGCTACTGTGGCACACTTTATCCGGTGAATCCGAAGGCCCCATCGATCGCCGGTGTACATGCGTACACGAACGTGGGCGAAATCCCCGACGAGATCGATCTTGCCCTGATCATGGTTCCGTCCACAGCGGTGCCGGGCGTGCTCGAGGAATGCGGCCAGAAGGGCGTGCGCGGGGCCGTGATCGTTACGGCCGGATTCAAGGAAATCGGACCCGAGGGCGCCGCGCTGGAACGTCGAGCGGCGGAAATAGCACGTCAACACGAAATCGCCCTGGTCGGCCCAAACTGTCTCGGCGTTATCAACACCGATGCCGACGTCCTGCTCAATGCAAGTTTTGCGCGGTGCATGCCCAAGCATGGCAACATCGCCTTCTTGTCCCAAAGCGGCGCTCTGTGCGCGGGGATTCTGGATTACGCCCGCGGCCGCAACATCGGCTTCTCGAAATTCATCAGCGTCGGCAACAAGGCCGACGTGACCGAATTGGATTTGCTGCGTTATCTCGCCGCCGATGACAGCACCGATGTCATTTTGATGTACCTCGAAACCCTCGTGGACGGTCGCGCGTTAATCGAACTGGCTCGCGAGATCACGGGCGAACTCGCGCGACGCAAGCCCATACTGGCCGTCAAATCCGGGCGGACCACGCAGGGCGCGGCCGCCGCCCGTTCTCACACCGGCGCTCTCGCCGGCAGTGACGCCGTCTACGATGCCATTTTCGCGCAGGCTGGCATCCTGCGCGTCGATACTGTGGAAGAACTCTTCGACTTCGCGGTCGGGTTCTCACGCCAGCCGTTGCCCAAAGGCAACCGCTTCGCCATCGTCACCAACGCGGGTGGTCCCGGCGTCATGGCCACCGACGCCGCCATCCGTCATGGGCTCGAGCTCGCCAAACTGCGACCCGAGACACTCGAGTCCCTTAAGGCGAAGCTGCCCCCGACCGCGAACTTTTCCAATCCCGTCGACGTGATCGGCGACGCCACTTGCGATCGCTACACCGCCGCTCTGGAAGCCGTTCTCGGCGACCCGAACGTCGACGGGCTGGTGGTCTTGCTCACGCCGCAATCGATGACCGACATTGAAGCAATTGCGGGTACGATCGGCGAGATCGCGCCCTCCAGCAAGAAACCCGTGCTCGCGTCGTTCTTGGGCCATGTGGACGTGTCGGCCGGTGTGCGCATTCTCGAGGCGCACGGCGTTCCCAACTACGAATTCCCCGAGAACGCCTCGCGCTCGCTCGCCGCCATGTGCCGCTATACCCAATGGCTCACGCGCCCGCGCACCCGGGAACGCCAGTTCGAGGTCGATCAACCAGCTGTCAAACAGATTTTTGCGAAAGCCCGCAGTGAAGGCCGCACGTTCCTGCCCGAAGCCGAAGCGCTCGCCGTGTTGAAGGCTTACGGGTTCCCGTTGCTGCAACACGCTCTCGCCAGGAATGAAGAGGAAGCCGTCGCCTGGCTCGAAAAAATTGGCGGACCCGTCGCGATGAAGATTGCGTCGCCCGATGTCGTGCACAAAGTCGACGTGGGCGGCGTGCTCTTGAACATTTCCACGCCCGAGGAAGCCCGTGCTGGTTATATAAAGATCACAAACGGGGTGAAACAAAAACTACCCGGTGCGCGGCTCCTCGGCGTGGAGATACAGGCGATGGCCGCCAAAGGTGTCGAGGTCATCCTCGGCATCAGCAAGGATCCGGCTTTCGGTCACATCATCATGTTTGGCTTGGGCGGCACGTACGTCGAGGTCCTCAAGGATGTCAGCTTCCGCCTGGTGCCAATCCGCGAACTGGGCGCCCACAATATGATCAAGTCGATCCGCGCCGCCAAGGTGTTCGAGAGCTTCCGCGGTCAGCCGCCGGCCGATACCGAGGCGATCGCCGAATGTCTGGAGCGTCTATCGCAGCTCGCCGTCGATTTTCCCGAGATCACCGAACTGGACATCAACCCCCTCATTGTCCACGCCCAGGGCAAGGGTGCGCGAGTGGCCGACGTGCGCATCGCGCTCGCCGCCGACGTCCACGGGCCTTAGGAGGCATGTGATGCACCCGGCGCCTGCCCCCTTTTGGGATGCCGACGCGGGTGATGCGCGCAGGATCTCGGTCGCGCAGGTTCTGGTTTACGAACTCCGCGTGCGCGACGCCATGAGCAAGCCCCCCATCACCGCCGCGCCGACGGATTCGCTTCGGGTCATCCAGGAGTTGATGAAGTCGCGCCGCATCTCCGGCGTGCCCATCACCCGGGCCGACGCGCTGCTGGGCATCATTAGCATCGAGGACATTATCAACGCACTGGACCGGGGTTACATCAACGAACCGGCGGAAACCCACATGGCTCGCAACGTCGTCACGCTCCGCGACCATTTCTCTCTCGTGCGCGCCGTCGCCGAGTTCGACCGCCATGAGTTCGGACGGTTCCCGGTCCTCGACGGGGATGAACATCTCGTCGGCATCATCACCCGCGGGGATATCACCAATTGTCTGATGCAGCATCTCGAACGCCGCGCCGAAGAAGCGCTCGCCCAAGAGGCGTCGTTGCGCGCCGCTCGCGCCGCCGACGAAGCGGCCAATCGCGTGGTCGTCCGCGCCCACGTGCGCACGGGCGATTACGACAGCGCCGGTAAGATCTCGCAGCGGATGCGCCAGGTCCTGCGTGATCGCGGCGTGAACCCCGAGATTCAGCGCCGCGCCGCCGTGGTCGCCTACGAAGCCGAGACCAACATCATCATCCATTCTCTGGGAGGCGAAATCATCGCCACCATCGACCCGGACAAGATCGTCATCGAAGCGGTCGATACCGGGCCCGGAATAGAAAACGTGGATCAGGCGATGCAGGAAGGCTGGTCCACGGCGGGACGCCTGCCGCGCGAACTCGGTTTTGGCGCCGGCATGGGCTTGCCGAATATCAAGCGGTGTTCGGATGCGCTGAACATCACTTCGGACAGCCAACAGGGGACGCGGTTGCGTTCGGAGATCCGCATTCGCCAAACAGGAGCGGCGACATGAAGACACCGGCCACGCTCAAATTCCCGCCGCTGATCGCGGCGCTGCGGGCCGAACCATTGACCGATCGTCGGCCCGACACGGTGACGGGGTGCTACATCTCCGATTTGCTGAGTGACGTTCTCGCGCATGCCGAGCCGGGTATGTTGTGGCTCACGATCCAAACGCACCGCAACGTCGTCTCCGTTGCCGCAACCAAGGACGTTGCCGTCGTGCTCTTTACGTGCGGACGGAGACCCGAGCCCGAGATCATCGCGGAAGCCGAGAAAGAAGGCATTGCGCTGCTGACCACCCGGCTCACCACCTACGAGGCGGCGGGCAAACTTTGGGAAGCCGGGCTTCGCGGAGAAAACGGCCATGAGTGAACCAGCCATCATCCCCAGCGCCACGGCGGCGATCACCCCGCAACCGGCCACATACGCGGAGGGGGCCACCACCGCGCCCATGCTGCCGCATCACCCGAGCGGCGACCAGCGCTTCGCTTCGCTCGACCAGACGATGCAGCATTACAGGTACGAGCGCACCGCGCTCATCCAGGTATTGCATGCGGCACAACACACCTTTGGCTATCTCGCGCCCGATGTGCTCCGCTATGTCGCCGGCGCGATGAAGCTGCCCCTCGCCCACGTGTACGGCGTCACCACGTTCTACAACTTTTTCTCCGTCGTCCCCCGCGGAAAGTACCAGATCATGGTGTGCACGGGCACCACCTGCCACGTGCGCGGCGCCGCGACGGTCGTGGAGCGTCTCGGCCAGCAACTCGGCATTGAGCGGGGCGAGACGACGAAGGACGGTCTTTTCAGCCTGCAAACTGCGCGGTGCATCGGCGCCTGCGCGTTGGCGCCCGCCATCACCGTGGGCGACGACGTATACGGCAAACTCACACCCGACAAGATCCCGCGATTCTGCCAGAAGGAGTTGAAGAAGTATGCTTGAGGAACTGTCCCTGCACATCCTGGACATCGGCATGAATTCGCTGGCCGCGGGGGCGAAGAACCTCGAGGTCGTCGTGATCGAAAACACCAGCCGTGACTGGTTCATCATCCGCATCCGCGACGATGGGCAGGGTATGGACGCGACGACGTTGAGCCAAGTGCTTGGCCGGAATGTGACCAGCAAGAAAGGCCGCAAAAAACCCATTGGACTCGGGCTGGCGTTCCTGCGGCAGACCTCGGAGACGTGCGGCGGGAGCTTCCATGTGCGATCCGTACCGGGCCGGGGCACAACCGTTACGGCATCGATGCGGCTGTCGCACATCGACCGCCCTCCGCTGGGCGACCTCAACGCGACCATTCTCGCACTGTGCGCTCATCCCGGCGTGGACGTGCAACTGCATTACCGCTCGAACGGCCAGACGTTTCATTTCAGCTCGAAAGAAGGCAAATCCCATGAACTTGGACGAACTCAAGAAGCTCAAGGAAAAGGCACAACGGCGAGTCGCGCTGCGTGAAGGCAACAAGAAGTATCGCGTTGTCTTCAGCATGGGCACCAGCGGCATCGCCGCCGGCGCGCGTGAAGTCATGGCGACCCTGCTCGATGAACTCGACAAACGCGGCATCGAGAACGTGGAGGTCGCCGTTACGGGCGAGATTGGCCTGGTGGACGCCGAGCCGGTCATCCGCATCGAGGAAAAGAGCGGCGAAAACGTTACCTACGCCAACGTCAACCCGGAAGGCGCCCGCAAGATCGTCGCCGAGCACTTGCAAAAGGGCAAGGTCGTCGATGGCCTCGCCGTGGGCAAGATCAAGGAACCGGAGCAGAAGCACTAGATGATTCGGACGCACATCCTCGTTTGCACGGGCACCGGCTGCACCAGCAGCGGCAGCCTCGCGACCCGCGAAGCCTTGCTCGCGGAACTCAAGAAGCGCGGGCTCGACAACGAGATCGAAGTCGTCGAAACGGGCTGCATGGGCCGTTGCGATCTTGGCCCCGTGGCTCTCGTGCATCCTGATGGCACCTTCTACAAGAACGTCGTGGCGGCGGACGTGCCGAAACTGGTCGAGGAACATTTCCTCAAGGGCCGTCCCTACACGAAACTACTGCCGGAAGACCCGCAGACGCATAACGTCGTCGCAACGCAGGCGGACTTCACGTTCTTCAACAGGCAATTGCGCATCGTTCGCGACAATTGCGGCGTCATCGACCCCGAGAACATCGACGAGTACATCGCCCGCGACGGATACAGCGCGCTGGGCAAAGCCTTGACCGAAATGACGCCGGAGCAGGTCATCGAGGAAATCAAGACCAGCGGTCTGCGCGGCCGCGGCGGCGCAGGTTTCCCCACCGGCAAGAAATGGGAAATCATGCGTCAGGCCCCTGAGTTCCCGAAATACGTGGTCTGTAACGCGGACGAAGGCGACCCCGGCGCATTCATGAACCGCTCCGTTCTCGAAGGCGACCCCCACAGTGTGCTCGAAGGCATGACCATCGGCGCGTACGCCATGGGATCGAAGCGCGGGTTCGTGTACATCCGCGCCGAGTACGGCCTGGCCGTCAAACGCCTGCACATCGCCATCGAGCAGGCCTACAAGAATGGACTCCTCGGAAAGAAGATTTTTGAAACTGACTTCGATTTCGATGTGGAAGTCCGCATCGGCGCCGGCGCGTTTGTGTGCGGCGAGGAAACAGCGCTGATGCGCAGCGTCGAAGGCCGTCGTGGCCAGCCGCAGCCCCGTCCGCCGTTTCCGGCCCAGCGCGGTCTGTGGGGCAAACCGACCAACATCAACAATGTGGAAACCTGGGCGACAATCCGCCCGATCCTCCTGAAGGGCGCGAAATGGTTTGCCTCCATCGGCACGGAGAAGACGAAGGGCACCAAGGTCTTCTGTCTCGCCGGCAAGATCAACAACACCGGCGTGGCCGAGCTTCCCTTCGGCACGAGCCTGCGCGAGATGATTTTCGAGGTCGGCGGCGGGATCCCGAACGGCAAGAAATTCAAGGCCGTGCAAACGGGCGGCCCCTCCGGCGGCGTTATTCCGGAGCAACACCTCGATATCCCGGTCGACTACGAGTCGTTGCAGAAGCTCGGCTCGATCATGGGATCGGGCGGCATGGTGGTGATGGATGAAGATTCGTGCATGGTCGACGTCGCGCGCTTCTTCATGGAGTTCTGCTGCGACGAATCCTGCGGCAAGTGCCCGCCGTGCCGGGTCGGCACGCGCCAGATGCTCAACATCCTGGATCGCATCTGCAACGGCCAGGGCGAACTCGACGATATCCAGAAACTCCAGGATCTCGCCGCCATGGTCAAGGACACGAGCCTGTGCGGCCTGGGCCAGACCGCGCCGAATCCCGTGCTCACGACACTGCGGTACTTCCGCGACGAGTACGAGGCGCACATTCTCGACCGTCGCTGCCCGGCGCGCGTCTGCCGCGAGCTGCTGCACTTTGAGATCGACCAAGCATTGTGCAAGGGCTGCTCGCTGTGCGCCCGCGCCTGCGCCGTGCAAACCATTCACAAGGTCGATGGCCAGAAGAAGTTCTCCATCGCCAACGAGAATTGTATCCGCTGCGGCGCATGCTTCGACGCCTGCCGGTTCGACGCGGTCATCAAGACATCGCCCGGCATCGCGCCAGCCCGTCAACCAGACGGGGAACTCATGGCCGAAGGGGTGAAACAGTGATTGCTCCCCAGGAGATCACCCTGACGATCGATGGCAATGTGTGCAAGGGCATGCAGGGCCAGACCATTCTGCAGGTGGCCGGCGCCAATGGAATCGAGATTCCCACGTTGTGCTACTTGAAGCATCTTTCGCCGTGGGGCGGCTGCCGCATGTGTATCGTCGAAATCCAGGGCAGCCCGAAGGTCGTCCCATCCTGCTCGACGCCAGCCGTCGAAGGTAGCACGGTCGTCACCAACAGTCCGCGCCTGCAGGGTTTGCGTCGGCTCACCCTGGAGTTGCTGTTTAGCGAACGCAATCATTTCTGCCCGATCTGCCCGATGAACAAAGGCGATTGCGACCTGCAGCAGCAGGGGTACAGGTTCGGCATTGATTCGGTTCGCTACCCGTACCTGTACCCGACCTTGCCCGTCGATCTTTCGGGCAGGTATCTGGGACTCGATCATAATCGGTGCATTCTTTGCACGCGTTGCGTTCGCACCTGCGACGAAGTCGAGGGCGTCCACACGCTCGACATCGGGAACCGTGGCGTGAAGAACCAGATCATCGTCGACTTGAATGTCACGTTTGGAATGTCGACCACGTGCACCTCCTGCGGGGCATGCGTGACGGCCTGTCCGACCGGCGCGTTGTTCGACAAAGCCGCGGCGTTTCACGGACCGCTGATCAAATGCCGCCAGACACGCACCACGTGCTCGGAATGCCCCGTCGGCTGCGGGCTGGTGGTCTATACGAAAGATGATCGCATCGTCGATGTGTTCGGCGACGTCGAATCCCCCATCAGCCGCGGCCACTTGTGCCGCCGCGGTCGCTACGAAACCTGGGCCGAACCGCGCCCGCGCATTCGGCAGCCGATGGTGCGACGGGACGGCAAACTGGTCGCCACATCGTGGGAAGAGGCGGTGCGCACCCTGCGGACCCTGATCAGCGCGTCGAAGGACAGGCAAAATGCGATGCTGGTTTCCCCGCGGGTGACCAACGAGACGATCCGCACGCTCCAGGCGATCGGAGCTCGGTTTGATCGAATCGGCGCGTTCGTGGCCAACAAAGAAGCCGCGTTGTGCACGACGCCCGAGTTTTCTCCCGACAGCCTGTCGCGGCTGCAGGACGCCGACGCCATCGTGTTGATCGGCGTGGAACCGAGCCGGACCCACGGGGTCGTCGCGTCAAGAATCCGCACGGCGGTGCGGCGGCGAGGCGCCAAACTGGTGATTCTGCATTCGCGCCGAAGCGACCTCGACACCTACGCCGATATCTCCGCGCCCGTGGTCGGTTTGGAACGGAAGTTCTGGAAACAGGTCGGCGACGTGCTGGGAACTGCGAAGCGCCCGGTCCTGGTCTACGGGCCGATGGCAATGACCACGGTCGGCGTCACGATTCTCGATCGGCTCATCAAGACGCTGGGTTCCGTTGCCGGCGGGGGAGAAATGCTCGCGCCGATCCAGTTGCCGACCAGCACGAACGGCCTGGCGTTGGCGGCGGCCGGGGTGGAACCCGTGGAAGACGTCTCGACCTGGCTCGCCGTGCGGCCACCAGGTTTCTTGCACATCGTGGCCAGCGACGAACCCGACGGAGGCGCGCGGCTCTTGAAGGAACCGCATGTGCGCCCGTTGTTGGAACAGATCGACAACGTTGTCGTCCAAGCGAGCTACCACTCGGTGCTCACGGATGTCGCCCGGGTCGTGCTGCCCGCGGCGATCTGGTGTGAGAAGAACGGCACCATCACGAACTTTGAAGGGCGCACGCTACCGTTGCAGGCCGCATTGCCCGTTAACGGTGAAGCGCGCGAGGACAAGACGATTCTGGAAATAGCCTTCGCATGAGCGATCAACCGAAAATCAAAGTGGCCACGGCGTGGCTCGGTGGTTGTTCCGGATGTCACATGTCGTTTCTGGACCTGGACGAGCGGCTGATGGACCTGGCGAGGCTGGTCGAGTTCACCGCCAGCCCGATCACCGACGTAAAAGAAATCCCGGAGGTGGACGTGGGGATCGTCGAAGGGGCCGTGTGCAACGACGAGAACGAGCGCGTCCTGCGCACGATGCGCCGCCGCTGCAAGGTGCTGGTCGCGCTCGGCGATTGCGCGCTGACCGGCAACATCCCCGCGTTGCGCAACCAACAGAAGCTCGCCGACGTGTTGGAACGCGGTTACGTCGAAACCGAAAGCACACAGGCGGGCGGAGTCCCTGGCGCGCCCGACGTGCCGAAGTTATTGACGAAGGTGCGGCCCATCCAGGAGTTCGTGAACGTGGATGCGCATATTCCGGGCTGCCCGCCGGATGCCGATGCCATCTGGTACGCCGTGACCGAGTTGCTTGCCGGCCGCAAACCCGTATGGACCCCCGCCAACATGCGTTATGACTGAGCCCAACGCCAACATCATCACGATCAATCCCGTCACCCGCATCGAGGGCCACGCCAAGATCACCATACAGCTCGACGACGCGGGCAATGTGGCGGACGCGCGGTTCCATGTGGTCGAATTCCGCGGGTTTGAGAAATTCTGCGAAGGCCGGTTTTTTGCCGAGATGCCGCAAATCACCGCCCGCATCTGCGGAATTTGTCCGGTGAGCCATATGCTGGCCAGCGCGAAGGCCTGCGACGCGATCCTCGGCGTGGAAATCCCCCGTCCGGCGAAGCTCCTGCGCGAATTATTGCACATGGGCCAACTGACGCAGTCTCACGCCCTGAGTTTCTTCCATTTAAGCGCGCCGGATTTGCTGCTGGGATTCGACAGCGACCCGGCCTCGCGCAACATTATTGGCTTGATTCAGCAGCATCCCGATATCGCGAAGCGCGGGATTCGACTGCGCAAGTTCGGCCAGGAAGTCATCAAGCTCACAGGCGGTCGCAAGATCCACGCCGATTTTCCCGTGCCCGGCGGCGTGAACAAGGCGCTCACCCAATCCGAGCGGGACGAAATGCTGGCCGGTCTGCCGGAAGCCATGGAACACGCTGGGTTCGCCCTCGATTTGTTGAAGAAATACCAGGCAACCCATTTGCCGGAGGTGGAAGATTTCGCGTGCTTCGACTCCAACTTCATGGGGTTGGTGCGGCCGGATGGTTCGCTGGAACACTACGATGGCCGACTGCGGTTTTGCGACACGAAGGCCAACATCCTCGAAGACCAGATCGACCCGGCCAACTACCTCAACGTGATTGCGGAGACGACAGAAGACTGGTCGTACCTGAAATTCCCGTTCATCAAGTCGCTGGGTTATCCAGACGGTATGTACCGGGTCGGGCCGCTGGCCCGCCTGAATATCGTGGACCGGGTCTCGACGCCGCGAGCGAACGATGAACTGCAGGAATGGCGGTCGCAGTGTGTCCCGCCGCGGCGAAGCTCGTTCTACTATCACTGGGCGCGGCTGATCGAGATCGTCTATGCGCTGGAGCGAATCGAAGAACTGCTCCGAGACCGCGAGATTTGCAGCACGGCAACCCTGGTGAACGCGCGACCGGTCCACGAGCAGGGCGTCGGCGTCATCGAGGCGCCGCGTGGCACATTGTTCCACCATTACTGGGTCGACGAAGCGGGCCGCGTCGAGAGGGTTAATCTGATCGTGGCCACGGGGAACAACAACCTGGCGATGAACCGCGCCGTGAAAGCGGTTGCGGAAAAGTACGTGAAGTCGCAGCAATTGCAGGAAGGCATGCTCAATCGCGTCGAGGCGGCCATTCGCTGTTACGACCCGTGCCTGAGTTGCTCGACACACGCGGTTGGCCAGATGCCCATCCATGTCGAATTGGTCGACGGGGACGGTCGTGTGCTGCAGACCCTCACACGGGATGAAGGTGCCGCATGAAAGCCCTGGTGCTCGGTTACGGCAACCGCAGCCGCAACGACGATGGCGTTGGCTGGTTCGTAGTGGAGCGTCTTGCGGAGCTGGAGTTGCCCGGCGTGGAGTTGCTCACGTCACATCAACTCGACATCGATCATGCGGAAGTCATCAGCCGCTTCGATACGGTGGTCTTTGTGGACGCAGCCGTTCCGCAAAGTCCGCGGCCGATGGCGCGCACACTTGTCAAACCGAACTTTCGCGGTCACGCGGTCGCGCACTATCTAACGCCGAGCGACCTGTTGGAACTGGCGGTGACGCTCTTCGGCCACGCGCCCCGTGCGTTTCTCTTCAGTATCCGGGGGCATGATTTCAATTTCGGGACGACGTTATCTGCCCCGACCGAATGCGCCGCGAGAGAGGCGGTGCGGCAAATCTCACCACTGGTCCTGCCATTGACAGAGCAGGGCGCACGCGGGTGGGAAAGTGAGGCCGCGCATGCATGAATTGTCCATCGCCGTGGAGCTTGTTCGCATGATTCGGGAGGAACTGCGTGCCCATCCCGAGGCGCGGCTGAAGACGGCGCACGTCTGCCTGGGCGCGCTCCGTCAGGTTGAACGGACGACACTGCAATTCTGTTTCGAGGCCACCATACGAGACACCGCGTTGGCAGGTGCGCAGTTGTCCATCGAACCAGTCGAGGCAGCGGCCCGATGCAGACAATGCGGTTTGGAATTCGCGGTCGAGGACAAGTGGTTCGAGTGCCCTCGATGCGCTGCCATCGACGCGGATTTGCTCCGGGGCGATGAGCTGCGGCTGACAAGCCTGGATATCGAGGCTGTGACGACTGAAGCAGGTGCTGGGACCAAGGAATCCCGCACCTGTTTGCCTGCTGACAAGTTGTCGAACTGTGAGTAGCGCAATGACAGCGTGTCGCCCGCAGCCTCTGAAGTATTATCGGCGCTTCGACATATAACTATTTGCGGTGCAAGCAGTTGAAAATGTGTCAGTTCCTGTGGCACCGGCAGTGCTAACCGCATGGGTGGGATTGTATGAACATCAAAGTCTTGCGCAATGTTCTGGAAGCGAACGACGAAATCGCTGCTCACAACCGCCGGCTCCTTGAAGGCAAGCACGTGACGGCCATCAATCTCATCAGCTCACCGGGTGCCGGCAAGACGTCGCTGTTGGAAAAGACCATCCCACTCCTGAAAGGACGCCACCGCATCGGGGTGCTGGAGGGCGACATCGCCACGACACGCGATGCCGAACGCATCAAAAAGCTCGGGGTGCCGGTTGTCCAGTTGCTTACCGGGGGCGCCTGCCATCTCGAGGCGCCGCTGGTTCGGCGCGGGCTCGACCAATTGAAGCTGGATGAAATCGATTTGCTGTTCATCGAGAACGTCGGGAACATCGCCTGCCCGGCCGAATTCGATCTCGGAGAAACGGTCAAGGTTGGGATCCTCAGCGTGACCGAGGGCGACGACAAGCCGGCGAAGTATCCATTGCTGTTTCACGCCGTGGGCGCGCTCGTACTCAACAAGATCGACCTGGGCCCGCACACCGATTTTGATTACGAGCAGTTTTACCGCGATTTTCGCCAACTCAATCACGACGCGCCGGTTTTCCAGCTTTCCTGCAAATCGCGCAAAGGCGTCGAAGAATGGATCCACTGGATCGACCATGTGTGCGCGGGCGAACTTCATATCGAACCGCACACGCACTCCTATCAGGATCTGGCCGGCATCATCCAGCCGCATCAACATCCGCACCGCAGCCACCACCCGGGGATCGCGCACGAATGAAGACCTGCGTACGAGCCAGGGTGTCCGGCCGGGTCCAGGGAGTTGGTTTCCGTCCGACCGTTTTCCGGTATGCGACGCAGTTCGGCCTTTGCGGGTACGTCTGCAACACGCCTGAGGGGGTGATCATCGAGGTGGAGGGTGAGGAACTCATTGTGGGCGCGTTCTTCCACCAGCTGGCCAGCGCGCCGCCCAAGCAGGCGCTGATCTCCGAGTTTCAAAAGGAAGTCTGCGATAGCAAGGGCTATAAACGGTTCGAGGTGGTCGAGTCCGAACCGGACGGCGACCCGGCGGTCCATATAGCGCCGGACCTGGCCACCTGCGACGACTGCCTGCACGAGCTGTTTGACCCGAGCAACCGCCGCAACGGCCACGCATTCATCAACTGCACGGATTGCGGTCCGCGCTTCACCATCGTTCGCGATCTGCCGTACGATCGCGACCGCACATCGATGTCGAAGTTCCCGATGTGCGAGCCCTGCGACCACGAGTATCACAATCCACGCGACCGACGTTTTCATGCCCAGCCCAATGCCTGCCAGCGCTGCGGCCCGCAGTTGCGGCTTCGTGTCGCCAGCGGGATCACGCATTACGACGTGAACCTGTCAAGAACGAAGGAACTGCTTCGTCGTGGGCGCATTGTTGCGATCAAGGGAGTCGGCGGCTACCATCTGGCTTGCGACGCGGCCAATCCCGAAGCGGTTGCGCGTCTTCGCTCCCGCAAGCATCGTGCGCACAAACCGCTGGCCGTCATGTTCCGCGACATCCCCACTCTCCAGAAGTTTTGTGCGATCAGTGAAGCCGAGGAGGCGGAACTGTTGAGCGCGGCGCGGCCGATTGTGCTGGTATCGCTCCGGCCCAGCGTGCGATCTCTGGCGAAGGAAGTTTCACCGGATGCGAACAACGTCGGCGCATTCCTGCCCTACGCGCCGGTGCACCACCTGTTGTTCGAAGACTTCGACGCACTGGTCATGACCAGCGCCAACCTCACGGACGAGCCCATTATCAGCGACGAGTCGGAGCTGCCGGTGGTGCTGGGACCGATTGCGGACGCGGCGCTCACGCACGATCGTCCCATCGTCCACAAGTGTGACGATTCCGTGGTGCGCGTCGTCAATGGCCAGCGCCAGTTTATTCGTCGCGCGCGCGGTTTTGTGCCGAATCCGATTCGCATCGCAGAGGATTCTCCGCAAATTCTGGCGGTGGGCGGCGAATTGAAGAACACGTTTTGCCTCGTACGCGGTGGCAACGCCTTCCTCTCCCAGCACCTGGGCGATCTGAAGGATTACAAGACCTACAGCCAGTTTTTGTCCGAGATCGAATCCTGGGAGAAGTTGATGCGGATCGAACCCCAGGTGATTGCGCACGACCTGCATCCCGCCTACCTGTCCACGCGGTTCGCCGCCATCGCGCCGGTTTCGCACCGCGTAGGCGTGCAGCATCACCACGCCCACGTCGCCAGTGTGATGGCCGAGCATGATCTGCACGATCCGCTGATTGGAGTCGCCCTCGATGGCACGGGTTACGGCACCGACGACACGATTTGGGGCGGCGAGTTCATGGTGGCCGACCGGTGCGATTTCGAGCGGGTCGGTCATTTCAAGAGCTATCGGCTACCCGGTGGCGACAAAGCCATCCAAGAGCCCTGGCGCATGGCCGCCAGCGTGTTGGCCGATGAAGGCTTGACGGACGTAGTCCGCGGAAGGCTTTCGCGATTCAAGACGGGCCTGATCCAGAAAATGGTCCAAGCCAAGTTCAATTCGCCGCTAACGTCCAGCGCGGGCCGGCTATTCGACGCGGTGGCGGCGATTCTGGGGTTGTGCGACGTGGCCAGCTACGAGGCGCAAGCGGCAGTCCGACTGGAATCCATCGCCGACCCGCACGTGACAGGTCAATACCCGTTTTCCGTCGAGACGCGGGAGCGCCCGTGGGTACTGGATTTCGGCCCGACCATTCACGCCATCGTGACGGAACGCCGACGGGGCGTGACGACGGGAGAGATTTCCGCGAAGTTTCACAATTCCATGGCGGCCTCGGTGTTGCAAATCTGCCGTTTGCTGCGCGGGCAGCGCGACCTGAACGTCGTAGCGCTTTCCGGCGGGGTATTCCAGAACGAGTTGCTGCTGCGCCGCACGGTGGAAGCGCTTCAGTCGCATCATTTCCGTGTGTTTATCAACACAGCCGTGCCGTCCAACGACGGGGGATTGGCTCTGGGTCAGGCCGCGGTTGCGGTCGAGAGGATGAAACGAACATGTGCCTAGCAGTGCCAGCGCGGATTGTGGAATTACACGACTGCACCGCGACGATTTCCGTCGATGGCATCTTGCGCGACGTGGATGTGTCCCTGATCGAGGAACCGCGGCTGGGCGATTACGTGCTCGTCCACGCGGGATTCGCGATTCACCGATGGGACCAGAGCGAAGTTGAGGAACTGCAAGCGATTCGTGCGGCCACCGATTTGCGGGAGACGATCACATGAAGACCTTGGTGACAAACATCGAGGAACAGGCGCGGCAGGTGGGGCGCGACCTGCGGTTCATGGAGGTGTGCGGCACGCATACCATGGCGGCGTTTCGGTCGGGACTGCGGCAGTTGCTGCCGGACAGCGTTCGTCTGATCTCCGGGCCCGGCTGCCCCGTGTGCGTAACGGACCCCAGTTATTTGGATGCGGCCATCGAGTTGTGTCGGCGTCCCGGGGTCATCGTGGCCACGTTCGGCGATCTCGTGCGCGTACCGGGCACTGATTCCTCTCTGGAACGGGAACGCGCCAGCGGCGCCAGCGTTCGCATCGTCTATTCCGCGAGCGATGCCCTGGTGCTGGCCCGGGAGTGCCCGTCCAAGCACGTCGTGTTTCTGGGGGTCGGCTTTGAGACAACCGCGCCGACGGTCGCCTGGGCGATCTGGCGCGCGGCACGGGATGGCCTGCGAAATTTCTCCGTGTTGTGCGCGCACAAGACAATGCCTCGCGCCATGGACATGCTGGCGCGCGACCCGGCCATGCGAATCGATGGATTCATTTGCCCGGGTCACGTCAGCGTCATCACCGGGACACAGATCTATCGGTTCATTTGCGAGCGATACTGGATTCCCTGCGTGGTCAGCGGGTTTGAGGCATGGGACATTTTGAAATCGGTCGGTATGTTGCTGCGCCAGATTGCGGAAGGCCGCGCGGAGGTTGAAAACGAATACAGCCGCTCGGTCAGCGAATACGGGAACCGGGCGGCACTGGAATTGATGAACGAAGTGTTCGAGCCGTGTGACGACGTGTGGCGCGGCATCGGCACGATTCCCGGCAGCGGCCTGGGGATCCGGGAGAAATACGAGCGTTTCAATGCCGCGAAGGTGTTGGAAGTGAAGTTTACCGAGGCGCATGTGAATCCTCTCTGTCGATGCGGTTCGGTGCTGCGGGGGATTTCGACACCGCTGGATTGCCGGCTGTTTGGGCACCCGTGCTCGCCCGCGCATCCGATTGGGCCGTGCATGGTGTCCAGTGAGGGAGCCTGCGCGGCGTATTACAAATATGAGCGGGTGGTGGCGTGAAGCGTGACCGCGTTTTGTTGGCGCACGGCGGCGGTGGTTCCCTGACACGGGAACTGATCGAGACCGTGTTCCTGCCGCAGCTCGAAAATTCGTTGCTGAAGCCGCTGGACGATAGCGCGGTGCTGGTGATGGGCAATTCCGGCTATGCGTTCACCACCGACAGCTACGTCGTCACACCCTACATGTTTCCGGGGGGCGACATCGGGAAGCTGGCCGTGTGCGGCACCATCAACGATCTGGCGGTGATGGGCGCGCAACCGTTCTGGCTGAGTCTGAGCCTGATTTTGGAAGAAGGACTGCCGCTGGCGGACCTCCAAACCATCATTGATTCCGTCCGCGCCGCTGCCGCCGAGGTGGGGGCGCAAGTCGTGACCGGCGACACCAAGGTGGTCGAGCGTGGCAAATGCGAGGGTGTGTACATCAACACCGCCGGGCTCGGGAAGATCGCGGTTCCCTACTGGCTGGGCAGCGCCAACGTGAAACCGGGCGACGCCGTGATTATCAACGGCCCAATCGGGGAGCATGGCGTGGCGGTGATGAGTCGTCGCGAAGGTGTGGCGTTCCAAACGAGCGTGACGAGTGATTGCGCGCCGCTGTGGCCGCTGGTGAAGACCATACTCGATACGGGCGCTCGAATCCGGGCGATGCGCGAT
>Ga0208820_1000480_pt1 | contig 29223 bp, 22 predicted proteins | sample June2015DPH_16_5_FD_184713 | JGI IMG/M metagenome (GOLD analysis project Ga0208820, IMG submission 184713) | Peatland microbial communities from SPRUCE experiment site at the Marcell Experimental Forest, Minnesota, USA - June2015DPH_16_40... | ecosystem: Environmental > Terrestrial > Soil >...
ACCCGATAACCGCTTCATTCTGTTTGTGAACGGCCATCGGGTGGGCGACGGCCCGGCCCGCGGCGACCTGGCCCATTGGCGCTACGAGCGGTTTGACCTGGCGCCCCTGCTTCAGCCCGGCCAGAACCTGATCACCGCAACCGTCTGGAACTTCGGCGTCTACTCGCCCACCGCGCAGATGAGCGACCGCACCGCCTTTCTGCTGGAAAGCGAAGCCACTGGAGACAATTCCATCAGCACTCCCGGCGGCTGGCTGGTCGAGCAGGAGACAGGTCAGCGGCCGGTTCCGCGCCTCGCCAGAGACTTTTGGATACAGATGCTCTCCGGTCCCGGCGAAGAGATTAATGCCGCGCTCTACGACTGGACCTGGAATAGCCCCGCCGCCGCCGGCTCGTCCTGGCTCCCTGCCGCCTCGTCCATTCGCGAGTGGATAGCTTCCACAGACAACCTGGCCTACTCAGCCGACGCCGACAGGAACAATTCATGGGGTCTGGTACCGGATATGCTGCCCGTCATGGAGTACTCGCCCACCAGCACCGGCGAAGCCGTGCGCACAGACTTTCCAGCCCTTCGCGGCTTTCCGTCCAGCGCCGTCAGCGTTCCTGCCGCCACCCACGTCCATCTGCTGCTGGATCGCAAGACGCTCACCACCGCCTATCCGCTGCTCACTGTCTCCGGCGGCAAGGGCGCGCGTATCACTCTCACCTACGCCGAAGCTCTCTACGACAAGGACAAGCACAAAGGCGACCGCGATGACGTCGGCGACCGCACCGCCCACGGCCTCTCTGACAGCTTCCTCCCCGACGGCGGCGCTCACCGCTCCTTTGAGCCACTCTGGTGGCGCACCTGGCGCTATCTGGACCTCGATATCCAAACCGCCGCAGAACCCTTGCAATTAGAGTCGTTTACCGCCAATTTCACCGCCTATCCTTTCAACGAGCTGGCCACTTTCACCTCCGGCGACCCTGAGCTGGACAAAATTTGGGAGATCAGTTGGCGCACCATCCATATCGGATCCCATGAAACCTACACGGACTCTCCCTATTATGAGCAACTCCAGTACGTGGGCGACACACGCATCGAGTCGCTTATTTCCTATTCTGTCACCGGCGACGACCGCCTCGCCCGCCAGGCCATTGAGGCCTTTGACCAGTCCCGCATCTCGGATGGAATTACCCGCAGCCGCTATCCCAGCTCGATGGCGCAAAACATTCCCACCTTTTCCCTGCTCTGGATCGGCATGGTCCACGACTACTGGCTCTACCGGCCCGACCCCCAGCTAGCGCGCTCCTCACTCGCCGGTACCCGCTCCGTTCTGGCCTGGTTCGCCACCCATGAGCAGCCCGACGGCCTGCTCGACAAGCTTCCCTGGTGGAGCTTTATCGACTGGGTCTCCGATGGAGAAGAGATCCCCACCTACGACGCGAACGGCGAGTCCTGCATGACCACCCTCCAGTACCTGGGTGCCCTGAACGATGCCGCCGATCTCGAAAAAGGCCTCGGAGACCCGCATTTGGCCACCCGCTACCAGGACCGCGCCGCCCATGTGCGCTCTGGCATCTTGAGCAAGTGCTGGAACGACTCCCGCGGCCTGATCGCCGACAATTCCGAGCAGAAGATCTTCAGCCAGCAGGCCAACATTCTGGCCGTCCTCTACGATGTAATCCCCAAAGACCACCAGAAGGAAGTTCTGCGGAAGATGCTGGCCATCGACCCCGGCACTACCCCCGACGGCGTTCTCAGCGCCTCCTATTACTTCCGCTTCTATCTCGCCCGCGCCCTGGAGCACGCCGGTCTTGCGGACGAATACCTCAACTCCATCGACCCCTGGCGCAAGCTGCTGGCCCTGCACTTCAGCACCTGGCCTGAGGTTCCCGGCAACACCCGCTCCGACTCCCACGCCTGGAGCGCGCATCCCATCTACGACCTGCTCACGCTGGTAGCCGGTATTGAGCCGGCCAGTCCCGGCTTTGCCACGGTCCACATTGCTCCTCACCTGGGCACGCTGTCCTCGCTCAAGGCAAGCTATCCGCATCCCCAGGGCATGATCGAGGTGGAGTATCACCGCCAGGGCGACGGACTGAACGCAACCATCACGCTGCCCGGAACGCTTACCGGCAGCTTCGTCTACGAAGGCAAGGATTGGTGGCCGCTCAAGCCGGGCGTGAACCAAATCCAGGCTCCGCGGCAATGAGCGGTCGATGTGGGCACTTGGCATTGAATCGGAGCGACTTCACAGGCTGCGGAAAACTCGTTGCGGAAGGCATGAAGTGTCAGGGCACGACCGGGGTACCGGGGAACCGGGGAACCCTCTGGGTCGGGGTCGGGTCGCGTGCCGCAAGTTGAGAAGAATGAACCTGGGCTTTATTGAGGACCGCAAACGCGCCGGAGGCGGTCGCCGCGGCGACTTGGTTAGCCCCGCGCTTCAGCGTGGGGAATAGGGATTCCACAAGTTCGTTACGGAGTCCCGTAGGGACGGCGCAAGGACATTATTTATGCAGGAACCAATAGCCCCTGAGGGAATATCAGCAATTGAATAAACAGTCCAGATGGAGAGAATGCGTGATTCGTACGGAATCCCGCGCCATTCCTTGCCATGCCAGAAAAATCGATATATCAAACGGGAATCGTTGTTTCGCCTTTGCAGTAAACGTGTTACAACTCCAACATGGCTAAGGGAAAAAATTCTCCGCCATCAGGACCCGTCAACCTGAGAATGCTCGCCGAGCACCTTGAGCTATCCCAGACCACTGTCTCCCTGGTCCTGAATCACTCGCCCTCCGCCCGGTCCATCCCCGAGGAGACCCGCAACCGGGTGATGGAGGCGGCCGAGCGGCTCAACTACCGCCCCAACTACTTTGCCCGGTCCTTGCGGCAAAGCCGGTCGATGAGCGTGGGCGTGCTGGCGCCGGACCTGAGCGAGGGCTACTTCACCCGCGTGATGAGCGGCGTGGTGGAAGAACTCAACCTGGCCCGCTACTTCTACTTCACCGCCTGCCACGACTGGAAACGGGAGCTGATCGAACAGTATCCGCGCATGCTGGTGGAGCGCGCCGTGGATGGCTTTCTGCTGCTGAACACCCCGGCAGACCACATTGCCGTGCCGGTCCCTGTAGTAGCCATCTCGGCCCACAGCGCGGTTGAGAACGTGACTAATATCGTGCTCGATCATCATCTCGCGGTCGAACAGGCTCTCACCCATCTCTATTCGCTCGGTCACCGCCGCATCGCTTTCATGCACGGCCCGCGCGCCATCCCCGATTCGGAGTTCCGTTGGAAAAGCATCCAGCAGGTGGCCAGGGAGATGGGCCTCAAGCTGGACCCCGCGCTGGTCATCCGCATCGATTCCTCCGGATGGTCGATGAAAACCGGATACCACCCCATGGCCCCCGAGATCGGCTACAAACCCATGCAGGCCCTGCTCAAAAAGACCCGCGGTTTCACCGCCATCTTCTGCTTCAACGACATCGCCGCCATCGGCGCCATCCGCGCCCTCAAGGACGCCGGGCTCGCCGTGCCCGAAGACGTCTCCGTAGTCGGCTTCGACGACATTCAGTCCGCCGCCTACTCCACGCCCTCGCTCACCACCGTCCGCCAGCCGCTGCTGGAGATGGGCAGGCGCGGCGCACAGGTGCTGCTGGAACGCATTGCAAACCGCGAAAAACAGTACCCCGCCGAGATTGTCATGGCCCCGGAGTTAGTAGTCCGCGAGTCCACCGGCCCGGCTCCGGAATCAACTTATTGATTGTCATCCGACATATTTGTATTTCTTCCCTGATCAGCCTTCTTGTTTTTCATCCGGGCTTGAGCAAGATCGAGATTTCGCCTTGCATCTGCATCGGCCGGATTAATCCGGACCGCGTCGCTGAACTGCTCGGCCGCGTCTTCATAATCCTCCAGTTGAAACAGGGCTACGCCGAGGTCATTATGCGCATGAGCGTCTGTAGGTTTGAGCCGCACCGCCTGTGTTAACTCATCTACAGCTTCGATAAGTCGATTCGTCTCCATAAATATTTTGCCGATATCGTAATGGACCAATGCCTGATTGGGTTTGATGGCCAGAGAACGCCGGAATTCCTTAAGGGCTTCCTCTGTCAATCCCTGCGTGTACAAAAGAATGCCTAAATTGTTATGCGCATAGTAATTATCCGGATCGAGGGTGATGGCTAGCACCTGAAGGTTCTCCTGAGCCGCCTCGTCAAGTTTTTCCTGCGCCTGGAGAGCATCGGCATGATTAAGCCGCGCCGTTGTAAAATCCGCCGCATCCGTCCTCTTGTAAACCAGGACGGCCGAAGACGACTGCACCTTATATGTTCCGGCATCCCCCCACCGGTATTCAGTGTGATCGGGTGAAATGATGTCGGCCACTGCGACTATTTGTTTGTACCGTTGCGGTTGGTAAGCGGCCCACCAGTGCAGAATTGTAAACGAGGAGATCTCCGATATCTGCGTCCAGGACGTTTGATACTTGACGAAAACCACGTATTCCGGCTGGGCGTTTTCAATATCGCGTATGAATTCGTTTTGCATGGTTATCGCGTATGGCTGGTCTTCCATCAGGCCGTACATATAGATGTAACCCGAGGCGGAGAGCCGGTTCGCATAGAAGGGAATTTCGGGTTCGGATCCGAGTACTGCGATGCGGGAGTCTTTCGCCGAGTGGGTTCGAATATAGTCGCCGATTCGTATGGCTTCCGGGAAAGGGCTTTGCAGATACATAGCTCGTGAAATCTCTAACGGACTCATTCGAAACAGAAACTTCTGTTGCTGCACAACCGAGAACACCAACGCCGCGCCAAACACACCGTACGTCAGCCAGGAAACGCGCGGCCATTGTTTCCGGGCAGTACCAACGGCTGCTCCGGCCAGCAAAGCGATTGCCGGCAGCATGAGAACGAAATAGTGATTACGAAAGTAAAAGCCAGGGCAGACGGCGAGAAATGAGAAGACCAGAAAACCGGCAACGAAAACCGCAATAATGCGATCCTCTTCTCTCCACCAGATCAGCACCAACCCCGCCAGGGCTATGATCCAAATCGCAAGGTTCGGCCTCACGATGTCGGGGAAGTTATTACTGAACACATCGATTCCAGCGGAAAACCGTAATTCCTGCTCATATTCGCGTGCATAGGTGAATGTCCAAAACCAGAATTTTTCGAATACCCCGGCCCACCACAGCGCGAAACCGGTCAGCACCAGCGGGACCGACACTCCGCAGAGATATATTGCCGGATCTTTCAACGTCGAGAGCCAGGCGCCGCGGCGCCGGGTCATGCGATCCCACGCAAGATACAAAAAGCCAAAGATCACAAAGGGAAACCCGTGCTGCTTCATCAGCACGGCAATGCCATAAAGCACTCCGCTCAAGAACACTGTTGACCATCGCCGGGAATCGATTCCGCGTAGCAGCAGCAATGTTCCGCCCAGCGCTGCCAGCACCACAAAATGCGTGGCATGAGCCTGGGTTCCTAAAACGCCTTGCCCAATCGAAAGCAGCGCATATGCCGCGCAAGCCGCAACACCGGCCGCGGGCGTAAAAAGCCGTTTTCCGAGCAGATAGATCAGCACAATAGTTGCGGCGTTAACCAGCAAGAATCCCAGGTGGATCCCGGTGATCGTTTGCCCAAACACCGCCATGATTGCGGCGTAGGCCGCATCGATACCTGGAAATTTCATACTGAAGGCGAGTTTGTAAGGGGGAATCCCGTGCAGCATGAGCTGGCCCGTATACGCATACTCCCCCTCGTCCCGTTCTAAGGGAATCCCCAGCAAACGGATTCGAACGGCGGCCGCGAGCGCGATGACGATCGCCACCAGCATCCATGGCCGAAGCTGGAAGCGCCCGCCGGCACTTGCATCTGCCGGTTGAGTTGCCGGCCTCTTTGCGTTTTTCCGTTTTTTATGAGATTTATTTTTGCTCACGGTACTGCTCTCCGCATACCGCACTAACTTTGCTACTCCAGCATCTGCAAATCCAGCGGCTCTTCGAGAAGATAGTCTTTGCCGCGGAGGCATTCGAGCGCTCGCTTGAGCGCCGATGCTTTGCATGGCTCGACGGTCATCACGAAGGGCAGCGCGTGCTGGGGATAGCCGGTCTTTTGCACGATGGCGCGAATGTTGATGCGCTCTTTGGCCAGCGCCACGGTAATATCGGCAATAATTCCCGGCTTGTCGTCGACCAGGAAGCGGATGAAATGCGGAACCTCAAACTCGGCGCTCACCCGCGCCGGGGCAGCGGGAAGCTTGACCCGCCGCGAGCCGTGCGCCAGCGCCAGCAGATCGCTGACCACGGCCACCGCGGTGGGATGCCCGCCGGCGCCGTGGCCGGAAAACACTACATCGCCGCCGTAATGTCCGCTGAGAATCACCATGTTCTCGGTGCCCCGCGACCATGCCAGCGGAGAATGCAGATCCACCAGCATCGGTCCCACGGTGGCCGCTACCTGACCATGGTTCTGCTCGGCCCGCGCCACCTGGCGGATAGTGCAGCCCAGTTCCCGCGCATAGCTGAAGTCCACGGCTGAGACCGCCGTGATAGGCCGGGGTACGATCTCCTCCGGGTCCACTGCCACGCGCAGCGCCAGCCGCATGAGAATGGCCAGCTTGGCGCGCGCGTCGAACCCGCCCACATCCTCGGTGGGGTCGGCCTCGGCAAAGCCCTTGGCCTGCGCCTCGGCCAGCACCGCCGCGTATTCCGCGCCTCCCTCCATCTTGCTCAGGATGAAGTTGCAGGTGCCGTTCAAAATGCCTTCAATGCGCTCGATCCGATCCCCGGCCAATCCCTGTTCGAGGCCAGGAATCACGGGAATTCCGCCCGCCACGGCGGCCCCATACTTCAGATGCCCGCCTTTGGCCGCGGCCAGCCGCTCCAGTTCCACGCCCTGATAGGCAATCAGCTTCTTGTTGGCCGTGACCACGCTCTTGCCGTCGTCGAGCGCGCGCCGCACCCAGCCGCCGGCCGGGTCGAGCCCGCCGGCCAGCTCCACCACCACGTCCACATCCGATGCCAGCACGGCATCGGCGTCCTCGCTCCACTCCACGCTCGATGGAACCCAGTCCACGCGCTTGCGCTCCACGCCACGATTGAATACGTGGGTCAGCTCCAGCCCCTGCGGCCGGGACTCCACCAGGATCCGCGCCACCGAACTGCCCACCGTCCCAAAACCAAAGATCGCGATGCGCAACGGGCGCTGAACGCGGGACTCCCGCGCGGCCTTGCTGGAAAGCTGTTGCGGCGATACCGAACCATGCACTTTGGACACCGGCATTTCCTCTTAGAAGCGAATGAAATCACTTGATAACCCGATGATACCTGACCGCGGCGCGCCGATTGCCCAATGCGCGCCTCAGATTCCGGGGGCCCCAGCGACCGGGGCCCCCAGGAAGCGGCCTTTGCTTCCTGGGGTGGTAGCGATGCCCCAACCCTGGAGGGCGCCCACTTCATCGCTGGGGTGGCAACCCATTCGTCATGTAAGATGAATTCAGATGCGGCGCTCGCTCTCCATATTTCTGATTCTGTTCTTCTGGCTGGGGCCGCTTGCGGCCATCCTCCCCGTGAGCGACGAGTCGCGCCTGCCGCCCTGCTGCCGCCGTCACGGAGCCCACCACTGCGCCATGTCCATGCGCATGGCCGCCATGAAGGCCCAGGCCGCATCGGGCAAACCCTTCTTCACCGCTCCCGCAACCTGCCCCTTGTTCCCCGGCTACACAGCCGCACCTGTATCGACAATTCCCGCGCTGGCCGCCTCCCCGGCCAGGTTGCCGGTTCTGCTCGCGCAGCCTCACTCACCCGCCGCAGGCCGCGCCGCTGCCCGCCTGAGACAGGTCCGCACCCGCGCCGGCCGCGGACCTCCCGTCACAATCCTCGCCTAGAAAATCCCGTTGAATGCCCTGCCCTTTTAAAGAGCAGCATCCATCCGGTTCCGGACTGAGCAGACCGGCAAGAACGTCGCGCCGTGAGAGCAATCGCCTCTCTCGGATCAGGTCTGTTTTCAACGATTTCCTAAACCTTGTCAGGCATCGTGCGCCCCGGCATTCCGGGCCGTAAAGATTGCCTCCGCACCAGCAGGATCGCTTCAGGAGTTTCATTCATGCGCCGCCTTTATTCTTTTGTCGCACCTCTGCTGCTGGCCGCTTCCATCCCCGCATCGGCCACCGTCTTCGCCACCGTGCACGGAGTGGTCCACGATCCGCAGCACCGGCCCATCGCCGGCGTAAAGGTCACCCTTGAAGCCGCCGATTCCACCTTCACATTGCGGACCGAAACCAGCTCCGAAGGCGAATTCGAACTGCCCCAGACGCCCATCGGCGTCTACCGTTTGACCGTCGCCGCCCCCGGCTTCACCATCGTCACCCAGCCGCTCACCGTTGCCTCGGGCACCAACCCCGTTGTGCATATAGCGCTCCAGCTCGCCCCTGCCATCCAGAGCATCCAGGTCGAGGGATTGGGGATCTCCCTCTCTGCCACCGATTCAGCAACCCCCACGACGCTCATCACCCGAGCCGACATCGCGCTGACTCCCGGCGCGGACCGCACCATCGGCACGGAAATGATCACCGATTACGTTCCCGGCGCCTACATCGCTCACGACATGCTGCACATGCGCGGCGGCCACCAGACCAGTTGGCTGATCGATGGAATTTCCATTCCCAATACCAAGTTGGCCTCCAACGTCGGCCCGCAGATCGATCCCAAGGACATCGACGCCATCGAGACCCAGCGCGGCAGTTATGGAGCGGACATAGGCGACCGCACCTATGGAGTCTTCAACGTGCTGCCCCGCAACGGCTTTGAGCGCAGCCGCGACGGCGAACTGCTCGTCTCTGCCGGCAACTTTTTTACCGGCGAAACTCAAGTCTCGCTTGGCGATCACAACGCCGCAACCGCCTGGTACGCCAGTTTCACCGGCTCCCGCTCCAGCTACGGTGTGGCCACGCCCGTCATCGCCATCTATCACGACGCCACCAACTCCGAAAGCGGCTTTCTGTCGCTCATTCGCAACCAGACTCCCAGGGACCAATTGCGCCTGAACGCGCAGTACCGCCAGGACTACTACGACGTCCCCTACGACCCCAACCCCGACGACTATGAGACCACTTCCGGCCATTACAGCTCCACCGGCCTGCGCGACGCTCAATCAGAGCGCGATTCCTTCGTCATCGCCAACTGGGTTCACACCCTTTCGCCCCATGCTCTCGTTTCCTTCGCGCCCTTCTATCACTTGAACCAGGCAGACTATAACTCGCTCCCAACCGACCTGCCCGTTTCCACCACCTGGCATCAGAACTCGAATTATGTAGGCGGCCAGGCCGATGCCCATGCGGACGCGGGACCGAACAGCTTCTCTGCCGGCTTCTACTCGTTCTATCAGGCAGAGAGCGACCTCTTCGGCGTGCAGGTCAACACCCCACCCGGAGCATCCTTTCCCAATACCGGTGCCAGCGCCGGCGCCGCTCTGGTCGAGTTCTACCTCTCCGACCACCTGCGCATCGGCCAATACATCACCCTGCTCGGCGGCGAGCGCTTCTCTATCTTCCGTGGAGGATACTCAGAGTCCGCAACCTACCCCCGCATCGGCGCAACCGTCGAGATTCCCCGCCTGCGCTGGGTTCTGCGCGGCTTTTACGGCCACTTCTTCCAGCCCGCGCCTCTGCTCACCGTCTCCAGCTCCGTCCTCAACTACGCCGGCAGCCTGCCAACTGGCGAAAACGCCTTCACGCCCCTGCCCTCGGAGCGCGACGAAGAACACCAGTTCGGCATTCTCATTCCGTATAAGGGCTGGTCTCTCGACTTGGATACCTTCAAAAATCGCGTCAACAACTTCCTCGATCACGCCAACCTTGGCGAATCGAATATGTACTTCCCCATCGCCGTCGATGGAGCGCTGGTGCGCGCCTGGGAAATGACCCTGCGCTCACCCGAGTTAGCCCACGCCGGCCAATTCCATCTGACATATTCGAATCAAATCATCCAGCAGCGCGGCAACATCATCGGCGGCTTTACCTGTTCGATTCCCACCGACCCGGCCTGCGACCTCGGCTTCAACTACATGGCGATGGACCACGACCAGCGCGACACGCTCAACACCGGCTTCACGGCCAACCTGCCTTTGCACTCGTGGTTCTCGACCAACGTCTACTACGGCACCGGCTTTTCAAACGGACTGGCCGGCGCCAATGAGGGCCCTTACAACGGCCCCTATCTGCCCGTGCATACCACCTTCGACCTTTCCGCCGGCCACGCGATAGGCGAGCGCTGGAAGCTCTCGGCCACGGTCCTCAACGTCACCAACCACCGCGTTTTGCAGGACAACTCCGTAACCATCGGCGGCTTCCACTGGAACGATCCAAGAATCGTCTCCGCCGAGCTCCGCTACCGCTTCCACTTCTAAACCTTTTTCAATCCCAGTTTGCAGATTATTTCCCCAATCCGCTTAACATAAAAATCCATGGCCACCCTCTTCGAGAAACTCAACCTCAAGGATCACCAGGAGATCCTTATCCTGCACGCGCCGGAGAGCTTAGAGCGGGAGCTCTCACAGCTGCCCGTAATCACCATCCACCGCCATCTCGAGTCCCTCCCCGAGATTCGCTTTTCTCTCGCCTTCGTTACCCGCCAGGCCGAAGTCGACGCCCTCGCCCCGCAAGTTGCCGCAAAGGCCAGGGGCGACGCCATGGTCTGGTTCGCCTATCCCAAAGGCACATCGAAGAAATATAAATGCGATTTTAACCGCGATACAGGCTGGGCCGCGCTGAATGAGGCGGGATTCGATTGCGTGCGTTCAATCGCCATCGACGAAGACTGGACCGGCCTTCGCTTCCGCCGCAGAGAGTTCATCAAGTCCCGCTGATGCAGTGTTGTATTAGGGCCCGTTTACGCAACCGACATTGGCCATTGCCTGTTTTTCCGGAGGGAGCAGTGGCCTTCAGGCCACTGAAATAAGCCCAATCTTCCACGGGCTTCAGCCCCGGAAGCTGTATTGCTGTCAACTGGCGGTGGATGGAGCATAGCGGCAGCGCTAGCGTAAGGCCCGGGGCTGAAGCCCTTCGGATCATGATCCATTTTCAGTGGCCTGAAGGCCACTGCTCCCTCCGCTTTGTAACCAACCCACATCAACACGAAACAACGGAGGAATGCCAATGCAAACCACGCCCCAAACCTTGCGCCCGGCACAGGCCGAGGTCCATCGCACCGCCCACGACCAGGATCTGATCGAAGTTCCCAAGCGAGCCAGGCTCAACCGGGAAGCCGAGGGGAAAGAGAACCTGCCGGCTCCAGGACTCACCATCGAATAGTTGCTTTGGGGCGCAAGGACCACAACTGCTCCGTGCCCCATCCTTTCGACTTCGTTCTGTCGAAAGGGTGGGAGACCACGAACCTCAACCTGCGTCAACCCGGGGAAATACTCTACTCCGCCTGAAACAGCCCCGGCAGCACTTCCCCGGCTTTACCCTCAACCACATGAGTAAACGCCGCAGCGTTCAGCGGTTGTTCCGGCCCAATGTAGACGGTGCGCGCCCCACCCTGCCGCGCCCAATGGACAAAATTCGCCGCCGGATAAACCGATCCCGATGTTCCCACCACCACCATCAGCGTCGCCTTCCGGATCTCCTCCTGGATGCGATCCATCTGCAGCGGAATCTCGCCGAAGAAAACGATGTGCGGCCGCAGCCGTCCTCCGCAGGCGCAGCGGCCCACCTCATCCAGGCTTCGATAAATAGCATGATCCTCGACCGGCGGCCGCCTGCACTCCCTCTCGCAGCGCGACTTGGCCAGCTCGCCATGCATGTGCACCAGCCGCACAGAGCCGGCCCGCTCATGCAGATCGTCCACGTTCTGCGTGCAGAGAAAGAAGCGGTCGCCCAGCCGCGCCTCCAGTCCGGCGAGCGCAACGTGCGCAGGATTCGGCTCAGCCTTCGCCCCATCCGCCCGCCGCCCAGCGTAAAACTCCCACACCAGCCCCGGATTCCGCACCCATGCCTCAGGCGTGCAAACATCCTCGATGCTGTGCCCCGCCCACAACCCGTCCGACGCGCGAAAAGTCGGTAACCCGCTCTCCGCGCTGATCCCCGCGCCGGTCAGCACAAAGACCCGGTCTTCAGCGGCAATGGAAATTTTGCTCATGGAATTCTTTCAGTGGACAGTGGTCAGTGAACAGTGGTCAGTTATCAGTTGTCAGTGGTCAGTTATCAGTTGTCAGTTGTCAGTTGTCAGTTATCAGTTGTCAGTTATCAGTTATCAGTTATCAGTTGTCAGTTGTCAGTTGTCCGAGGAAACAACGGTTCGAGGTTCGTGGCTTCCCAGGTCTCAAAGTCGAGACCTGGGGCACCCGTTGATCTTGGGATGGTCAGACCTGGGGCACCAACTGTTCCCTATTCCCTATTCCCTATTCCCTGTTCCCTGTTCCCTGTTCCCTGATCCCTGTTCCCTGATCTCTGATCACTGACCACTGTTCACTGACCACTGGTTACGGCTCCAGCAGAATCTTCCCCGTAGTCTTGCGTTCTTCCAGATCCGTCTGCGCCTGCGCGGCCTCGGCCAGGGGATAGATGTGCTCGGTGCGCAACTTGAGTTCGCCCCTGGCCGCCCAACCCAGCACATCCCCGGCGCGACCCTCCAGCTCCGCCCGCGTGGCAATGTAGTGCCACAGCGTGGGCCGGGTGATGAACAGCGACCCCTTGCCGCTGAGCTGGATCAGGTCGAAGGGCGGCACAGGCCCGCTGGAGGCGCCAAACAGCGCCAGCAGCCCGCGCGGACGCAGGCAGTTCAGGCTGGACTCAAATGTAGTTTTGCCCACCGAGTCGTAGACCACGTCCACGCCTTTGCCGCGGGTCAGCCTCTTGACCTCCGCCTCGAAGTCCTGCTCGGTGTAAAGAATCGCATGGGAAGCGCCCGCCTTGCGCGACAGTTTTGCCTTGGCCGGCGTAGAGACCGTGGTAATGACGCGCGCGCCCAGCCGCACCGCCATCTGCGTCAACAGCAGGCCCACGCCGCCGGCTCCGGCATGAACCAGCGCCGTGTCTCCGGCCTTGAGCGGGAAAGTGGAGTGGGAGAGATAATGCGCCGTCATCCCCTGCAGCATGGCCGCGGCGGCCTGCTCCATGCTCAGCGCCGCGGGCACCTTGACCAATTGCGCCGCCGGAACCAGCGCATACTCGGCGTAGCTGCCCAGCACACTCGTCGAGGCCACCGCGTCCCCGGCGGCAAACCCCGTCACGCCCGGCCCCAGCTCCTCCACCGTGCCCGCAGCCTCGCTGCCCGGCGTCAGCGGCAGAGCCGCCTTGTAGACGCCCTTGCGGAAGTAGATCTCGATGAAGTTGACCCCGACAGCTTCCACGCGGATCAACACCTGCCCCGGTCCCGGCTGGGGAATGGGCAATTCGGCCATCTCAAGAACTTCCGGCCCGCCTGTATGGTGTATCTGGATGGCTTTCATGTCACGGTAAGAATGAACCTTGAGACCCGGATGCTGCAAGCTCGATGCGCTCCACAGCTTACCCAAAAAACACCAAGCCCGTCCAGACGACGCCCGGACGGGGCTTTTCTATTCCCTAGTCCCTAGTCCCTAGTCCCTAGTCCCTATTCCCTATTCCCTAGTCCCTATTCCCTGCATTTAAAACCTTTCCTCGCGCCCTTCCGGCAGCATGCTCTGCTCTTCAGGGGAATCCAGGCGCACGATGCGGTCGATGGCGTACGGAGCGTGTTGCTGGCTGGCGTGAAAGTGGCGCACCTGCAGCTCGCCCAGCAGACCGATGGCCAGCATCTGGATGCCGGCTACAATCAGCACCGCGCCAATCACGAACATCGGTCCGTGCAGCTCCATCAGGCTCTGGCGCGGATTGAGGAGCTTCATCCCCAGCAATACTGCCGAGATGGTACTGCCCGCCAGGATGCCCAGGGCGCCGAAGCCGCCGAAAAAGTGCAGCGGACGGCTCATGTACCTGAGCAGAAAGCGAATGGTCAGCAGGTCAAAGAAGACGCTGAAGGTGCGCCCGATGCCGTAGTGGCTCTTGCCCCGCTCGCGGTTCACATACTTGATGGGAATTTCGCAGATCGACGCGCCATACCAGCTGGCCAGCGCGGGAATGAAGCGGTGCATCTCGCCGTAGAGTGGAATGTTCTGGATGACCTCGCGGCGATAGGCCTTGAAGGTGGTGCCGAAGTCGTGAATATCCACGCCGGAGAGCCAGGCCATCAGCCAGTTGGCGCAGCGCGAGGGAATGCGCCGCATCAGGAAGCTGTCCACCCGCTCCTTGCGCCAGCCCGAGACCACGTCGTAGCCTTCCTCGAGCTTTTCCAGGAAGCTGGGAATATCGTTCGGGTCGTGTTGCAGATCCCCGTCCATGGCCAGGATGAACTCGCCCGTGGCATGGTCGAATCCCGCGGCCAGCGCCGAGGTCTGACCGAAGTTGCGGCGCAGCTTGACCACCAGCACCCGGCTGTCCACCGCGGCGATCTCCTCCAGCAGCTTATAGGTGCGATCGTTGGACCCATCTTCCACCAGCACCAGCTCGAAACTTTCGCCCACCTGCTCCATCACCTGCTTCAGGCGCGCATATAAAACGGTAACGTTCTCCTCTTCGTTATGGAACGGCACAACGATTGAATACTTCGCCATAGTGCAAGTATAGATGCCGGTTCGATGAAAAAGGATAATGCTTCGCGCCGGAACAGGCGCCAATCCGTCCCAGGGGGAGAATATGCAGGACCGGGAGGCGGCGAAAACCCTACCGGTCCAACTCGTCCAGCATGGCCTGCATCTCGCTCAGCGCATGGCGGTTGCCGCTGCGGGCCGCACTGGCGATTCCAGCCTTCAGCCGCTCCATTGCCTCCGCCGTCCGTCCCGCCGTAGCCAGCGTCTGCGCGGCCATGAAGTAGCCGGCCGTATACTCCGGATCGTTGGCCAGCAGTGTATCGAATTCTCGCAGCGCCGCCTCTGTCTGGCCACGGCCGGCCAGCTCCATGGCCACCCCGTAGCGGGCAAAGCTGTTCTTCGGGTCCAGCGCCAGAATCTCTTTCAGTCCTGCGATCTTGTCCATCTTGCTCGTCTACGGCCTCATTTTGCTCCAGGCCGGCCGTGGGGGATTTGCACATTTGGCGCGGATTGCCGAAACTGGAACAGGAGGCCCCGCCAGATGGACCTCTCCAACCCGCTCACCCGCCGCCAGTTCCATTGTAGCGGACGGCAAGTGGACTCGGGCCCCGGCACAACGAATGGAGTAAGCGCAGAATGAGTTCCACCCCGACCAACCCCATTGCGCGCACGGTGGCCAGCACCCAGTCGGAGATGACAGAGATCATCCTGCCCAACGACACCAACACCATGGGCAGCCTGCTGGGCGGACGCCTGATGCACTTTATCGATCTCACCGGCGCCATGGCCGCCTACCGGCACTCGCGCACCAACGTGGTCACCGCCGCCATGGACCACATCGACTTCATCCGCCCGGTGCATCTGGGCGACCTGCTCACCCTCAAGTCCAGCGTTAACCGCGCCTTTTCCACCTCCATGGAGGTGGGCGTGAAGGTGTGGGCGGAAAACACCCGCACCGGCTCGTTTGTTCATGTCGCCAGCGCCTACCTGGTCTTTGTGGCTCTCGACAACCAGGGCCGCCGCCAGCGGGTCCCTGAACTCATCCCCGAAACCCCCAACGAGATTCGCCGCTATGAAGATGCCTTGCGCCGCCGCGAGCACCGCGAGGCTGAGTCCGTGCGCCGCCGCGAAGAAGCCCGGATGGCCACCGCCGCGCTGGAAGGGGCGCAGGGCAGTTAAATACGAACAGATATGCATGATTGGAAGGAGATCGATTGGGAAGTCTTCTAGCGAAAAGCACGATTTCGGAGATAATATCCCAACTGGAAGAGAAGTTCCAAGCGGTCCCGGAGGTGTGGTTCCGGGGACAATCTAAATTTGGCTATGATCTACGTCCCAGTATCTTTAGACAGGGCGCTAGCTATGGCTATTCATTTCACGAATCGAAGATGTATAGAGAATTCCAGAGACGGCATCCTGAAGTGCAGGTAGAGCGTGACGACGTCGGTGAATGGTTGTCGATCATGCAACATTACGGTCTACCTACAAGGCTGTTGGACTGGACGACAAATCTGCTTGTTGGGCTGTATTTCTGCTGTAGCCAGAGAAAAGAAGAGGACGGAGCCCTATTCGCGTTCAACCCGTCGATGCTGATACGAGACTATATTCTTAACCCGCTCATGAAAATCCAAATACTATCCTCTAGCACTTTCGATTTTTACAACGACCTTATCTATAAGACAGAAGGGATGTTAGACGACGATTCACTGATTAACGGGGTTCCCATTCGGACTCTCAAGGTGGACTCTGCACGTCAAAGATTTATGCTCATGACGCATTCTCAGCAGATACCGCTAGTATCTGTAGAGGTTCGACGCACATTCCAAAATACTGTAGACATGGACGGAAATTCGATTCGTTTTTTCAACCAGGACATTACCCGGGCATTTTCCAATATCATACCGATTCAATCGCGTCATCTTACTGACCGCATCAAATTGCAGCATGGATGTTTCACACTGCATGGCGGCGCATATTTCGATGGAAAGGAGTTCATTCCGCCCGGTGATCCAGATGTTTTACTGTTTCAACTTATGAAATTCAAAATTCCCGCTACAATTAAACTGAGCATATTGCGTGAACTGGAAATCTGCGGAATACGAGAGGCTAGCCTATTCCCCGAAATGGAATATCAGGCGCGGGACATCAAGAGCAGGTTTACCGAAGAAATGAAGGCAGCCGTGCTCTCGGACGAATGATCAAACACAGATATTCCGCCACTGGTTCCGCTTAGACCATAGAATTTTCCAAAAAAGGAGCAACAAATCACTATGGCGCATTCACCAACCATGCCTTCCCCCGTAGCTTTGCCCGGCGTCTCAAAAATCGTCGCTATCGGTTCCGGCAAGGGCGGAGTGGGCAAAACCACCGTCGCCGTCAACCTGGCCGTTGCGCTCTCGCGGCTTGGGGCACGCGTGGGCCTCCTCGACGCCGACGTCTATGGCCCCAATGTCCCGCTGATGATGGGTTCAACCCAGCAGCCCAAAGTAGGCCCGGACAACCGCATCGAACCCAACCTCACCCATGGCATCAAGACCATCTCCATCGGCTACATCTCGCCCGGCGACAAGCCCCTGGTAATGCGCGGACCCATGCTGCACCAGATCATCCGCCAGTTTATTCAGCAAGTGGAGTGGGGCGAACTCGACTACCTCATCGTCGATCTGCCTCCCGGCACCGGCGACGCGGTCATCACGCTGGTGCAGACCGTGCCGCTGACCGGCGCCGTGGTCATCTCCACGCCCAGCGACGTCAGCCTGCAGGACGCCCGCAAGGCCATCGAGATGTTCGCGCAGGTCAACGTCGAGGTGCTGGGTATGGTGGAGAACATGAGCCACTTCACCTGCCCGCACTGCCATAAGGAAATCGACATCTTTTCCCGAGGCGGCGCCGAGCGCACAGCGCAGCAGTTCAACGTTCCCTTCCTGGGTTCGATTGAGCTGGTGCCCGCTATCCGCGAAGGCGGCGACCGCGGCCTCCCCGTCACCCTGGCCGGCCCCAAAAGCCCGCAGGCAGCCGAGTTCTATGCCGTGGCCCAGAAGCTGATGGAACAGGCCGAAGCCGCCGCGGCCGCCGCCACCGACGTCATCGAAATCAGCTAAGAAACATCTGGATAAGTCGCTGTTTTGAAAGGGCACGACTTTAGTCGCACACCCACTTCGCTGTTTTGAAAGGGCACGACTTTAGTCGCATACCCACTTCGCTGTTTTGAAAGGGCACGACTTTAGTCGCACACACACTTCTCTGTTTTGAAAGGGCACGACCGGGGTACCGGGGCACCCTCTGGGTCGGGGTCGCGTGCCACAAGTCTAGCAAGATGAGTGCGGGCTTTATTGAGGACTGCATAAGTAATGTCCGCACAAACGCGCCATAAACGTGGGCTTTATTGAGGACTGCAAACGCGCCGGAGGCGGTCGCCGCGGCGACTTGGTTAGCCCCGCGCTTCAGCGTGGGGAATAGGGATTCCACAAGTTCGTTACGGAGTCCCGTAGGGACGGCGCAAGGACATTATTGATGCAGGAACCAATAGCCCCTGAGGGAATGTTGGCCTTACACCAAACTTGTTCAGAGATTCCTTAATTCAGAATTGATCTGCAAACATAAAGAGAGCGGGGTCTGCGCCCCGCTCTCTTTGTTGGAAGTGCAATCTACCGCCAGTGCCCTTCGATCAGCACATATTGCCCATGGCGGTGGACCCACCTGTGCGCGACCCAACGGGCGCCGGGATGGGGCGGACGCTCCCAGCGGCCGGGGGTCCATACGTAGTGGTCGGCTTCGTAGCGATGATAGCCGCCGATCCATACGAATCCGCGTTCCGGAGGCACACCGCGTTCTTCAACAACGGGAGGCGGTGGACCTACGCGAATCACAACCTCCGCATACGAGGCGGCAGGCAAAAGGGTGAGAGCGAGCAATAATGCCAGCGCAATCTTCTTCACGGGAAATTTACTCCTTCAGGGGTTGAGAGTGGCCGGAATACTGCGTTTTTCCGGCTTGTTGATCATATCAACTCTGAATGGCGGGAATAGTTGCGCATTTAACGGGAAACTCGCTCTTGAGCCGCCGGCAGCCCCGCCGCGGCGGGCGCTTCAGAGACAATTACAATGATCGGATGAAGCGCGTTTTATTGTCCTGGAGCAGCGGCAAGGATAGTGCCTGGGCACTGCACGTCCTGCGCCGGCAACCCGGCATTGAATTGATGGGTTTGCTGACCACCCTGAACGCCGAGTTCCAGCGCGTAGCCATGCACGGCACTCGCCGCTCCGTGCTGGAAGCGCAGGCAGAAGCAGCTCGATTGCCGCTATGGATTGTGCCTCTGCCCTGGCCCTGCTCGAACGAAATTTACGAGCAATTGATGACCGAGGTCTGCAATCGCGCCATCCGTGAACATATCGACGCGGTAGCCTTTGGCGATCTGTTCTTGCCCGACGTCCGCGCCTATCGCGAAAAGCAACTGGAGCCAACCGGGCTGGAACCTTTGTTTCCCTTATGGGAGATTCCAACCGCTGCGCTGGCTCGCGAGATGATTGCCGGCGGCCTGCGCGCAAAGGTGGTTTGCGTGGATACCAAACAGTTGCCGGGCTCTTTTGCCGGCCGCGAGTTCGATGCCGCATTGCTCAACGATCTGCCGCCGGAGATCGACCCTTGTGGAGAGCGCGGCGAGTTTCATACCTGCGCCTATGACGGACCGATGTTTGCGGCTCCAGTGAATCTGGAAGCCGGAGAGGTCGTCGATAGGGATGGATTCGTTTTTGCGGATTTTCAGGAACGCAACGCAATTCTCGAAACAGCCTGAAGTTTGTCAGTGAAAGCTCACCGGCTCTACGCAGTTTATGTACCCATACGGGATATGTACCCATTCGGGGTGCCCCACCTGGGCGCCGGGGAACCCTATGGGTCGGGGCACCGGGTCTTTGTTTTTCCGGCTAGGGTGGGATACCGCGAACCTCAAAATGCGATACCGTTCCTCCGGAACCGCGCTCACGCCGCCTCAATTACTTCGGCCAGCGCCTGCGAGGCTGCCACACAAGCAGCGCGGTCCTCGTCCAGGTGCGGGGTGCCCCACCGGGGTGCCCCCTGGGCACCGCGTTCTTGTTCTTGCGGCTAGGGTGGGATAGTACGAATTCGGGTGCCCCATCCTTTTCACGTCCTTTGTGAAAAGGGTGGGATACCGCGAACCTCAAAATGCGTTACCGTTCTTTCTGAACCGGATTCAAGCCGCTTCAATCTCTTCGGTTATTGCCTGCGAGGCTGCCACACAAGCAGCGCGATCCACGTCGAGGTGCGTCACCAACCGAATCGCATCCGCCCCAAAGGCGCTGGCCAGGATGCCGCGCGCCTTGAGCCGCGCCACCACATCCGTCGCGCTCAGCCCACCCGTCAGCCGGAAGACGACGATGTTGGTCTCGACCGCATCGAGGTCGATGGTTACACTCTCGATGTTGGAGAGCGCCTCGGCCAGCAGCCGCGCATTGGCGTGGTCCTCGTGCAACCGCGCCGGCCCCTTCTCCAGCGCGATCAGTCCCGCCGCCGCCAGCACGCCGGCCTGGCGCATTCCGCCTCCCAGTGCTTTGCGATAAATCCGCGCCCGCTCCATCAGCTCCGCCGAACCAACCAACATCGACCCCACCGGCGCGCCCAGTCCCTTCGACAAACAGAACATCACCGTACCGAATCCGCGCGTCAGCGTCTTCACATCAACGCCCAGCGCCGTGGCCGCGTTGAAGATGCGCGCTCCATCCAGATGCACGGGCAGCTTCCGCTCTTTCGCCCCGGCCCAGATCTCCTCCATCACCGGCAGCGGCGTCACCGTTCCACCGGCAAGATTGGCGGTATTCTCAATCTCGATCAGCCCGGTGGCAGCGCGAAACGGACTACGCCCGCTGAGGACCGGCTCGATGTGCTTCCAGGTCAGAATGCCCCGCTCGGCTTGGACAGCGCGCACCAGGCAGCCGGAAAAGACCGCCGTGGTGGCCATCTCCCAGTCCAGGATGTGCGCCCGCGACTCGGCGACCACCTCCTGGCCCGGCTGGGTGTGCAGGCGAATGGCGATCTGGTTGCCCATGGTGCCCGTGGGCACAAACAGCGCCGCCTCGCGGCCGAAGACCTCCGCCGCGCGGCGCTCCAGCAGGTTCACCGTGGGATCCTCGCCGTAAACGTCGTCTCCCACCTCGGCCGCCGCCATGGCCGCGCGCATCGCCAGAGAAGGCCGCGTCACCGTATCCGAACGCAGATCGATCATTGCCGCCAATGCCTTCTACTTCCTTTCATTCAGGGTTACAAATATCGAACCGACAAGTCCCCAGGTAGCAACCGCTAAGAGCCCAATCGCCATTGTCTCTCCGAGCCTTCCTGGAAATGCGTCTTCGATAAGTCCGCAGCAGTAAATCAAAGGAATCAACGACGCACCGAAGACTCCCAAAAAACGTGCGGCCCTGCGTTCCCTCTGTTCGAAACGACCCAAGGCGTAACGAATCAGCCAGCGCGCTTCGAAATAAAATAGGAATCCAATCGGAAGGCAAAGCAAAAGCGCAATGGAAATTGGCATATCGTCCGCCTTTCCGCTAGTCCCTCAGTCCCTAGTCCCTAGTCCCTGCCTTTACGGTATCTGCGCCATCGGCAACTCCATCACCGGAGTCCGCTTGCCATCCTTGACGGCGTACGCCCACAGCCCGTGAAAGTTCTCCCTCAGCCCCGGCTGCGCCTTGAGCAGCGCGCTCATCACGGTAACCGCCTCAGTGTGCACCGCGGCAGGATCGGTCACTCCCGTCGATTCATACGCAACGCCCAAATCGGGCTGGCGCAGAGTTGCGTCCAGGCGCACCGCGTCGATCTTCCAGGAGCGCGGGCCGTCCTGAAGCGTATATGGAAAAGCATCCTGCGGCGAGCCGCCCTGAGCCGAGCCTTTGATCTGCGCCTGCTCTGCCGCCAATTTTTCCAGATTCGTCGAGGAGAGAAAATCCACCGGCACCTGCAGATACCGGGCCGCCTCATAGCAGTACCACGCGCTCCACGGCTGGTCCGCCTTGGCCAGCTCACGGGCCCGCGCCCAGTACCAAACGCCGTCATGCCCGTTGAAGATGCCTTGCCTCACGGTCAGCCCGGCCAGTCTCCATCCAGCCCCAACCCCGCTCTCACCGCCGTCCCAGGCCAGAATCAGTCCCCATTGCCCGCCCAGCGGAGCCCCCGCCGCATCGGCCAGCACCACCGCGTAGCGGCCCGGCGGCAGCGCCCGCATGGTGATGGTCACGGTCAGCGAGCCGCTCGCATTGGAGCAGAAAAACTGCATATCAGTGGCCGCCGAAAGACTGGTCGCGTCCAGCAGATACACATTCCGCAGTTCGACCTGCCCGCCTTTCACCAACGGCGCGGCCTGCTCCACTGCCCCGCGAATCCCGGCCCACTCCGCCTTCTCCGCGGGCAGCAATGCGGCCAGCAGCGTGGAATAATCCCCCTGCGCCACGGCCTCCGACAGCCGTCCCCCGGCCGCCACCAGCGCATCGCGATCCTGGGGCAACAACTCCGCCTGCGTGGTGCAACTCGCGGCCCGGCTCGCTACCGGCAAAGCCAGCAAGGCAGCGGCGGCTAAAAACTTCCAGCAGAGGCGCATCCCTGGCATATCCTCTCTGCCCGGAGAAACTCTTTTTGAGCGTCCGCGGGCCACTGTTAGTCTAGTACAGTAGAGCGGCAACAGATTGCCGCTGCCCCGCGCCGGTACCGGGCCGGGGAGCCGATTTCCATGCGCACATCGATCCCGCTCGAATCCCAGCCCGCGCGTAGCCAGACCTCGCGGAAATCGCTATCCCCGTGCGTCCACACTCCTCTTGTGGTTCTGGCCGCAATCACAGCCCTTTTTGCAGCCCCATTAGGCGCCCAGACGCCCGCCTCACCCGCAGCTTCAAAGCCTTCACCAACCACCACTTCGACGCCCGCGGCACAGACCCCTTCGAAGCCCGCCGCACCCGCTCCGGCGCACAAGCCGGTTCACCCGCACAAGCATCCCGGCACAGCCCATTTGCTCACCCCGCCGGTTCAAGCGGCTCCCGTGCCTGTAACGCCTCCCACGCCCGAACCTCCTCACTGGCCTGCCAACGACAAGCCGGCCGATGCCTCCGTCACCTGGGACAGCCATGGCCTCCTCATCAACGCCGCAAACTCCAGCCTGAAGCAGATTTTGAATGATGTCTCCGCCGCCACTGGCGCAAAAGTCGAGGGTTTGGGAGCCGACCAACGCATCTTTGGCGCATACGGCCCAGGACGGGCGCGCGACGTACTCTCCCAACTCCTTGAAGGCTCCGGCTACAACGTACTCATGATCGGGGACCAGGGCGAGGGAACACCACGGCAGATCGTGCTCACCGCCCGCGGCGGCGCGAACACGCAGACCGCCGCCAATCCCGCTCAGCCCGCCCCCCACGCCAACGAAGAAGAGCCCGACCCCAACGACGAACCGGCCGACGATAATGGCGCCAGGAGGCTTGGCCGCCACGGCCCTAACGATCCCGGCGGCCCGCCCCGCACTCCGCAGCAAATGCAGATGGATCAGCGCAACAATCCGTCTGCGCCTCCGGCTCCGCCGAACCAGCCCTGATCGGCCACATCTTTCGTTCCGGAAACCGCAATGCAGATCATTCTGATTTGAAGACCAACTGACAACGGAGAACCGGCAACTGTAAACTTACTTTAGTAAACGCTCTCCATCGACCGGACCCCCAAGGTAACCCCATGCTGCTTGCCCATCTCCGCCAGGAAGTCCTCCACGCCAACCAGGAGATCGCCCGCCGTGGCCTCGCTCCCCACACCTTCGGCAACGCCAGTGGAATCGACCGCTCCGGCGCCGAGCCCCTTGTCGTCATCAAACCCAGCGGCGTCGGCTACGCCTCGCTCACCGCCGCCGACCTGGTCGTCACCAACCTTGACGGGTTGATCGTCGAAGGCTCCCTGCGCCCCTCAAGCGATCTCGATACACACACAACCCTTTACCGCGAATTCCCCCAGATCGGCGCCGTCGTCCACACCCACTCCGAGTTCGCTACCTCCTGGGCGCAGGCAGGCCGCCCCATTCCCTGCCTCGGCACCACCCACGCCGACTACTTTCATGGCCCGGTTCCGGTCACTGAACCCCTCTCCGCCGAAGAGGTCGCCGAGGCCTACGTCCGCTCCACCGGCGCGGTCATCGTCCGCCGCTTCCGCTCCGAAGGCCTGGACCCCATCGCCGTTCCCGGCGTCCTGGTAGCCGGCCACGCCCCCTTTGTCTGGGGCAAAACCGCCGCGGAGGCCGTCGAGCATGCCGACGTCCTCGAGTACATCGCCCGCCTCGCCTTCCGCAGTGTGCTCCTGGGAGCTTCCGACTCCGGAATACCCGTTTACGTTACCGATCACCATTACCTCCGCAAGCACGGCCCCAAGGCCACCTATGGCCAGCTCTGACGGCGCAAATCCCGCTCTGCCCGCGCCACCAGACCTCTCAAAAATCAACGTTTCAACCCTTGGATTTCATCGGGAATCCCGATGTAACCTCTCCTCACCCGAGAAGACTACTGATTTCCATAGATCGATTCTTTTCGGTGTAGACTACCTACCATTTTCTGCATTTTCCACGAAAAGTGCTCGAATGCCAGTTGACGTTTCACGGAACCTGGAGTCACTATCTCGCGTATTCTCAATCGATTGCCGATAAATTCCGCGGCAACCTGCGCATTTCGCCCACATGGCAACCGACGTGCAAGGGAATTATGTTGTAGGGTGCTCCCTATGGAAACAAGTCTTTTCAACCGTTTGCAGGTGGCTCTGCTGGCTGTGGCCACAGTCGGCCTATTCCTGTTGGCGGCGTTGAATCTTGTTGAGGAGCACCAGTTCCAACAGCCCGTCGATGGGGTTTGGTGGCGCGAGGCAGCGGGTGGGCTGGAAGCCGACAGGGTGCTGCCCGACAGTCCCGGCCAGCGCGCCGGCATTCAGGCGCATGACCTGCTCACCGGAGCCCAGGTGCTGCCCGACAATCCCGCCCAGCGCACAGACATGCAGACGGAGAACCTGCTCACCGGAGTGAAGCCGCTGCCGGAGGCCCCCCCTCAGAGCACAGACATCGAGGCGAAAGGCCTGCTCCCCAAAGCCAACTACGCCCCCATCACGCGGGTTGCCGATCTGGAGCGTGTTCTCTACCGCACTCAGATTTACGGCAAGGCCAGCTACGCAATCACCCGCGGCGGCATTCCGCTGGACACGCCTGTGGTCGTCATTCCCGAGCCGCTGGACCGGAGCCTGGCAATGGGGCTGCGCGTCATCGGCCTCATCTACCTGGCCATCGGGATCTACGTTCTCTTCCGCCGCTGGACAGCTCCCCGCGCCACTCACTTCTACCTGTTCTGCCTGGTCTCGTTCGCTCTCTACGCGCTCAAGTACACCGGCAGGTTCGGCACACTGGACTGGACCGTTTTCTGGTGCAATGTGCTGGCTGAGTCGCTGCAGCCGGCGCTCTTCCTGCATTTTGCGCTCAGTTTTCCAGAAGAGCGGCTCAAGAACCTCCGCCGAGGCTGGCTGTTGCCGCTGGTCTACGCACCCGGCGCAGGACTCCTCGGCCTCTGGCTCTGGGCCATTGAGACGCGCCAGGCCACCGGGCTGCTGCTGCACCGGCTCGACCAGACCGGCACTGCCTACGACGCCGTCTTTTACATACTGGCAGCCGCTCTCTTCCTGCGCAGTTACAGCAGCGCCGACACGCCCCTTCTGCGCCAGCAGTTGAAGTGGCTCACCCGCGGCACGCTGCTGGCCATCGTCCCCTTTACGCTCTTTTACGCCATTCCATTTCTCTTCGACCTGCACATGCCCAGCCTGCTCACCAATATTGCAGGCTTCTCCATCGTCTTTCTGCCCCTTACCTTCAGTTGGGCCATCGTCCGCTACCGGCTGATGGACACCGACCTGATCTTCAAGCGCGGCGTGGCCTACACGCTGGCTACTGGTCTGATCCTTGGAGCCTACTTCGGCATCATCGCGGCGGCCGCTGGGTTGGCCCACCATCGCCTGCCCGAGTCGGTACGGGACTGGGGCGAGGGCATCGCTATCGTGCTGGTGGCCGCGCTCTTCGACCCCCTAAAGCGCATAATCCAGGGTTGGGTCGACCGGGCCTTTGACCGCCATCGCTACGACTACCGCAAGGCGTTGGTCGAATTCGGCCGCGGACTCAGCTTGGAGACCGATCTCCAGGCTCTGCTCGAATCCATCGTCGAGCGGCTGCCGCGCACCCTGCTGGTGGCGCGTGTGGCGGTTTTTCTGGCCGATGATTCCGGCCGCCTGCGCCTGGCCGCTGCGCACGGACTGCCCGCCGAGGCGCGTAACGCCCAGGATCGCCTCGCCCTGGGCTTCCTGGACTTCGATCAGGCCAATGCCCACTCCCACATCTTCCTTGAAAACGCTCAGGCTGCCCTGCACCTGCCCCGCGACGAGCAGCGCGCCGCCGCCCTGCTCGATCTCAACTACTATCTCCCCTGCCGCGTGGCCGCGGGCCAGATGCAGGCCAGCGAAGCCACTCCCTTTGGGCAGGCCGCCATGCGCACCATCGCTGTCATCGGCCTGGGCCGCACCATTGGCGGCGACTTCCTCTCCAGCGAAGACGTCGAGCTGCTCGAATCCCTGGCCAGCTATATCGGCATCGCCCTGCAGAATGCCAGCCTTTACGCGCGCCTTGAAGCCAAGATCGGCGAGTTCGAGCGCCTCAAGGAGTTCAACGAAAATATCGTCGAGTCCATCAACGTGGGCATCCTGGCCCTGGCTCTGGACGACCGCATCGAAAGCTGGAATGCGCAGATGGAGGCCATGTACGCCCTCAGCCGCGCCGAGGCCATCGGCCAACCGCTCCATAGCGTTTTCCCGCCTGAGTTCATCGACGCTACGGACAGCTTCCGCAACGACCCGGGCGTGCATCACCTCTACAAGTTTCCGCTCACCACCCGCGCCGGCGAACAGCGCATCGTGAACATCGCCATCGCGCCATTGCTGTCCCGTGATTTCGTTTCCGTGGGCCGTATTATTCTGGTCGACGACATCACCGAGCGCGTCTCGCTTGAAACCCAGCTCACACAGGCTGACAAGCTCAGCTCCATCGGCCTGCTGGCGGCGGGCGTGGCGCATGAGATCAACACCCCGCTGGCGGTCATCTCCTCCTACGCGCAGATGCTCGCAAAGCAACTGAAGGGAGATGAGCGCCTGACCCCGGTGCTGGACAAAATCACCCAACAGAGCTTCCGCGCCTCAGAGATCGCCAATGGCCTGCTCAACTTCTCCCGCACCTCCACCACCGCGTTCCGCGAAACCAACCTGAATCAGGTCATTCGCGACACGCTCTCCCTGCTCGAGCACCAGTTCAAGACCGCGCAGATCGACGTCGATCTCGACTTGGCCGAGGAACTGCCCCTCATCCACGGAAACCCCGGCAAGCTGCAGCAGGTCTTTCTCAATCTGCTGTTGAACGCCAAGGAAGCCATGTCCGGCGGCGGCCGCCTGCGCGTGGCCACGATGGTGAACGGGCACTTGAACCACGTCGCCGCGCTGGTGGCCGACTCCGGCAGCGGCATCGCTCCCGAGCACCTTAAGCGCATCTACGATCCCTTCTTCACCACCAAGACCGCGCCCAGGCCCGGTGACCACAGGGGCATCGGGTTGGGCCTTTCCGTCTCCTACGGCATCATCCAGGAGCACGCCGGCAAAATTCATGTCGAGAGCTCCGTCGGCTCCGGCACCACCTTTCATCTCGAGTTTCCGCTGTTGAGGAAGTCAGTACATGCCTGAAGTTGAACAGCCTTTGAATCTGCCCGTCTCCGCGTCTGCCGCAAACGGCAACTCCGCCGGCACCGGCTTCGCCGCGCGTATTCTTGTGATCGACGACGAGGCCGGCATCCGTGAGTCGCTCGAAGTACTGCTCTCGCTGGAAGGATATGCGGTGAGAGTGGCCGCCGACGGCGAAGAGGGGCTGCGCATTCTGGACCTCGAAAGCCTCGACTTGGTGCTCCTCGATCTCGCCCTGCCCGGCCAGAGCGGCCTGGAGCTGCTGCCGCAAATCAAGGAACGCCAGCCCGATCTGCCGGTCATCATGATCACCGCCTATGGCACCGTGGACAACATCGTCGAGTCCGTGCGCGCCGGCGCTGAAAACTTCATCCAGAAACCCTGGGACAACGAGAAGCTGCTGGCCGACATCCGCTCCGCCGTCGCCCGCCATCGCGCGGAAGAAGAGAACCTGCAGCTCAAGCGCGCCCTCAAAGAGCGCTACAGCTTCGCCAACATCGTGGGCAAGAGCGAATCCATGCTGAAGGTCTTCGACCTGGTAGCCCAGGTGGCGCCCAGCCGGTCCACGGTGCTGATTCAGGGCGAGAGCGGGACGGGCAAGGAGCTGATCGCCAAGGCCATCCACGCCAACTCGCCTCGCCGCGATAAGCCTTTTGTCCCCATCAATACCGGCGCCATGCCCTCCGAGCTGCTTGAATCCACGCTCTTCGGCCACGTCAAGGGCGCGTTCACCTCGGCCATCGCGGCCAAGAAAGGCCTCTTCGAGGTGGCCAACGGCGGCACCATCTTCCTGGACGAGATCGCCACCATGGGCACCGACACCCAGGCCAAGATTCTGCGCGTGCTCCAGGACCGCCGCTTCATGCACCTGGGCGGCATCCAGGAGATCCAGGTGGACGTGCGCATCATCGCCGCCACCAACATCGATCTGCGCACGGAGGTGCGCGAGGGCCGCTTCCGCGAAGACCTCTTTTACCGCCTCAACGTCATCACCGTCGACCTGCCGCCCCTGCGCGCCCGCCGCGAAGACATTCCCCTGCTCACCCAGCACTTTCTCGACTTCTACGCCAAAGAGAACGACCTGTCCCCGCGCAAGCTCTCCGCCGACGCGCTGCGCGCACTGGTCGATTACGAGTGGCCGGGCAATGTGCGCGAACTGGAAAACGCCATCGAGCGCGGCGTCGTGCTCTCCTCGGGGCCCGTCATCGGCTCCGATCTGCTCCCCGGCCACATCACCGGCCGCAGCTTCCAGGACGCCCTGCTCCAACACAACCCCAACGCCTCGCTCTTCGACATCCTCGAAGACATCGAACGCCGCATCATCGTCGAAAAACTCGAGCGCTGCAACGGCAACCAGACCGAAGCCGCCGAGCAGTTCCGCATCCCGCTCTCAACCCTCAACCAGAAGATCAAGCGCCTCACCATCGAAATCCGCAAGAAGGGCAGAGAGTAAAACGAGGGAATAGGGATCAGGGATTAGGGATCAGGGATTAGGGATTAGGGAAAAACATCCCGCATCACCACAAAATCCGCCAACCCGCTAACTTGCTAACCCCGCGAAGCGGCGCTAACTTGCCGCCTTTGTTCACAACCCAAACCCCCACCTCGCTTTTGCAGCAATAACCTGGGAAACATCCAAAACTCTCATCTCCGCTCGTAAATGAAATACCCTTCAGCCGGCACACAATTGAAATAGAAAGAATGTGCGGATGCCCCATCCTTCCGCGGCCTTTTTGTTCAGTCTCATGACATTCTTTACAGGTTGTTATCAGGACATCCTTTACAGGTGATGATTTTGCCTTGGGGGTGTTTGGATGTCTTGGAGGCGGGAGAGTTTGCGGGATCA
>Ga0208820_1000481_pt1 | contig 29204 bp, 25 predicted proteins | sample June2015DPH_16_5_FD_184713 | JGI IMG/M metagenome (GOLD analysis project Ga0208820, IMG submission 184713) | Peatland microbial communities from SPRUCE experiment site at the Marcell Experimental Forest, Minnesota, USA - June2015DPH_16_40... | ecosystem: Environmental > Terrestrial > Soil >...
TGTCAGCCGGTGACAAGATTACGCTGGTGGGTTTTGGGACTTTCAGCGTCGCAACAAGGTCTAAACGTGAAGGCCGCAATCCCCGGACCGGCAAAAAGATAAAAATTCCGGCGAAAAAAGTTGTCAAATTCAAAGTGGGCAAGACTCTGAGCGAAAAAGTCAAATAGCAGGGTTTAATCCCCTCTCATTTAATAAGATGATCTGAATATTCTGATTCTCGTACTTCTCTCCGGCATAATCACTCTCATTGCTCAGGTCAGTGTTTTGATCTGGGAAGATGATCGAAGCCCTGATTTTCCTCCCGCCCGGGTTGTAGCTAAGACCCTGGGCAATTTGTTCGCTTTTCTTCAGTTGTTCTGCTTTGTCCAGCGATTCCTTCCTTATTTGAACCTTGTCTGCAACCCTGCTCTGTTGAACCGAGGATTTTGATCCTCTATAATGCTCAATCATTTAGAGGACGATTTGTCCAGTTCGGCGGCGATCCGCTTGGTCAGATCTTCTTTTTCATTGCCTTCGAAATACAGAGAGTTCTTTTCAATAATAAAGTCATACTTCTCATCTCTGCCGATCTTGTTCGCCACCTCGCGCACTTTCTGGAAAATGGGCGCCCTTGCGGCACTTACCTGCTCCTTGAGTTTAGCTCTTGATTCGGAGCTCATCTTCTGCAACTCCGCGTACATTTCGCTTAGTTCTTTCTCCTTGCTGGTCCTGGCCTTTACGTTCATTCCGTCTTTCTTCTTCTCGTATTCATCCTTGGCCGTCACAAAAGCGCGCCCCTTCTGCTCCACGGCGCTGCTCAAATTGGCCTCCTCTTTTTTCATCTCCTCGTTAAACTTTTTACCTGTATCTGATTGCATTATCGCCGCCTGGAGATCAAAAAAACCAATCTTCAGCGAACCACCGGCTGCAACCGCGTTCACAGAAAAGGCCATGGTAATGCCCGCCGCCACTAAGACACATCCAAAAAATCTCTTCATTTTTTTTGACTCCTTAAACCTGAATAATGCGTCAACTTGACTGTCAAAGAATCCCGAAGCGCATTTCCGGCTCGGGTTCCATAGGAAAAGCTCTTGGAATAGCGAATGTCTGTAAATCATACGATATTCCAATCAAAACCCGAAAGAAAAAATGCCGATCAGACCAATTTGGGTAATTTGAGATTATAGTCTGTTCAAAGCTTTGGATATCTCATTCCCACCTATCAGCCACTCTGATCTCGACGCCAAACGGCACCTCTGGGATAATCCCCTGAAATGCTTCTTCCATCGACTCCTCCACAATCGCCTCCACCTGATCCTCTATGCCATCTCTGGCTTCGATTATTATTTCGTCGTGCTGTGTATGAACAATCGTAGGTTTGGGGTCGGGCCAAGGCAACAACTCGGTTTCTATGAATAAATGTTAAAAACACATGCCTTATTAGGGCTTAAAAGCACGTTTTTGACCCCAAAATGATACCTCTAAGCCGGGCCTGGGGCTCGCCAATCGTATCCGGGCAGGATTTTTCGCTCTGCTCCGGCCATAACTGACAACTCACTATCTGGTTAAACGGTCATTTTTGATGGCAAACATGCACCTCTAAGGCCCAAACAGGCTATAACATAAGCCATTTGTCAAGTAATGTTAATTTGTTAGCTTGGCCCGACCCCTTTGCGTTCCGATTTATCTCGCGGAATCCATCCAAATAAGCGGAACCCTAGGGCTACGAGTGGAGAACGAATAGCCGGAATAAGTGGCTGCCAGGCTTAGACTCGCCGACGAGGGAGAAGCCACCAAACTGAATAAGTTCGCATTATCCGCATCCTTGCTCAAAATCAAAAAAAGTGCTTACTTTTTCAGGAGGTTTAATAATTTCTGGAATCAGGAGAAGGAAAAATGAATACAGAGACGGATACGGCAAGTGAAATTAAGCGTTTGGCGTTGTCTTTGGACAGTATTTTTCAAAGGGCCGAGGAATTGAATGCCTCCTTTGAACGCAGCCCTAAGCCGCGCCAGAGAAAGATAGTTGAGATATTACACAAGCATGGCATACCCGCATGTGTGGGACCGTTCTTTGATGCCTATTCCAGAATCAGCGCGACCGGAGGGGATATTGAGCAATTCAGCCACATGATGGTGGAAAGGATTTCTTCTTACCTTCAAGAAGACCCCTCCGAGGTTGCGATACGATTCTGCGAAGCGATTGCGGATTACGTTGAATTCAGGAACCGGGACCTGAACGAAGGCAGCTAGCGCTATGATCCGGGATAATGCGTCAAGTTGTGTGCGAACGGCGTCGGACCTAATGCCGTTAACTTAATAGAAATAGCTGCCCTTTCAAATCCTTACGGGTTTCTCGTAACCTGCAGTGGCTTTTGGCGATTAATTAATCAGTTTTCAGAGTCCTTGGCTTTCCAGCTATCGGTAACTTTGAAATCCTTCGTCTTATCGGGCGCCTGGACCGCGCGGAAGGCTGCGTTCTTGCCGTCAATGCCGGTACCCGTTCACCGCAGAGCCCCAGAGGCCACAGAGAAAAACACTTTTCATTCCTTTAAGCCAAGGACAATTCTTTTGATTCAATTCTAGAGTACCGAGTGAACTCGCCACAGAGCTTCCGGCGGAAGCCGGTAAGGGGATTGACCAAATTATTATGCGGAGAGCTGGGCATAGCCCGGCCAAGGACAGAAAAACTTTGCAGCACAGGATTTAGAGGATCATGAGGAATGGCTATTTCTAAATCCTGAGACCCGTTGATCCTGTTTAATTTTGATCTTCTCCGCGTACTCTGCGCCTCTGCGGTGAACGCTTACCGGTTGCGGTCTCTCAGAACAGGGTCTTTGCCGCCGCTTCGGTTAGAGACAGGAAATGATCGGGAAAGATGCCAAGGTATATCGTCATGATTATCAGGGCAAAGCTCATCCAGCGCGTCCAGCCGTCTACCTGCACCGCTGGGTATTCATTCACAGGTTTGAGCAGATAAGCCGCCTTTATGACGATAAGATAGTAGTAGAGTGATATGGTCGCGTTTATCATGCCGATAATGACCAGAAAGAGGTAGCCTTTTTCGAGGGCTGCTGCGAATACCAGGAATTTGCCCGTAAAGCCCGCTGTAGGGGGGATTCCGGCAAGTCCGAAGAGGCCCAGCATAAGCGTCATGGCGAGAAGCGGGGAGCGTTTGTGCAGGCCGGCAAGTTCCTTTATCTGCAGGTTGTGTCCATCGCCGGCTAGCTTCATGATGACCATGAACACCGAGTAATTCATCACGAGGTAAGCGGCCGCGTAGTATATCGCGCTGGCATAGCCGCGCCCGGAGACCGAAAGTATCCCTATCAGGATATAGCCCGCGTGGGCGATACTGGAGTATGCCAAAAGTCTTTTTATGTCCTTCTGAATCAGCGCGACAAGGTTTCCGAAGGTCATCGACAGAATCGACATCACGATCAGCAGCTTTATCATTGCGGGGCTCGCCCCGGCCGAAAGGCCGGCGAACCGGATGATCATAGCGGCAGCGGCCATTTTAGACGCCGTTGCAATATAAGTGGTGACCTGGTTCGCAGACCCCTGGTATACGTCTGGCGCCCAGATATGGAACGGAAAGAGGGCCAGCTTGAAAAAGAACCCCGACAGGGCCAGTATCAGTCCGACTATGGCTGCGGGCTGAGTGATCATGCCCGGCAGTATTTTGACCAGTTGCGGCACGTAGGTGGTATGCGCCATGCCGAAAAGGAGGCTAATGCCGAAAAGCATCAGGCCTGAGGCCGTAACGCCGACCATGAAATACTTGATGCCGGTTTCAACATACTGGTCGGCATGTCTGCGCATTGGAACGAGCAGGTAGAGGGAGTAGGAGGAAAGCTCTATCGATACGTAAATAGTCAGAAGCTCAACCGAGCTTACCAGCATCATCATGGCCAGCGTGCAGACGAAGATAAGAAAGTAATACTCGGCATGCTGCCTGGGGTCGATGCCCTTGAGTTCGCCGGATGAGAAAATGACCCAGATCGTACCAAGGGCCAGCAGGACTTTGAAAACCTGGCTGAACAGGTCCACCCGGTAGCAGTCGAAAAAGAGCATTCCTTCCTGACGCGATGATGCAACCGTTACCAGCAGCCCGATTGCGGCAAGCACGATCGCCCACTTGTGATGCCCAGCCGGGTCCGCAGTCTTTTTCAACGAGAAGATGAAAAAGAGCAGAGCGGCAAGAATGAATAACAACTCGGGAAGAAAAAGCATAAAATCCGTCATCACGTTCCGTTTACCTCGCCTCTAGAACCGATTTACAAACGGAATAACCGTGCTCTGAATCACATCGAGCATAATCTTGGGAAAAAATCCGAAGAACAGGATGATGCTCACCAATACGACTCGCGGTACGGCAAGAAACCCAGGAACATCGGGAATGTGCTCCCACCTGGGGTTTTTGTCCCCGTAGAAGGTGTTCTGCACGACCCTAAGCATGAACAGCGCGCTGATTATGAGTCCGACCAGGGCCGCGATACCACCGACCGGGAAGACCTTCACGGCGGCGATGAAAACGAGCAGTTCCGCCCAGAAGCTCGCCATAAGGGGCACGCCAATACCTGCCAGAGCGGCGATTATGAAAAAGGAGGAGGCAATCGGCATTGTTTTGGAAAGTCCTCCCAGTTCGGGAATAATCTTCGTGTGAGTGCGGTCATAGATATAGCCGACAGAAGAAAAGAAAAGGGCCGTCATGACGCCATGGGCAAACATCTGGAAAACCGCCCCGTTTATGCCGTTTACCGACATAGTCGCAAGTCCCAGTCCAACTACTCCCATGTGCGACACGCTGGAGTAGCCGATAACATATTTCAAGTCGGTCTGCGCAAGACCGACCAGCGCTCCGTAAACGATCCCGATACAGGCCAGAAGGGCCATAAGGTCCGACCAGTACGACAGACCGGCCGGGCAAAGCGTCATCCCGATCCGCAGGATTCCGTAAGCGCCAAGTTTCATGAGCACGCCCGCGTGAATCATGCTCACTGCAGTCGGGGCCGCTACGTGACCCACCGGCGACCAAGTGTGGAAAGGCCATACGGCGGCGAGTATCCCGAACCCGAAATAGAGCATAACGAAAGTCAATTTCTGGTCGAAGGCGCTAAAGCCGATTCTCTGAAGCTCGAACAGATCAAAGGTATGGGCCCCGCCCGCCACCCAGAGATAAAGTATAGCGGGCAAAATGAGGGCGCTTCCGGCCAGCAGATACAGCGTGAGCTTCATTGCGCCGTATTCTTTTCGAGTCCCTCCCCAGATGGCGATCAGCGGGTACATCGGAAAAAGCGAAACGTCGTACCAGACAAAAATCCAGAAAAGGTCCATCGACATGAAGACGCCGTAGACTCCGGCAACCAGGAGGAACATGAGCGCAAAAAATTCCTTCGCCCTGTATTCCAATTCCCACATTGTCCAGATGCCGGTGAACAGGACCACGGAGGTAAGCAGCAGCATCGGGAGGTTTATGCCGTCGACAGCGTTGAACCAGTATATTCCGAGACTCTTTACCCACAGGACCCGCTCGGCGAACTGAAGGCCGCCCTTCTGGTGATCGTATGAAAGGTAGAGCAGGATGCAAAGGACCAGTCCGAGGGTTGCGCTGGCGAGGCTGACCTGCTTTATCAGCTTGGTTTTTTCCGGCGGAATAAAGAGTATTACCAGCAATCCCAAAACCGTTGTCATAAGGATCGCGCTGAGGATCGGAAAACCGGACATTTCCAGATAAGTCATTTGATGCCCTTGGTAAGAGTTAAAATTCGGTTTACCCTACATCAGGAAGTAGAGAATTGCGGCCCCGGCCGCCAACACCATTACCAGCAGATTGTACTGAAGCATTCCGGACTGAAGGAAACTGAAAACACGCCCGCTGCCTTCGGTAAAAAAGCAAATCCCATCGATACCGCCGTCTATTATGCGGCGGTCGTTTTTGGTGAACAGGGCCGTAAAGCCGCTGTAGACAAACGTATCAAGACTTTTGCGGTAGAAAATGTCTATGAACCATCTGCAGTCAAACAGCTTCCAAATCGCAGGAAAGTAGCTGAGAAACCCATTGCGGCTGGCCCCTTTTCTTCCGTATTCAAACCAGGCCAGGGCGATACCGAAAAGACCGGCCGAAACCCCCATAATGAGGAGCCAGTCGCTTCCGCCCCCGCCATGTTCGGCGACATGCTGAACCGGATGGGCATGAACCGCGTGCAGCAGAAACTCCTCGATCGGGTGCTCCAAAAAGCCCAGCACAAGGGTAGCGCAGGCAAGGATCATAACGGGGATTGCCATGGCCCAGAAAATGTAGCCGTGGTGCTCATCCTCATGTTTGTGAGCGACCTCAGCGTGGTCGTCATGATGCTTCTGCTCGATCCCGCCTTTGGGCAACAGAATGTGGAAAATCAGGCGGAAGCTGTAATAGGCGGTCAGAACAGCCCCGAAAAGCCCGGCTGCAAGCCAGATTTTATTGGGCTGAGCGGCAAGAACTCCCAGAATAGCCTCTTTGCTGAAAAATCCGGAGAACGGGTAGACGCCGGAGAGCGCAAGAGCGCCGACCGCTATGCACACCATGGGTATTTTCAGCTTGCGGCCCCCCTGCTTGCCGATTATGCGCATGTCATTGGTGTGGAATTCATGGATGAATATGCCGGAGCACAGGAAGAGAAGGGCCTTGAACCCGGCGTGGGTCGTGAGGTGGTAAACGCCCGCGAAATATCCGCCTGCGGAGAGCGCCATCACCATCATTCCGAGTTGGCTAACGGTCGAATAGGCCCAGACCTGTTTAAGATCGTATGTAACCATCGCCATCGTCGAAGAAAGCAGCATGGTGACCGTACCGATTGCAAGGGCAATCGCCATGGCGTCAGGGGAGGCGGCGAAGAAGGGAAAAATCCTGCTGAACATGTAAACGCCGGCGGCAACCATGGTGGCTGAATGGAGCAGCGCGCTGACCGGGGTGGGGCCTTCCATTGCATCAGGCAACCACGTGAGCAGCGGGAACTGGGCGCTCTTGCCGACAACGCCGCAGAAGATCAGAAGTGCTGAGACGGTCAGCAGGTTCTGGGGCAGAGCCTGAGTGCTTGCGGCGTGATTGAGTTCCGGAATTCCCAGGTTGCCGAAGCCGATGACAAGCCAGATCAGACCGAGAAAAAAGCCCACGTCTCCGACCCTGTTCATTACAAAGGCCTTCTTTCCGGCTTGGGAGGCGCTCCATTTCTCGTAGTAGAAACCAATCAGAAAATAGGACGCAAGACCGACCATTTCCCAGAAGATAAACAACTGGATCATGCTGCCCGCAATGACCATGTTCATCATGGCCCAGGCGAAAAGGGACTGAAATGCATAGTAGCGGCTATATCCGGGGTCGCCCGCCATATATCCCAGGGAATAAATCTGCACTAGACAGGCAACGACACCCACAATGGTCAGCATGAGCAGACTCAGCGGATCGAGATAATAGCCGAAGGCGATGTTTAACTTTCCAGAGCTAAACCAGAGTGTCTGGTATTGTATAGGCGAAGCGCTGTAGAGCTTTGCCAGCAGGAAAACCGCGCAGACCGCGCCAGTGGCGATTGCTCCTACCGAGATTCTGCTGGACAGTTTGGGTTTCGATCTTGTGAAGAGCAGGATGGCAACCATCGATAAAAATGGAAGATTTGTACCCAGAACGGTCGCGAGCAGGATGGGATCTGTAAAGCATGCGCCCATAGCGGTTCTATCCTTTCAGCCTCTGAGCACGTTCGATGTTTATCGAGTGCATTTTGCGGTAGAGGGCCAGAATGATGCTCAGGCCGATTGCGGCCTCCGCCGCTGCCAGGCCCATTACAAAAAGGGCAATTATCTGCCCTACAACGGGGTCCGGAGTGAGAAACCGGTTAAAGGCCATGAAATTCAGGTTGGCCGAATTGAGCAGGAGCTCGACCGCGATCAGCATCCCGATCAGGTTGCGGCGCTGGAGTATTCCCAGAAGGCCCAGAGAAAAAAGAAGGGCCGATATGATCAGATAAGTGGACAGGCTGTTCACTAACTTAACCTCCGGCTGAATCCGGCGGTGATCACCGCACCAATGATGGCCACGAGCAACACCAGCGAGATCACTTCAAAAACCAGTTCATAGCGCGTAAGCAGCGCGTGACCGATGTTCTCGACCGACCAGAGCGACACGTCGGCGACACGCGCCGAGGAGGGCGTCCAATCGGTCTTGAGGGCCACGCTAACTGCCGCGACAAAAAAGAGCGCGCCTGCGGCAAGTCCCATCACCACTTTAGGGGTGGCCCGCGGCGGCGTATCCAGGTGGAGCGGCCGGGAAAGCATTATGGCAAACACGATTGCGATGCAGATGGCGCCCACGTAAATAAGGAGTTGCATAAGAGCAATGAAGAAGCTGCCCAGAAACATGTAGAAACCGGCAATTCCTGTCAGCGCCAGCGCTAGGCCCAGGACGTTGTAAAGGATATTTCGGGGAAATACCGCGATCAAGGCGCCCGCAATAGTCAAGGCGACTGTTCCCCAGAAGGCCGCCTGTGTGATGATGTCAAGGTTAGACATTTCCATCCCCATCCCCTTGCCCTAATTGACGTCCCGTTTCCATTTCCTTTTTTTCAACCTGCTTTGCCAGCCTTGCCAAACAGTCTATTACGCAATCAGATCTCGTCTCGCCGACCAACTCATACTCTCTTGAATATTGCAGAGTCTGGGTGGGACAGATTTCGACGCAAAGGCCGCAAAGCGAGCATTTGCTGAAATCGATGACGTAATTCGTTGCGGTCTTGGGACCCTTCTCTTTCATTTTGACACCCTCCACCTGAATTACGCCGCTGGGGCAGGTTTTCTCACAACTCAGGCAGACGATACATTTATGCGTGCCTGTATCTTCGAATATCTTCAGCTCAATGTGCCCGCGATAAGCCGAAGAAAGCGGGATTTTCTTGCGCGGATACTGAACGGTCACCAGTGGCTGGAACAGCCGCCGCACGGTAACCGCCATCCCTTCGATCAAACTGAGTCCGCCAACGAATATTTCTTTGAAATAGCTCATTTTTGATCTTGCCTTAAAAAATCAGATAAGTTTGAGAACAATGGCCGTGACTACGAGGTTCGCAAGGCTTAGCGGAATCATCACCTTCCAGGAGAAGTTCATCAACTGGTCGAACCTGACACGGGGAAAGGTCCAGCGTACCCACATGAGGATAAAGATCAGTGCGTAGGTCTTAAAAAGGAACCAGAAAACCCCGGGTATTCCAAGGCTGATTCCGAACAGACCGTTCCAGCCGCCGAAAAACAGACTGGTTGCAACTGCGCACACGATAAACATATTGGTGTATTCAGCCAGGAAGAAAAGCCCGAATCCCATGCCGCTGTATTCAGTATGAAATCCCGCCACCAGTTCGGATTCTGCTTCCGGGATATCGAACGGGGCGCGGTTGGTTTCAGCGGTTGCGCTGATCAGGTATATGAGACAAGCGATCGGCTGCACAAAAACAAACCAGACGCTTTTTTGCGATGTCACAATTTCTGAAAAACTCAGGGAATGTACCATGAGCACAACGCTCATTACGGCGAGCAGAAGCGGGATCTCATAGGCGACGTTCTGGGCCACCGACCGGATGGCGCCAAGCAGAGCATACTTGTTGTTTGAAGCCCACCCGCCGGCAAGAATGGCCAAAACGGTGAACGTCGAGAAAGCAAAAACCAGCAGGACCCCCAGGTTCATATCGCGGATTATCATGCTCGGACCGAAGGGCAGGACTAGAAACCCGACCAGAACGGGCATGAAAACAAGCACGGGCGCAAGAAAAAACAGCTTCCTGTCCGCCTTCGCCGGCAGTATCAGCTCTTTGCCCATCAGCTTAATGGCATCCATAATAGTCTGCAGGAGACCATGAGGGCCGACCTCCATCGGGCCGGGGCGCAGTTGAATATGCCCTGCCACCTTTCGTTCGAGCCAGACAAGGAAAAGGGCGTTCAGCGACGCAAAACCCAATACGATCAAAAGGCCCAAAATCAACCGGAACCATTCAGAACCCAACAAGCCCTCGGACAATTCTTCATCCTCCCAAAAAAGACTTAACTGCAGCCGGCGGCTTAAGCTGCCTCACAATTATCTGTCGATTTCCGGAATAACCACGTCGATGCTGCCCAGAATTGAAATTGCGTCGGCAACGAGCGTCCCTGGCAGCACCTCGCTCAAAACATTCAAATTGCCAAAGCTTGGAACGCGGATATGGCAACGATACGGACCGGGGCTGCCGTCGCTTACCAGGTAAAAGGCGCTAAGGCCTCGTGCGCTTTCGAAGGCAGCATAGACTTCACCTTTAGGAGGGGCGAGCTTCTGCGGGACCTTCTTGGTAAGGAAGTCGCCCCCCGGAAGCTGATCCAGGGCCTGATCGATTATGCGACAACTCTGCTGCATCTCCTTGAAGCGTACATAATATCTATCCAGAGCATCGCCGCTTGACCCTGTCGGGACCTCAAAATCAAGCCTGTCATACACCTCGTAGGGTTCGCTTCTGCGAACGTCGAAACCAACCCCGCAAGCGCGCAGATTCGGTCCGGTGACTCCGTACTGACGGGCAAGCTCCTCGTCAATAATACCGACGCCCCTGGTGCGGTGTATGAAAATTATATTCTTGGTTACCAGGTCGTCGTAATCGGCCCAGCGAGTCTCCATCCGCTTGAGAAAAGCACGGGTCATGTCGATGAATTTGTAGTCCACATCACGAGTGACCCCACCGAAGCGGCAATACGAGTAAGTAAGCCTTGAACCGCTCACCGAGTCCAGGATATCCAGAATTTGCTCGCGATCGTCGAATGCGTACAGAAAAGGCGTAAAACCACCCAGGTCCATAATGTATGTTCCGAACCAGAGAAGGTGGCTCGATATGCGATTGAGCTCCGAGGCGATCACTCGAATATATTTCGCGCGCTCCGGGACCTCGATCCCGACAAGTTTTTCAACCGCCAGGACGAATCCATGATTGAAGAGCATCCCGGAAAGGTAATCCAATCTGCTTGCGTTGGGGAGAAACTGCTTGTACTGCCGGTTTTCTCCCATCTTCTCGTGGCCGCGGTGGCCGTATCCGATGACCGGGTCGGCTTTGACAATATATTCGCCGTCCAGATCCAGAAGTATCCTTAGCACACCGTGCGTGCTGGGATGCTGCGGTCCGAGGTTTAATGTGTAAATTCTTCGATATTCCTGAGTATTATCTTGTTCAGCCATAAATCTCTTCTCGCTTATGGTATGCGCTGACTTTGCCGAAGGTCTTCCTCAGCGGACGATAGTCCGCGTCTTCAGGAAGCAGCAACGCCCTCAAGTCAGTATTTCCGGAAAAGCTGATTCCGAAAAAGTCATGTACCTCGCGTTCGAGCCAACCCGCGCCGCGAAAGATATCACAAATCGAGGCAGGCACCTGGTCGTGGCCGCAGAGCACCCTTACCACCAGCCGCGATTTGGGTTCATAGCGGTTGAAGTGGTAGACCAGTTCAAAGGTGTCCTCAAAATCCAGCGCCGTTATCGACTCCAGGAAAAAACCAGCGCTCCCGAACGCCTTTGCCGCATCCCTGATGCCCGAGATCGGCACATCTATGGACCACAGGGCACCTGTCAGTCCTGTCTCGTCCCGTTTAAGAGGCGCGTCCGGGAACTTCTCGAGCATTATTGCTTCCAATTCCTTTACTTTCATTTCAGTTTACGCCTCCGAGACTCTTTTGAAGCGGCGCAGCAGGTTCCTTTTCTCACCGCGGGTGAGCTTATCCTGAAGAGCGAGCAGCCCTTGAATGAGAGCTTCGGGCCGGGGAGGACACCCTGGAATTACGATGTCCACCGGGACTATAAGATGGGCTCCGGGCACTATCGCATATTGCTCCTCATACTCGAAAGGACCGCCGGAAATGGCGCAGTTTCCCATCGCAATGCACCATTTCGGATTGGGCATCTGGTCCCAGAGCATTTCAATAGCAGGGGCCATCTTTTTGGCGATGGTCCCAGCTACGATCATGACATCGGATTGGCGCGGCGAGGGCCTGAAGACACCTGCCCCGAAACGGTCCAGATCGAAGCGCGAAGCCCCGGCGGCCATCATCTCGATCGCGCAGCACGCCAGGCCGAACGTCATTGGCCACAGCGAATTGGCCCGCGCGAGATTAAAAATATCGTCAAGGAGAGCGAATTGAACTACCGGAGCGCCCGGTTCTCTCACCTTCTTTTCCATTCAAAAACTCCTTTGCGCCAGGCGTAGACAATCGCCAGCGACAAAATTCCCACGAAAACTATCACTTCGATCAGGTCACGGGAGGCGTATTTGCCATAGGCCAGCGCCACCGGGAAAAGATAGAGAACGTCGACATCGAAGGCGAGGAAGATAAGGGCGTAGATGTAATAGACGACCGTGAACTGGATCCACGCGCTGCCGATGGTTTCCATGCCGCTCTCGTAGGTCGCTTCGCGCAGCGCTCCCCGGCCCCTCCTGGCAACCAGAACGGAAACGATAAGGGGAACGACTGCAAAGACAAGCCCGGCAACCAAATACAGCGTCACTGCCAAAAAGTCGGTCATAAGCTTTGGGGAGATCACAAGCCATTCTCCTCCGGCTCAAAAACAATACTGGTGAACCGGTTACCTGGGATAGGATGGTTTTTGTGCTGCGGGTCAGAAGGGAGTAGAGGAATCACAGCGTGGAAATCTGAGGGCCGCTATAATGCACAGTAATAAATTTTTATGTCATGCCTTGCACAAAATGCCATTCCAAGATCGAACGGCCAGCACCTGGGAATCATCTTCCGGCAGAGATTTGGTTTGACAGACAACTCCTCTCACATCCTTGCCATGCTGCTGATTTACCGGGATAAATTCGGATATAGGCTGGCCCGCCTGTTCAAAACGGACAGATAGATAACAGATTTTACAAGCTTATGCACGCAATTTTTGAATGATTCTTTCACTTTCGATGTGATATTTTCGTTTGGATTTTCGCATATCTTCGCAGGAGGAAACAATGCTGGTCCTTAGCGCCAAGGAAATGGCCGGACTCGATGAGCAGGCCATTCACGAAGTTGGAATCCCCGGAATCGTTCTGATGGAAAACGCCGCACAAGGCGCCGCCGCTTTTTTTCTGCGGGTGGTCCCCGACCTCGCCGACAGGCAGATCGCCGTGGTGGCCGGAAGCGGGAACAATGCCGGGGACGGTTTCGCGCTGGCCAGGATTTATCATTCGAAAGGGGCGCAGGTAAGGGTCGTATGCCTTCGTTCTCCCCTGAAGTTGAGCGGAGATGCGCTGATAAACTTCAAAATTCTCGAAAAGATCGGAATTCCCATAACAGTCTGGAAGGATGCGGAAGATTTCGATGTGCAATGGGAACCGATCTCCAAAAGCGGCGCGATTATCGACGCCATTCTTGGGACCGGGCTCAAGAGCGCAGTGAAGGGTCTGTACCGTGACATAATCGAGAGAATAAACCGGCTTGACGTTCCGGTCCTGGCGGTCGATGTTCCGTCCGGACTTGACGCCTCAACCGGCCTGCCTCTTGGTGCCGCCATCAAGGCCACCGCCACTGCCACCTTCGGTTTTCTGAAAATCGGCTGCCTGATAGAGCGAGGGCCCGAACTGGCCGGGCAGGTCGAAGTTATCGACATTGGAATTCCTCCCGGTCTCGTTCAGTCCGCTGGCATTGAGCGCTATTGGCTCACCGGCCGGCTCCTTTCATCGTGGATTGAGCCGCGTCACCCCACGACTCACAAAGGACAAGCCGGACACGTGTGCGTTCTAGCGGGCTCCCCGGGGAAAACCGGGGCTGCCGCGCTCGTGTGCCTGGGGGCCGCAAGAGCGGGGGCGGGCCTTGTGACGCTCTTTATTCCGGAAAGTCTTAATCCGATTATGGAGGTAAAGCTGACCGAGGCTATGACCTTTCCCATTGCTGAAACTTCTGCGAAGACCCCCTCTTCTGCCGCATTCAATCAAATTCTTCTTTTCCTGCAAGACAAGCAGGCCCTGGCTATGGGTCCGGGAATTTCGACAAATGAGGATACGGCCGCCCTGGTCAAAGAACTGCTGGTAGAGGCGCGTTGCCCCATTGTACTGGACGCCGACGCAATCACTGCGGTATCTGAAGATCCCGCCATCCTCCGCAAGGCAAAGATTCCTCTCGTGCTCACACCTCATCCGGGTGAGATGGCCCGAATCTGTCACCGCAACGTATCGGATGTCCAGCGCAACCGGCTCGAATCCGCATCGAGCTTCAGCAAAGAGTACGGAGTAGTGCTGGTCCTCAAAGGCTATCGTACTATCATTGCGGCCCCGGATGGAAAACTCGCGATAAACAGCACGGGAAATCCCGCAATGGCGAGCGGAGGAACGGGAGACACTCTCACAGGGATTATCGCCGGCCTGCTTGCCCAGGGATTCGATCCTTTTCAGGCTGCCTGCCTGGGAGTATATGTGCACGGGGCCGCATGCGACCGGATATTCGGTGGGGTATCGACCAGGGGGCTCCTGGCAACGGACATGCTGGACGAGGTCCCCGCCGTATTAGGCCTTCTCGAAGGCGGCGGGGCCGCAGCCAAAATCTCTTCGCTCCTCGATGCGCGCACCCGAGCCGTGGTCCTCGGCAATGGGGAAATGGAACTATGATATGAAAGAATTCCTCTTCACTTCCCGAGGCGAACAATGTTCTTTGCTCCTTGGCCAAACAATAGGCGAGTTGCTTGTGGCCGGTGATATCCTTGCGCTCTGGGGGGAACTCGGCTCGGGCAAAACGCTTTTTGCGCAGGGAATTGCCATAGGGCTTGGTATTGCTCCTGAAGTAAGGGTAACCAGCCCGACATTTACCATCATAAACGAGTACTCGGGGCGTCTTCATCTCTACCACATGGATCTTTACCGGATTTCCACCCCCGATGAGCTTGAGACGCTACCCTGGAAGGAGTCTCTTTTCGGGGACGGGGTGGCGGTAATCGAATGGCCTTACAGGCTTGGACGGCTTCTCCCCTCCAAGAGGTTTGACATAAAGTTTTCGATCGGCGTTGACGAAAATCGCGGAATCCTGCTCGGCGGGCGCGGGTGGAAAAACCGCTCTCGAATGGCAAAATGGGTGGAAAAACTTGAGAGGGTGCAGTTTGAGGCAGTGTGCGCCGGATATTAACCGGCAACTTCGATCCTGCGGATTTTACCGTCCTGCCCGGTCGTAATGCCCGAGGCGACGACCTGCGGGGGTGAGCGCCGGGACGCAACGATGGAACGCCTGCCCTTGAGATGAATCAATCCGATTTACATGCGGAGGCACAAAAAGGCTAAGGCGTCTCTTATTCTCAGCAGCCGTAACGTTGTTCCTGTTGTCGGTCCCCTTACCTGCTCGGGCAGTCTAAGTCCCCTCGTTCATACAGGTTGGAAAAAGCTATTTGATGTACTGGGCCGGGGCCAACGCCGGCGGCTACACTGTCCGGGAGATAGATAAGAGCGGCTGGATAAAAGCGAGTGGGTCATCCAACGATATAGTGTGGATCAATCTTGAACATGTTATCAAAATACAGCCTCTGAAATAGTCTTGAATTGTGCGCTTTGAGCTGCCCTGCCAAGGCAAGAGTGCTCATAGCCGGTTATCGCCCTGATCGAACCTTACCGGCTCCTGCGGGCGTTCCATCTCCCGGGGCAATTCCGTGAACGGAAACGGGCGGCAATCAGCAAAGGATTGTGATACCAGGTAAAAATAGAGTTTTAGGAAACTGGCGATGAAACAAAAACAGGCAAGCAGCACGGCGGAGTATATGGCGCTATTCCGCTCACTCGAATCGTTCCGCCCCAGGAAAGACCGCCTCTTTGAGGACAAAATGGCGATCGGGTTCTTGAACCCGGCGCTGCAAATGGCTGCCCGCTTATCGCGCATTCCGATTATCGGCCGATTCGTGCCGCGCTATATTGACAAACAATGGCCGGGAGCGCTTTCTTCGGGCATTGCGCGCACACGCTTTATTGACGATGCGCTGAAAAAGGAGCTAACAAACGGCGTCAGGCAGGTGGTTATTCTCGGGGCAGGCTACGATTGCCGCGCCTACCGCATCCACGGGATTGAGCGCGCCCGTGTATACGAGGTAGACTATCCAAGCACGCTGACTGCCAAGCGCGAACGGTTGCAAGCGATGCTGGGCAGGTTGCCGCGCCACGTTACTTTCTCCGAGATAGACTTCAACAGACAGCACCTCGGGGACGTGCTTGCCGCCACTGGCTTCGACAAGACCGGCCGCAGCTTCTTCATATGGGAAGGCGTGACCAGTTATCTAACCGGACACGCGGTTGACTCCACGCTTGAGTTTGTCGGCAAGGCGCCGTCGGGGAGCGGGATAATCTTCACTTATATCCATAAAGGCGTCCTGGACGACCCGGAATCCTTCGAAGGGACGGGAAACGTAACGAACCTGCTCAGGAAGAAGGACGAGCCATGGACTTTCGGATTTTATCCGGACGAACTGCCCGCTTATCTGGAAGCTCTCGGGCTCAAGCTTGTCGAGGACGTATCCGCTGCCGAGTACCGCGCGCGTTACATGAGGCCCGGGAGCAGGAACATTAAAGGCTATGAGTTCCATAGAATTGCCCTGGCTAGTCGAACTTCACCGGCTCCTCCGGGCGATCCATCTCCCGTGGGAACTCGGTGAACGGAAACGGGCGGGGGTTGTCGTTCAGGGTGATGTATCGTATCACTCTGTAAACATAGACTGCCGCTTTGTTCGACAGGGAGCGCAGCGGTTCGCTGTAGCTCTTGGTTATGAGGAGCACCACGTACTGGATAAAGACCATCATTTGGATTAAGAAGTGCATTACGCTCAGTATCACAAGAAAAAGAAGCGTATAAATAAGCCTCATCCCAATTTTTCCTCGAGGAATACCGCCTTGTGACAGTTCGTCCATTTATCTCCTTCGTAAAGTCCGTTTAATAATGAATCAGATTATCATTCGACTCATTCATCCAATGGACCCCAGTCACGACTGGTGACCATCGCGAATTTCGCGTCTAAACCGAGACTTCGCCCGGCATCGAAAATAACGAAGCTGACTTGAATCACTATCAGAAAGAAATACGTCCAGGGCCATGCATAAGGCGCCCGATAAAGCCCGAGCCACATATTGACAGCCACCAGCGCCCCAAGGGCCGCGCCCAGCCGAGTGAAAAGACCCAATATCAGCGATATTGCTATGAAGACTTCGATGGCGTACACCATGGGTGCGAAGACCCTGAAGTGAGGCAGGACTATATCCTGGACGAATCGGCTCTGGATGCTGAAAGAGGCGTTATTTACCATTTCAATCATCCAGTGCCTCAATCCGCTGTCCGGCACGCCGGGCAGGTCCGTGTAATGAGGCGGCAGTTTCCAAAGCGTTTGCTGCCACCACATCCCTCCAACAATTATGCGTGCGGCGCACATCCATACGTCTTTTACTGTGCGCTGCCTGGAGTCATTGGCGTACAGACGGACGGCTACAACAACGCCCCCCAAAAGAAGAAGCCAGAAAAGATAGCTGGGCCAGCCTCCGCTGAAAAGAAACCTGCAAGTATCAAAAAAAGGGTTAGTTTTCATCCTCTCCTCCCCCATCGTTCAACATTGGCAGCCTGCATGCCAATTACGTGACTCGATCACCCCCCGGACGCGATGCTGTCTGCGTTATGAAAAAGTCCGCAAAGCCTGAAGTTGATAAGGTACATGATGCCCCGCCAACCCCGGGCATAGCGGATATATCGCTCATTTTTCACGCATATCGCTTTAGACTATACCAGCTTTCATAGCGATTCACCAGACATGGCATTTTAAAGCTCACTGCTCACCATTCACTATTCACTATTCACTATTCTGCGCCTCTGCGGTGGAATGCTTCTGCGGTGAACGGGCACCTAGATTCAGGCGTTAAGGACTACGATCGGCAGTCCGGGATTTACATGGCTGCAAAGCTTTGCCTTTTCATCGTTTGTCTGCACGAATACAAATCCCTTATCAGATTTTATTTTACCGAACGTCAGGCTGCCCCGCAAACGCCACTCGCGCTCGTGTCTCCACGATGCGGACGGGTCGGAACGGCTCAACTGAAAACGATGCCTTTCCGATTCAACCAGCCGGGAATAGACCTGTTCACTGCCATATATGGCGGGCTTTGCTCCCAGAGAGCGCAAAATATCCCGCCGGACCGCAACCCCGTAAGGTTCGACCGTCCACCTGGCGAGCGCCCGGTTCCACTTTCGCATCACAAAAAGCTCCTGCGGGGGATGAGAACTCCAGCAAATCACCGCCCCCCGGCCGCGAACCATCCGGGACGATGCCCGAATCAGCCCGTCCTGTATAATCCTGATGAGGGTTTCCAGGGCCGAGTGGCCTGAGAGGGGATGTCCGTCCAGCAGATCGAGCAGATATTGATGGTAACTCTGGCCCGGCCATGGGCCGGCACATGCCCTGGTATAGTGGAAGAGATAATCACTCCAGGCGATATCGCCGTGCTGAGAGGATCGGTAAAATCCAAGTGGTCTCCCTTTGGAAAAGCGGGGTGAATTTTCATTTGCAGGGCACTTGGTTTGAACAAGGTTTGCGGAGGACAAATCCTGGGTCCGGGGGAGCTTGAATCCATGTGCGTACTCTGAAAATTTTGTCAGAAGGGTGCGATTTCCCGTGTTCGAAGAGTTGGTCTTTTCGGGTTCGAAAACAAACTGGGGCCGGGGTGATTTTGCCTGGATTTCCTCCAGGGCCGCCAGGAGGTTCCCGCGAGACCGGATTTCCAGCACGAGATGAAAATCCGCCAGTGCGCCAAGAATCCGGTCGCGGCAGATGGGGGCTTGCCTTTTGGAACATGTGAGGGTCTCGACCATACAAGAAAATACCGGAACGCTGCGAGCGTTTTCCCCGTATATTTTCAACAGTTCCCGATCCGCCTTCGGCAGGGGGAAAGGCGCGACCACGAGTTGAACCAATCCGGAACGCAGGGCCTGCGCGCCGGCCAGATCGTAGGTGAGCGTTCCCATGCTGCCCGCAAGACCGATTTCCCCGGGGTCTAAACTGCGAAACAAGAAGCACAGCGCCTTGAGCCAGTTTGAATCAGGAGAAACGAGCCTCGGTTTTCGGGAATTGAATACGGCAAGCAGAGGCAGATCGGAGTTAAGGCCGCCTTTGCCAAAAAGGACGGCAGGGCAAGGCGCAGCGCCTGGCTGAGAGAACGCCTCCAGGTCGATCGGACCTGGAAACGGGATGCCCCACCTGAACACTTGTACTCCCGTTTCAAGGAACTCATCCGCCTGTTTCCGGCAATTCTCCCACAGGCTTGCATTCAGGGCCGGAAAGGATTCCTGCATCCACGAGCGCAAATCACTCTCCGTTCTAACGCCGGCGCAGGCCAGCCGGTTAAACCGGCAGTGCTGTTCCTCGCCCTGGATTTTTAGCCGCTTCATTAAGGCGCTCGCGGCGAGAACGCAATAAGAGGTTTGGACGTCCAGTTGGATAATGGGATTAAGACGAATTGAGGAATTTGGGGATTTAGGGATTGAGGAATTCAGGAATTGAGAGATTGAGGAATCTGGAGATTTCACTATTCACCACTCCTCGCGAAGCGATAGAACCAAAAGGAATTATTTTTTCCTGCTCCTCGCTCCTCGCTCCCTGCGTCCTGCTCCCTGCTCCCCGCTTCCTGCTCCTTGCTCCCTGCTTCCTGCTCCCCGCTTCCCGCTTCCCACTCTTCACTCTTCACTGGCGCGTACAATAGAGCGAAATAGCACTTTCAAATTGCCCAGCGCCGGGCCGCAGGCCCTCACCATTCACCATTCACTATTCACCATTCACTGCTCTTCTGCCCCTCAAACCGCCCGGCTGATCTTCACCGCGCAAAGCTTTCCGCACATGCTGCAACCCTCGCGGTCCTCGGTTACCTGGAGGCGCGCTTTTACGAGTTCCGGGTCGATGGCTTCACGGGCCATTGCGTCCCAATCCAGGTTGCTCCGGGCGATCGACATGCGCCTGTCGGCCTCGACGGCCCCCGGAAGTCCTTTGGCGATATCAGCGATATGGCCGGCGATCCGGGCGGCCATAACCCCCTGGTACACGTCATCGGCGTTGGGAAGTCCCAGGTGTTCGGCAGGGGTTACATAGCAGAGATAATCCGCTCCGGCAGCCCCGGCAATCGCGCCTCCTATGGCGGCGGTAATGTGGTCGTAGCCTGCCGCAATGTCGGTCGGAAGCGGCCCGAGAATATAAAAGGGGGCGCCGTCGCACAATCTCTTCTGGAGCATGACGTTGGCGGTAATCTGGTTAAGAGGCACGTGCCCCGGCCCTTCGATCATCACCTGCACGTTTCGCTTGCGCGCCCTTCTTGCCAGCTCTCCAAGGGTCATCAGCTCTTCCAGCTGAGGCCCGTCGGTAGCGTCCAGGATTGCGCCGGGCCGAAAGCCGTCCCCGAGGCTCAGGGTAACGTCATATTTGTATGCAATGCTCAGCAGGTCGTCATAGTATTCATAGAGCGGGTTTTGTTTCCCGTTTTTGCGCATCCAGGCCATGTGAATGGAGCCGCCCCGGCTCACGCAGGGCATGATGCGCTCGTAAGTTTCGAGTTTTTTTACGGAATCCAGGGTCACCCCGCAATGCACCGTAATGTAGTCAAGGCCTTGGGCGCACTGCCGTTCGATGCTTCTCAGAAGTTCGTCCGCATCCATTGTATCGAGCGCTTGATGCCGTTGAACCATCTCTGTAGCCACCCCATAAATCGGCACCGCTCCAACGATGACCGGCGAATTCTCCAGGAAAAAATTCCTGAAGGCCGGCAGGTCATTGCCGGTGGAAAGGTCCATTATGGAATCGGTCCCGGCCCGCAGGGCCGCCCCGAGCTTTTCCTTCTCAAAATCCATGGAACAGCGCTCCCCGCTTGTCCCAAGGTTGGCGTTGACTTTAGTCTTGAGGTTTTTACCGATTGCCTTTAGGTCGGGAAATGAATGATTAATATTCCTGGGCAGAACAGCCAGTCCTTCGGCAATCAGCTCCCGCAGTTGCTCTGCGGAAACCGGCTCGTTTTCGGCGGCTTTCTTCATTTCTTCGGTGATTATGCCTGCTCTGGCAGCTTCGAGCTGCGTCGCCATCACGTTCTCCTCGTATGAAAATGCAATATCCTGAAAATGAACTAAGATAGAATGGAATCAGCCCGGAAAACGGCAAAAGGCCGTTTCGGAAAAAACGGCCTTTCGAAAATTATTCTAGCCGATTCCTCCGCCAGCATTAACTGGATCAGGTTCCAAGGGTATTATCTCAGCTCCCGCTCGCAGAGCACCCCCCGGCTGTATTCAATTGTCATTCAAACTCGCTTTTACATTATACCAAAAGATTCAAATTAGCAATCATCTTAAGCAAAGAGGTTCTGTTAATACCGGCTTAAACTACCCTGCCCACTTTTTCAACAATCATCTATTCCGATCCGCACCCGCCAGGATTTCGGCGTACACGCGCATGCGCGTGTGGCCGAGCGCAATATCACTACAGCCCGCCCAAAAGATCGGGCGCGAACTGGGCGCTCACAAAAGATCGTGCCCGGACTTTAAGCTTGCGCCCTCACAAATAATCGGGCACGAACTATACGCATCGAACGCAGGTTCAAACATATAGCGCGGACACGAACGAAGTGAGCGTTCACCAAGTTAGAGATGTCAAGCCCGGACCTGAGCGCAGTGAGGGTCCAGCGTCGAGCATCGGTCCAATGTGTAAGCGCGAACCCGAACGAAGTGAGGGTTCGGGGGCGCAGCTCCCCGCGCTTTTCAAAATCATCACTCATCACTCATCACCCCCCACTCTGCTTTTTTCCGTTTCTGGTTGCCGTTTCTATTGCCGCTTCCCGTTGCCGCTTCTGGTTGCCGTTTGGCAGGACCAAATCCCTGCGTGGCACAATCTTGCCGCAAGCGTCCACCACAGAGGGAAAAGCAGTGGAAACGGAAAATAGCATCTTAAAAGAGCGGGGAAATGATTCCCCCGCACCCCCGCAGGATTTCGGCTACACGCGCATGCGCGTGTGGCCGAGCGCTCGGCGCTGTCGGCGGCAAGCCACCGCATGCGCGGGGCCGCCGCCGACAGCGCCAAACTGAGCCGCGTAGCGGCGAGGGGGTGTGGGGGGCACAGCTCCCCACGCTCTTGAAGAATATCACTTGATACTTTCTTGAACGCAACTCGGGATAAGAGGCCCAAACTAACAGCAAGGAGGACCACCGATGCCGGTAGTTCCAGGTCCGGAGACGTTCGTTCAATCAGTTCTGCCTCAGGGCCGGCTGGCCTATGAAGACATACGCGCCACACCGGAATCTTTCGGCGGGCAAGTGGGGCAAACTCTTCAGAAGGCCGGCCGGATTTTTGACAAAAACGCCCTTTCACGCCAGGAACTATTAAACAGGGCCAATGTAAACGATGTTTACGCAACCCGGTTTGACCCCGCCGCGCGCGCCATCTATGAAGAGTACCTGACGCTCACGGGGAAGGATGCCGCAGTAGGATTTCCAGCCTATCAACAGAAAATGCAGGACCTCGCGGCCGATATTCGTCAAGGTTTGCCCAATGATATGCAGCGAGTGAGATTCGATGAGATGGCGCTTCATCGCACGCAAAGCAATCTCGACGCCATGGCGAGGCACCAGGCAAGCCAAACCAGCCAGTGGATTGCCCAGACGGGCGATGCAATGGCCCAGACGCTCTCAAGAAGAATTACGGACGAGCGTTATGACTTCGATTATGTAGCAGGCCCTGAAGGGCTGATCCAGAATATAAAGAATCTGTACGCAAGTTACGTCAGGGCTGCGGGGCAGGACCCTGCCGCTTCAGGGTTAAAGGCAGGGGCCGCGATAGACAGGGGCTTGTCCGATGCCGTTCTAACCGAAGCAGCGGCCAACCCGGAGGGCGCAAAGCTGCTCTATGACCGCTACGCGCCCTACATGACTTCAAATAATGTCAGGCAGCACGTTTTGGACTATCTGCTGCCGGCCGTTCGTCAAAAACAGAACGCCGCCGTCTATAACGACGTTTTAACCAGGTTCAACCTCACCGATCCGCGTTCGGATATCGATGCGGCCACCAGTTGGGTAATGGACCCGAACAATTACAGAGAAGAAGTTGCGGACCCAGGTCAAAGGTACGATATAGCCAGGGCGATTCAGGGGGAGTGGAACCGGGCCAACCAGGTCCAGGAACAAAAACAGTCATCGGCCGACAGTAACTTCACGGACGCCATAGCCGGGCGGCAGATTGCAGGCCTCCAGCTCCAGGCGTGGAAAGATCCCAAAACGGGGTTTCCGCCTTCCAGCGATATTCTCCAGGCAGCCATCGAGCATGACGCAAACCCGAATCAACCCGGTGTAAGCAACAGCGAAATTCTTGCGCGCCTTGCGAACGATATCGCGAACAACCGCATGAACACCCCTGGGCCGATAAATCAAGCCTATCTCCAAAACCTCATTTCCAACCGGGATTTCAGGGACCTGAGCGGCCTGTACGACACCTGCCGGGACCCCGCCAAATCCCGCTGGTTCGACTACGCGAGGGACGCTTTCTTTGCGCGCTTCGGTGGTCCCGCCCCGCCATCGAGCGAGGCCGGCGCGTCTAACTCAGGCCCGGCCGCTTCGCCGGCGGCGGCGTCCAACGGCGCTGGCGCTTCTGCAACACCGCTTTTTCCCCGCTATCTCCTGGATCTGGACCAGGCCGTCCGGGAGCAGAACCTTAAAGGCATGCAGATACGCGATGCCGCCGACAGGATACTTAAAGACCTGGACAGGACGTATGTGGGACTGGGGAAATAGTGCTTTCTTGAAGCAAGTCCAATCCTCTGGAAAGTCGGTCTTTTTAGAGCGACGATTTCAGTGCCCAAAATGGACTTTTAAGCCGTCAGAAGGTAGGTTTTTTGAACATTTGTCTTCACATATCGAGATATTGGTTTGGCGCGACCCCAATGTCAAATAATGATTTGCAAAAATAGCGGGACCTGCTATTTTTGAACGCGGCAGAGACAGGCTGAGAATATGTTTCTATCTACTGAGCAAGAACGTTGCACCACCTTAACTTTCCGGTCTGGAGAATATTTAATGATACACAACTTAAAGGTCAAAAATTTTCGTTCTTTCAAATCTGTCCAGATTGATGGCTTAAAGCGAATAAATCTGATCGTAGGGAAGAATGCCAGTGGGAAGACGGTCCTACTTGAAGCAATTAAGATTGGGCTTGATGGGCTCCCTGGAAGTTTGCCATGGATTAATCAAACACGTACTATAGTAACAGCCCTTCCAGTAAATCCTACTCAAGAACAATTTCAGTCTCTATTCGTTGACCTGTTTCGTAATTTTGAAACCAAGGAAGAGATATCTATTTCGCTCAAGGATTCTCAGAATAGAATTGCTGAGTTGCGCGTGCATTTTGATGTGAAGAAAGCCACTACGATACAAACATCAATCGGTTTTCAGTCTCAACAAAAGTTTCCTTCTGCTCCACCAACAACGATAATACCATTGGCATTCGAAAGGATTAATTTTGATGGTAAAAAGGATACCCTTTTAGCTACTGTTAACGAGCAAGGTAATTTATTTTTCGATCCAGGTGCTCCAATGGGAATTGTTTCCGGGTTGCTCTATAGCAATTATTTTGGATTTCCAGCGGAAAACGCTGCATGGTGGTCCCAATTAAAAATAGAAAAGCGCAACATGGAAATTGAAGATGCGATCAAGAGGCACTTCCCTTTCATTTCTGAAATATCAGTAGAAAGTCCAATGCCAGGAATTACGTCACTATATGCAGATGTAGGGCTGTCTCGCAGGATTCCTCTTTCTTTAGTGTCCGGTGGGGTAGCTAGACTGTTTGCTATAATGCTATCTATTGTTCAATTCAAGGGAGGGGTGGTCCTTGTGGATGAGATTGAAAACGGAATCTATTATAATCAATATCCCATGGTTTGGGAAACATTAATTGGTTTGGCGAAAGAGCACGACACGCAGCTTTTCATTTCCACTCATAGCCTTGAATGCTTGCGCAGTTTGTTGCCATCTTTGAAGGCCTCTGAAGAGGAAATACTTTTGTTACGGATTGAAAGGGAAAATGACTTATCTAAAGTGACTCCGATCCAGAGTAAATTTATTGAAGCAGCCATAAAGCAAGGCCTTGAGATTCGATGAACAAATATCTACTACCTAAGAAACCAGACGCTATACGACCATTCCTTGTCATATGTGAGGGAATGAGTGATGCGCGTTTCTTATGTGAACTCTTAACGTTTAAGGGAATTGACACATGCAGTGTAGGGTGCCCAAGTGACGAATTTGGTGGTGGAAGTGGTTTACAAGCGATCCCGGAATATTTAATTGCTGTCCAAGGATTTATCAAGGGAAGAATTCAAGAGCTTCGTGGCATTCTTATTATGGTAGATGCGAATGATAAACCGGCTAAGCGCTTCTCTAGCATGCAAGAAGCTCTTTCGGTCGCTGACTTTCCGGTGCCATCAAAGGCCTTTACAATCGAAGGCGACGACCCCCGAGTTGCGATTTTTCTGCTACCCAAAGAAGGAGAAAATGGCACATTGGACAGTCTTCTTTTGGAGGCAGCACTCAAAAGAGCCCCTAAGATGCGAGCCTGCCTAGATAACTTTTGCGATTGCACTGGCAAGGTAAAATCATGGACACAAAATCAACAGTCTAAAATGAGGCTATCTGCCCTAGTTGCTGCGTCCTGCCGTAAGAATCCGTGGGCCTCTGCTGCAATAATGTGGAGTGAAAAAGGAAATCCCGTCCCTATCAAAAGTGAATGTTTTAATCATATCAGTGAATTCCTAACAGCTTTCTCCACCTTGTAACGGCCCTTGGGTTTGTGAAGTAACATATCGCGATTTCTAAAGGGGTGGCCTGCTCGCTCGACCCTTGCGATGATCCTTTGTAGATTTCATCACTTCTGGTTCAAAATGAGCTGCATTACCGCCGAGTACACCTTTTCCTGTATTTCCTCATCGGCTGTTCGATTCTCAATAAGTTCACGCACAATCTGGCGGCGCTTTTCAATAAACGCGGAGAAAAGCTGAAACACGCTATTGCACTCGCTCTCTTCTCGGGGAATTCGGACAAAGCCCCTTATGCCTGATTGGGCAACCTCAATGATAAGACCGTCCTGGGCCTGGTTCTTGGTCTTTATCATAGTGCGACGCTTACCTTTTTTGAAAACGACACCTTGCATGAAAAGGTCTTTGTAATGCGCGGGTTCGCCCTCTGCCGGTAACTCAAAGGTATCAAATGGTTTCTGCTTGTCGATAAAATTAGGATCGTATTGACGGAGCATCTGCGGGTAGCTTGACTTAATTTCATCAAAGATTTGGGCAGCTATCTCTTCAGGTTTGGCGCGTGACCGACGTTTTGTCTTGTTCCTGTTGGCAATCGCCTTTTCCTCTTTTTGCCTTTTTAATTCGAAGAACTGACGAAGATATGAGTACAGTTCATTAATCAGTTCGTCGCGATGGAGTTTCGAGCTGATGCCCAGCAGTTCCAGAACCGAATCATCCAGTTCCCGCCTGTCCTGCATGTCGAGTTCGCAAATATCGGACAGGCTGCTAAGATCGTCCTCTTTTGTTTTTTTTCGGTAGTCCATTTCGCGCATACGGCGCTGAGGAAGGAATTGGAGAGCAGTGCGGTTTTTCATTTGTCGGAATGCTTCTGAAATCCGTTGCAATGTTTTGGAATTGCCCGAGATGGGGTTGGGGATCGACATCATATTAACATCAATAACTTCCGTTTTTAAGTTTCCCTCGACGCCTACCGGCCTTCCAAACTGGTACTTTGATAGCACAGTAATTGTGGAGTTCAAAACTCCGGCCATAACATAAGGATCTATGTCCGTAGGCAACGTGATATCGTAGAGATTGCAGTTACATTGCAATTGAGCCTCATTGACTGGAATAGCATGCTTATACTGTTGGGATTTAGGCCAAAAGAGTGCTCCGCGCTTATGGCCGGTTAAGTCATACCACGGCTTAGCATCGGTCACACGCGCTGCGCACGTTTCACCTGTATGGAAGCTCTTTGTCTCGCCCCACTCGATATATTGCTTTACATAGGTGCCGTTGAGCAACTCCTTCCCTTTTCCCACCAAAAGCATTAAACGTGAACACTGCTCAGGGAGAACGGAGAATCCATCTATCTCCATCAAGCTATGAACCTCGGGTTCCAGGTACTCGGATTCTATTGGTCTTATTTCACCACGACCTTTACCACACAACACCAGTTTGACTTCGCCTGATGAAACTTTTTCTCGGGGTACGCCGTATTGCTGCTCGAACGTCCATGGATTTTTATCTTTTGATAAGCATTCATCTGTACAATCGACCGGAAAGAAAAAGGCATCTTTGCCACTGGTGATTCCACGTGCGATATTTGCGAGAGTACCAAATGGCGCAAAATTTTCCCTGTAATTATCTAGCAGATCAAACCACAGGTCGGGCGCTCTTAGGTACATGCCCCATTTCCCGCAATAGTATTCGCCGTCCTGTTGGTGAGGGTCGCCGCTTTCGGAATATTTGGATTTTCCCATTATCCTGCCGAGCCGAACGCCTTCACGCCAAAGGTCGCCTTGGTTCACCCGCCTCGCCCGATATCGGTCGTTAACCGTGTTGGCCTGGAGGGAAAGTATCTCATCCCGGAATGTGTCTGCCGAATTTACCGCCCCTGCCATAGTGCCGTCATTTGAAAGGATTTCGGCTAAAGGGCGGCGAAGTTGTATAAAGCGGACAATGTTTTGCATTCGTTTGGCGGTGTCTTCCTGGCGACGAAGAATTGTTACAGTTGTTTCAACCCTCGCCCCAACAAACCAGGGTTCATCGAAGCTCTCAAAAACCGCTGCAATTTCGAAATTGCGGAGAATCCACTCCTGAAGCCGAAACCCGTACTCAACGTCGAGCCACTGGCTGGAAGTAAGCAGGCAGAGATAGCCGTCTTTTTTCAAAAAACTGGTTGCGTGAGGCCAGAAGTAACAATGGATGTCGCTGCGGCCCGATAAGTCAATACCTGCTTCTCGCTTAACGAGCTGGTGATAATACCCTTTCGTGCCGTTTGCGGGGGCTCCGTTGCCATTCTTCTTACCTCTCGGAATTTCTTCCTGCCGGATATACGGCGGATTTCCGACGACAGCATCGAGCGGCGGTATTTCTATTTCCCGGTAGTGAGGCTCCCCTAGACCTTTGGCAACTATCCTTTTCGGCAGGCGCATAAAAGCCCTGCGTGTTTCAATGTCGAAGAAGTCCGTGCGCGCAATCTGAGGGTAGTTCTCTTCATCGATAAGATCGCGAGTTGCCAAATTGATTGTGGTAAGGTGGGTCGCGAAATGGGATATATCCACTCCAAACAGGTCTGAAAGCAGTTGACTGTGCTTGCGGTTCGGCGAAAGCTCACGTTTTCTGGCATAAGCCCGGACGAGAAAAGTACCGCCGCCGCAGGCCGGATCTAAAACTTTTTCATGTCCCGTTCTGATGCAAAAACTGTTGATTAGATCGACTACTTCCACTCGTGTGTAAAATTGGCCGAACTTGTGCCGTTCTTCCGGGCTGATAAGCCGCTCAAAAATGTTCCCGATTACCTCGTAATCGAGTTTGGAGAAATCGAATTCGTGGATTTGCCCAATCAAATCCCGCCAGTATGGAACGGCTATATCGGAATAAAATGGGATTCGGTTGCCAACAGCCGTGTGGTCTTCACCGAAAACGGTCTCGTAATCCCCGGTAATTCGTATAGCTTCAGCGAAATATCCCTCTACATGGCTGCGTAGACTTTCTCCGGTATCGATATGTTCAGGTATGGAAATTTTATCAATCTGTGCGCCATAGCGCCGTAACAGGGCTTCGTGAAAAACGAGCTTGTTAAGGAGGCCATAGCAGGCGAATCGTGCTGCCCGTTCAAGGTTGTCGCGAATGCCTTCTGGATCATCATAAATAATCCAGCCCTGGTCAGACCGCATCCATAATTCGAGTTCTGATTTGGAACGGGCTTTCTGGTAGCGCCTTTCAAGCTCGTCCAGCGTGGCAAAGATAGGCATCTTAAGAGCCGATTCGAGAGCATCAATGAACTTTTCATCAGGGGATTTCTTCCTGAAAGAAGCGGTTGTCAATCGGCGTTGAAAACTGACCCACTTTAGGCGTCGAAAATTGACCCACCCCATGTAAGTCAACTTGTTTAAAACACATCCTTGAGCCAGAGGTTAAAAGAGGCCATCCTCTCGCCGTCGGCCT
>Ga0208820_1000498_pt1 | contig 28588 bp, 22 predicted proteins | sample June2015DPH_16_5_FD_184713 | JGI IMG/M metagenome (GOLD analysis project Ga0208820, IMG submission 184713) | Peatland microbial communities from SPRUCE experiment site at the Marcell Experimental Forest, Minnesota, USA - June2015DPH_16_40... | ecosystem: Environmental > Terrestrial > Soil >...
CGGACAGCCGATTTCGGATTTGGCGTGGGGAGAGGATTTCCAGTCGCTGAAATAGGAACGCATCTCGTGGCAGCTTCCGCAGAAAATCGGATTGGAGCTGGTGGCGACGCCCCAGCTTCCGAATGTTGCCACGCCCAGTAGAACCACCGGGAACGCGTAGAGAAAACGATGCCGCCATGGGGGAGCCGGCAGGAACAGCGTGGGCCGGCGGAACCGCATGAGATTGCGCGACACGGCGGCCAGGAAGATCAGCCCCAGCAGAGCCGTTCCCCATAGGAAGAAGGCCACCAGATGGCGGCCGAAGAGATCGGCCGAATTCTGCACGAAGTGGTAAGCCAGGATTGCCAGGGTGAGCGTAGCGCAGTAGATGAAGATCTCGCGCTCCGTCGCCATCATTAACGCGAGCCACACTGCCAGCGCCACCAGCAGCACCATCCGAGCCGCGGCCGGAACCGCCACCGGTCCCAACACGAAGAAGCTGGCTGCGACGGTGATCGCGATCGCGGCGGCGTAGAGCGCCCACGCGCCTCGCGCGTCCCGGCCGGCCTGCCGCCAGCGGCCGAGCAGCACCAGGACCAGCGCTATCGGTATCAGGAAGGCGATGTGGTTACCCGCGGTGACCGGCGCCAGGGCCGGCAGAAATTCGTAAATCGCAAAGGCCCCCGCCAGGCCGGCGCCGGCGAGAAAGACTTGCCCGGTGCCCAAATAACTCAACAACAAATACAAGGCGAGATAGGCCAGCCCGCTCATCCAACCGATGGTGGCCATTTGCCCGAACGGCAGCGCCAGCAGGATTACGGCTCCAGCCGCCGCGCCCGCGGCAGCCGCGAGGTCCAACGGCAGCGCTTCGCGGGCATTGCCGCGCCGCCTCAGCCACATCGCGACCGCGGAGAGTGCCGTGGCCACCACAAGAAACAGCGGCAGCGAGAGCAGCGCCCAACCCACCGCCAATAATTCCAGGTAGAAGGCGGCGACGGCGCTCGCCGCGGCAGCATAGACATACCGCCAGGCGCCGTGGCGTGCCGCCACCCAGGCATAGAGCAGAGCATAAACCAGCAGCGCGAAAGCCGCGGGCGCATAAAGGCGCTGCCAGAGCAGCACGCCTGCCGCGCCAATCGCCAGCAGACCGCCGATGGCCTCCAATGCCCAGGCGAAAGCAGGGTCGCGGCGGCTGGACGATCCTCGCGCAACCAGGACGAACACCACCGGCCACATCGGCACTAACCAGGCACCCACCGACTGGTAAGGCGAGAACAGGGCCAGCGACACGCCCACCGAAAGGAACCACATGAAATACAGGAGCGAAGACCACCGGCTGGCACGCGCGGACAGCCGGTAGGCGGCGGCAGCCCACGCCAGGCCCAACACCAGGTAAGGAACGCCCAGCCACTCGCCGCGCACGCCCAGCATCCACTCCGCAATGTAGAGCCAGTAGGCCAGCGCCACCGGAATCGAAAACAGGACCGCAACCTCGCGCACCACCAGAAACGCGATGGCGCTCACGAGAATCAGCGGCAGCCCCAATTGCGCGGCCAGGAATGGGTCGATCGGATTGCCCAGCGGGTAGATCAGGGCGGCCGCGATCGCGCCCACGCTGGCCACCTCGTACAAAGAGAGCCGGCAGTCCTCGGTCACGCTTTTCCGCAACAGCCAGGCGGTGGCCAATACCACTAGAACCGCTGCCGCGCCCGCCGTCAGATCCACGGGAGAGCCGGCCGCCGCGAAACGGCGCTCCATCAAAAAGTAGGCCAGGATGAGAAAACCGCCGGCCTGGTAGGCGTAGTAATTTCGCCGGACGAACAGCTTGGGCCGCTGCCGGTACGCCCAAAGCAGGCTGACGAGCCCGAGGCTCAGAGCGCCCAGCGCCAGCCGAAGGCCGGCCGGAAATCGCTCGACGGCGATGTAGGCGAAAGCCGCCAGTGGCGCCATACGCCCCAACCCCGCGATCACGCGCGCCGCCGCCACGCCGATGAGGCTTCGGCTGCCTTGCGCCAGCCGCGAACCGGTGGCCGCAAACACAAAGGAGAAGACCGCGAGATAACCAACCGCCGGTGCGATTGGCGTCCAGCGATCAAACACCGCCTGGCCCAATGGGCAGCCCGCCAGCGCCAGCACGATTCCAGCGCCAAACAGCGGCAGCAGGCGCGGCAGTGCCGCGGGATGGGGTCCCAGGATGTCCGGTTGCTTCGGGCGGCTCAACGCCAGCGCCAGTTGCAACCAGATGGTGGCGGCAACCAGATATCCGAACGGTATCAGGGCCGGCCCCGCCGCCGTCCCCATATACAAAAGATAGGCGCCCGCCGCCAGCAGGGCTCCGGTTTCCAGCCGCGGCAGGGCCGGCCCATCCGACTTGCGGTAAAAAAGGCCCCAGATCAGCATCCCCACGGCGGTCGCCAACAGCACCGCGAGTTGCGGCCGCCAATAGAGAAAGACCAGGAAAGCCCCGCTGCCCAGCAGAACCATGGCGAGCGAATGCAGGATCTTTCCCGTGGCACGGAAGCGAAACCACGCATAGACACAGAAGCCGGCGAGCGCCAGCGCGGTGGCCAGAGGCGCCTGTTGGTAGAACCACGCGAGCCGGAAAAGGACCCACAGCGCCATGGCGCCGATCAGCACTCCGTTAGCGCCGTACAGAGCCTGACTCGCGCGCTCCGGCCGATGCAGTAGATTCCGGTTGGCGATGGTGTAAATGACGGCCACTGGCAAGAGGGCAAACAGCGGCTGTAATGCCGGAGCGATCCCCGTGCCATGCAAGAAGAGGTGATACGCCAAAACCACGAGCAGCACCGCTGGATATAGAAATTGCCGCTCGCCCGTGATGCGCGCGGCCGTGTAATACGGGAAGGCAAAAGCCGCCAGCAGCAGCCCCGCGATAAAAGGATGGGCGCCCAAATACTGGTTCGCGCCGGCCAGCAACAACGCGACAAACAGCATTGCCAGGAGATGACCGGCTTGAATCACCCGCTTATTGGGCATGGCTCGCCTCCAGCGCGGATTCGATGCCCGCCGCATCGAAATACTCGCGCGCCACCCATGCCGCGGCCTCCGGCACCGCGCGCCGGACCGGATCGGACAATCCGGGACAGATTTCCGCAGGCAAGGGGCCGGTTTGGCAGGCCAGCACTCGCACTTCGACGCCGGTCTGCTGCTGCAATTCGCGCAGCAGGTTGGAGGTGGGCATCTGGTGCATGGAAAAATCGTCCAGTTTGACCGCGGGGATTTCGGCCGGGTCGATTTCGAACCACTCACCCGGCTCCCGCCCGAAATCCGCCGCGTCTAGAATCAGCAGCCGGCGCGGGCGCACGGGGCTGAGGCAAAGCGTGAACAGCAGCTTGCGCACACCCGTGCCGGCATCCAGGAGGCAAACGCCGCCGGGCACGTCGAAGCGCGTTTCGAGGTAGTCGGCCAGCGCGCAGCCGAAGCCGTCATCGCCGAAGAGAACGTTGCCGCAGCCGAGGATCAGCGCCGGCTTCGAGCAAAAGTCGGGGATCGCGTCTTCTTCAATCGTTGGCATGACGGCCTCCGGCGCCGCGCGGCGCTAGTTTGCGAGCGAATCGAGCAAGCTGCCCTTCGCATCGAGGATGTCCAGCTTCACCGACAGCTTTCCATCCAGCCGGTGCGTGGCGCATGAAAAACACGGGTCATAAGCGCGGATGGTCATCTCGACCGTGTTCAATATCCCCTGATCGTATTTCCCGTCGTGGATCAGGCTTTTGGCGGCCTGCGTCACCGACAGGTTGATGGGAGCGTTGTTATGAGTGGTCCCCACGATCAGGTTCATGTTGGTGATCATGCCTTCGGCATCGGTCTCGTAATCGTGGATCAAGGTGCCGCGCGGCGCTTCCGTGCAGCCGACTCCGCGCGCGGCGCGCGGCGTCACCTTCACGCGGGTTTCCAGGCTAGTGATGTCCGGATCGTCCAGCAGGCGGATGGCGTTCTCGGCGTTATAGAGCAGCTCGATCAGGCGCGCCCAATGATACAGCAGGGTGAGCTGCGCCGGGCGGCCGAAGTTCCGCCGGAATTCCTCCAGCTCGGCTTGCGCCAGCGGGGTGTCGATGAAATCGCAAACATTGAGGCGAGCCAGGGTATTGGCGCGGTACAGGCCGGGTGCGTTGTCTTCCAATGCGAAGGCGCCACGCTTTTTGGCATACGGGAACTTCAAGTAGCTCCAGGGCTCGATGTGTTCCCCGATGAATTCGGTGTACCTGTCATACGGGAAGTCTTCGAAGGAGCCGTCGCTCGCCATCAGGCGCAGCTTGCCGTCATAGAGATTGAGAGCGCCGTTGGCTTTGACGGTTCCGATGAACCCGCTGGTGATCACGCCCAGCGACTTCACCACATCCAGATATTTTGGGAACACGTTCTCCTTGGCGAAGGCGATGGAGAACTTGGCCAGTTCCAGCGCCTCATCGGCCATCTTGCGCAAGTGGTCGCGTTCGTCCTTTGCCAGCGGCTTGCTGAACCCGCCGGGAACCGCGGCCTGCGGGTGGATCGGCTTGCCCGCGAGGACCTCCAGCATCTTGGCGCACATGTGCCGCACGCGGACCACGCGCCGCGCCACCTCCGGCGCGGCCTGCAATACGCCGATCACGTTGCGCACCGAATAATCGGCATCCGGGCCCAACAGGAAGTCGGCGCCGGCCAGAAAATAGAAGTGCAGGATATGCTCTTCCATATATGCGATGCTGTTGCACAGCTCGCGCAGCTTGGCCCCGGCGGGCGGCGGCTCGACCCCGAAGACAGCGTCGCAGGCCTTGGCCGCCGCCAGGTGATGCGACCACGGGCAGACGCCGCAAATGCGCGGGGTGATGCGCGGCATGTCTTCCACAGGCCGCCCTATGCAGAAGCGCTCGAACCCGCGCAACTCGATGACATTCACCCGGGCCCGGTTTACATTGCCGGCATCATCCAGTTGGATGGTGATCTTGGCATGGCCCTCAATTCGCGTCACAGGCTGAATGACTATAGTCTTTCCCATGGTTCACCTCTTGGGTACCGGCCGCAGGCGGCCCGCACCGGAAAATCGATTAAATGATGCGGCCCGGTCCGAAATCTGTTTCGGATCGAGGCCAACCGAAGAAAGCGCGCCCATCATGTCGACCATGGGATTGGCCTTCTCCGACAGCGGTCCGAAGCACCCTTCGCACGGCATATAAGCGCGGATGCAGCGCGGTGTGCCATCGCTGCCGCCGCAACCGGAGCGCGTCGCCGGACCGTTACACAGAAACCCTTGCTCGATAAAGCAGCGCATCTGGTTCAGCGGAGCGCCGGGAGTGAACTCGGGCGGTTCCAGCCGCCGCCTGAGTGCCGAGACGGCCTTCTTCTCGCGGATGGTGGGGCATTCGTCGCAGACGCTCTTGGTCGACAGCGGGAACGGGCGGCCTTCCAGCAGCGCGGTGAGCGCGCCCGCAACCATCTCCGGCGTGGTGGGGCAACCGGGCAGCATCAAATCCACCTTCACCACTTCGCTGAGGGCGTACACACGATCGGTGAGAGTGGGGACTTCCTCGTGGGGGAATCCATTCTTGTCGGTGGTGACGCTCTCCCGATACACCTTGGTCAGCAATTCCTCGGTGCTGCACAGGTTGGCAAGCGCGGGGATGCCGCCATAACAGGCGCAGGACCCCAAGGCGATCAGCGTTTGGCATTTCTTGCGCATCTCCTGCGCCAGATGCTTGTGCTCGTCGCTGCGGATGCCGCCGGAGACGAGGCCTACCTCCGCCTCCGGGATTTCCATTTCCGCTTTTTCGCCGGTCTGGCCATACAGCTTGTGATCCATCAGCACCGGCATGTGGACAATCTGGACCTTTTCCAACAAGTCCAACAATGGTTCGCCGATATCGAGGATTGTTACCTCGCATCCGCCGCAGATTGCGAACCACTCTTCGGCTAAACGGGCAGCCATGCTGCGCCTCCTTTTTTCAGCTTCGATACGGGCTCGGCCCCAGTTGCTTGACCTGCTCCACCATTTCGGTGACTACCTGTGCGAAGCGCGGTCCTTCGGAAGCCGACACCCACTCCAGACGGAAGCGCTCTGGCTCCAGTCCGAAATCTTCCAACATCAGGGAGATGGCCTCCGCGCGAGAGCGGGCGCGCAGGTTGCCTTCCAGATAATGACAATCGCCCGGATGACAACCGAGCATCAGCACTCCATCGGCGCCCTTGGTCAGCGCCTCAATCACCAAATTCGGATGAACCATGCCGCTGCACTGCACGCGGATGATGCGGATGTTGGCGGGATACTGCAATCGCGAGGTGCCGGCCAGGTCGGCGCCGGTATACGCGCACCAATAACAACAGAAGGTCAGGATCAGCGGCTCCCACCCTTCGCCGCCGCTTTCCCCGGCCGCTTGTGACTCACACAGTTCGGTTTCGCTCATCTGCCAAGCACCTCAAACGTTCAAAGCCGCGTGGATCTGCGCGGTCAGTTGCTCGGGGCGGAAATGCCAAACGAAGATGGCGTTCTTCGGACAGGTCGCCTGGCACGTTCCACAGCCTTTGCACACCGCTTCGTCCACCTCGACGCGCTTCTTAATGGTTCCATTCGTGTCGTACTCCACCAGCCGCAGCGCATGGTAGGGGCACGGGTCCACGCAGTAAGCGCAGCCGTCGCAGTTATCTTCGACCACGTGCGAAACGGACGGTTCGAGTTCAATGGTGTCGCGCGCCAGCACGGTCGCGGCGCGCGCGGCCGTGCCCGCCGCCTGCGACAAGGCCCCGCGCAAATCCATCGGCGCCTGGGCCGCCCCGCACAGGAAAATACCGTCGCTCGCAAAATCCACCGGGCGCAGCTTGCGGTGCGCTTCCAGGAAGAAGCCCTCTTCGCCGAGCGGAACTTTCAGGATCTGCGCCAGTTCCTTGTTCTCCGGGTTGGGAATGGTAGCCGATGCCAGCACCACCGTATCGGCTTCCAACTCGATCCGCCTCAGCGTGAGCTGATCTTCGGCGGCCACTGCCAGCCGGCCATTGTGGGCGGCCACTTGCGGCGTTTGGTCGTCCGCATAACGGATGAACCTCACGCCCAGCTCGCGCGCCCGCCGGTAGAACCTCTCGCGCAGGCCATAAGTGCGAATGTCGCGATAGAGCACCGACACCTGGCTCGCCGGATTCAGCTCCTTGATCCGTATCGCGTTCTTCACCGTGTCCGTGCAGCAGGTGCGGCTGCAGTAGGTGCGCTCGGCACAGCGCGATCCCACGCACTGGATAAATACGACCGAGTCCGTGCGCAGCTCTCCGGCGGCGATCCGGCCTTCCACGTCGTAGTTCAGAATCACGCGCGGGTCGTCTCCGTAAAGGTATTCGGCGGGCCGGTAGCGCTCCGCGCCGGTGGCGACGATCAACACGCCGTGGGAAAACTGCTGTTCCACGCCGTCCTGCACGAGGGTGGAATGGAAGTTCCCCAATGAGCCGGCAAAGTCTTTCAGGCGGGTGCGCAGGAGCACTTTGATCTTAGGGTGGGAATGCGCGCGCGCCAACAATTGCGATAGCCCAACCCTGGAATTCTCTTCGGCGCCGAGCAGGTAGCGCTGATCGCGCGCATGGCCGCCCAACTCCTTGTTCCGTTCGGCGAGGACCACCGGAAAGCCCTGATCGGCCAGTTCCAACGCGGCCACTACCCCGGCCGGGCCGCCGCCGAGCACCAGCGCCGCCTGCGTCACCGCCAGCGGGCGCTTGTAGAGCGCCGTGTCAAGCCGCACCTTGGCCACCGCCATGCGAACCAGGTCCATGGCCTTCCGGGTGGCCTTCTCCGGCTCGCGCATGTGCACCCAGGAGCACTGGTCCCGGATGTTGGCGAGCTCGAAATAATACTGGTTGAGGCCGGCTTCGCGGATGGTATCGCGGAACAGCGCCTCATGCGTCCGCGGCGTGCAGGAAGCCACGATGACGCGGTTCAAGCCCAACTCGGCGATCTTCTCCCGGATGCGCTTCTGGGTGTCGTCCGAGCAGGTGTACAGATTGCGCTCCGCGTACGCCACTCCAGGGATGGTGCGCGCGTATTGGACCACCCGCTCCACGTCCACCACCCCGGCGATATTGGTCCCGCAATGACACACGAAGACGCCCACGCGCGGCTCTTCGGCGCTGACGTCGCGCTCCGGCGGATACTGCTTCGGCCGGACCAGGGTGCCGCGGCTATCCGCCAGCAGGCTCATGGCATGGGCGGCCGAGGCGCTGGCTGCCGCCACCGTCTCCGGAATATCCATCGGTTCGGCGAACGGACCGCAGACGAACACGCCCGGCCGCGAAGTATGGCTGGGAGAGAACGAGGGCGTCCGGCAGAAGCCGTTCTCATCCACCTGGATGCCGATGCTCTCGGCCAGCTTGCGGGTCTTCTCCGCCGAGTAGCCGACCGCCAGCACCACCATATCGAACACGGCATGCTGCGGCGCGCCGGCCGGATCGGCGTACTCCACAATCAGATTGTGGCTGCCGGGAATTTCGCGAATGGCCGAAGGCCGGCAGCGGATGTAATGCACGTCTTCGGCCTTGGCCCTGGCGATATACTGCTCGAAGCCCTTGGAAACCGCGCGCAGATCGATATAGAAGACGGTGCAATCGAGTCCGGGCTGATGCTCTTTGGCGATCACCGCCTGCTTGGCCGTGTACATGCAGCACACCGAGGAGCAGTAGTTGCGTCCGGCCTCGCGCGATCCCACGCACTGGAGGAAGGCCACCTTCCGCGGCGCCTGCTGGTCCGACGGCCGCCGCACCTTGCCGCCGAACGGGCCGCTGGGACTGAGAATCCGCTCGAACTGGAGGCTGGTGACCACGTTGGGAAAGCGTTTGAAACCGTACTCCGGCTTGCTCTCCGCGTTGAACATTTCCGCGCCCGGGGCGAGGATCACCGCGCCCACATTCAGATTCCGCTGCTCCTGCCGGGGCAGCAGGTGGTTGATGGCGTGCGCCTGGCAGGCGGCCACGCATTGCAGGCATTCCGAGCACAAACCGCAGTTCAGACATCGGCTCGCCTCGGCGATGGCCATTTCCGCCGTGTACCCGAGTTCGATCTCATCGAAATCTTGCAGCCGCTCGGCGGCCCCACGTTCGGAAATCGTCACGCGGGGTTGGCGCTCGATTTCGCCTTGGCGGAGCTTGCGCTGCGCCTCTTCGCGTGTCAGCTTTGGCGGCTCGGGTTGGGCGGCGGGCTCCGGCCACGGCGTGCCTTCCAGCGAGCGGTGAATGGATTCCGCGGCCTTGTGACCCGCGGCTACCGCGTCCACCACGAATGCCGTGCCGGTCACCACGTCACCGCCCGCGAAGATGCGCAGTGGCGGCTCCCCGGCCATCGCATCGCCGCCGGCAAATACACCCGGATCGCCGGTGGCAAGGGTCTCCGGATCGACTTCCACCATGCCGCGCCGCACGCGGATCTGGTTCTTCGGATCGAGGAAGCTCAGATCCGGAGTCTGCCCGATGGCCACCACCGCCCGATCAGCCGCGATGACGAAATCGCTGCCTGCAATCTCATCCAGGGTGAGCCGGCCATCCTTGTCGAAGGCCATCGAACGGATGCGCTTCGCTTCCACGCCGGTCACCCGGCCGTTCTCACCCAGAAAGCGCTTGAAAGTGACGTCGTTGACGATCTCGATACCTTCGTCGAGAGCCTGCTGAACTTCCCAGGCGTGCGCGGGCATGGTCTGGCGGCTCTCCAGGCAGGCCATCGTGACCTTCCCGGCGCCCAGGCGGCGCGCCGTGCGCGCCACATCCATGGCGACGTTGCCGCCGCCGATCACCAGCAGCCGTCCATTGAGATCCGCAGGCTCGCCGTCGCGCGCTTTTTGCAGGAAGTCGATGTTGAAGCTGATGCCTTCCAGATCGTGCCCCGGAATCGGCAGCCGTTTCGGCTTGTGGGCGCCGGTAGCCAGGAAGACGGCCCGGTAGCCCTCGGCTTCCAGTTGCTCCAGCGTGAAGTCGCGACCCAGCGCGGCATTCGTGCGCACCTCGAAACCGGGCCAGAGCAGATACTCGATGTCCCGGTCCAGGTAAGCTTCCGGCAGGCGGAACTGCGGCACACAGGCGCGCAGCATGCCGCCCAGTTTCGCGGCGGATTCGAACAGCGTAACCGGGTAGCCCAGCTTGGCCAGATCGTGCGCGCAGGCGAGGCCGGCCGGCCCGCCGCCGATCACGGCCACCCGCTCCTGGCGGGTTTTCTCGACTGGCGCCGGGAAGGGCGGCTGGTGTTCGAAATCCCAGTCGGCCAGGAAGCGCTTCAAATGCATGATGGCCAGCGGCTGGTCCACCGCGTTCCGGTTGCACTGCTGCTCGCAGCGGTGCAGGCAAATCCGCCCGCACACGGAAGCGAACGGCATGCGCTCCCGGACCACGCCCAGCGCTTCGGCAAACTTGCCTTGCGCCGTCAGCGCCACATAGGCCTGCACGTTGGTTCCGGCGGTGCAAGCCGCCTGGCAGGGTGGCCTCTCGCGCTTGGAAATGGCGAACTGCGCCGGCACCGCCTGCGGATATCGCTTGGCGATCGCCTTTCGCCCATTCAGCCCCAGGTTGAACTCACTCGGCAATTCGACCGGGCAGGCCTCGGTGCATTCGCCGCAGCCGGTGCACCGATTGGGGTCGATGTAGCTCGTCCGGCGCAGCAATTGCGCCTGAAAGTTCCCGGCTTCCCCACCCAGCGCCGTCAGCTCGGTATTGGTCAGTATCTCGATATTCAGGTGCCGTCCCACGCTGACCAGGCGCGGCGCCAGGATACACATGGCACAATCGTTCGACGGGAAGGTCTTGTCGAGTTGCGCCATGGTCCCGCCGATGCTGCTTTCCTTTTCGGCGAGGTACACCTTGTAGCCGGAGTCGGCCAGGTCGAGCGCGGACTGCATCCCGGCCACGCCTCCGCCCACCACCAGAACGGCGCCAACTGTGGATTTGTCGCTCATCGCTTAAGCCCTTACAGGCGCCGCAGCCGCGCCCAGCAGAGGTTGGGGATCCACCACATGCCGCCACAGGCCCAGCCCTTCGGCAGGCACTCCCAAGGCATGGCCCAGGAGCTGGGTGAAGTAAAAGACCGGCAGCGAGAAGTCCGTGCCATAAGCCCGATTGACCTCGGGCTGCCGTGCATCCAGATTCAGGTGGCAAACCGGGCAAGCCACCGCCAGTGCGTTGGCCCCGGCCGCGGCGGCATCCGCCAGGATGTCGCGCGTCAGCTCCAGCACTTTCGAGGGGTTCACCATGGCATAAAACGCGCCGCAGCAAAGCGTTTTCCGCGTCCAGTTCACGGTGGGGATGCCTACCCGCTCGAGCAAGCGGTCCATGCTCCGCGGGTCTTCGCAGTCGTCGAAGTTCACCACCTTGGGCGGCCGTGTGAGCAGGCAGCCGTAGTAGCAGGCAACCCGCAGGTGGCCGAGATCGGCTTCGACTTTTAACGCCCGCCCCTCCAGCTCGCGTTCCAGCATCTCCAGCGGATGCAGTACTTCCACGCCATGGTCCAGCGGATACTCGATGACTTCCTCGAGTCGGCCCCGCAATTCCGGATGTTCTTGTAACTCGTGGCCCGCGCGTTTGAACTGGCTATAGCAGGCGCTGCACGGCGCAACCACTTGACTGAAGCCGCGCTCGTGGGCCAGTGCCAGGTTCTTCAGCGGTGTCGCCAGGCCGAGCAGGGGCGACAAGTTCCCCAGCATCCCCGCGCCGCAGCAGAACCAGTCCCGCATCTCTTCCACCGCAATGCCTAGTTGGCCGCAGAGGTTGCGAAACGAAGCATCGTACTCGCAAGCCATCGTCTCCAGCGAGCATCCCGGATAGTAGGCGTAGCGTTTCATGCGGTCTGCGCCTCCTGCTGCCGGACTCTCTCGTACAGCCGCCGGTAACGCGCCGCGCCGCGCGGGATGTTCAGGAAATTCAAGCGCCCACGCGAGATCAAGCGGAGACCCAGCGTGAAATCCTGCAGGTAGTCCTCGCTTTTCAGCTTGCAGATGACTGTCAGCGGCAATTCCGCCGCACGGCCATAGATATAGAGGTTCTCGATGAAAGAAGCGAAATAGGTGGCAATCGCCTGGTCAGTCGCCACCCGGCCGGTGCGCCAGGCCGTGGCGCGCGCGAGGTGGAACAGGCCGGAGATGTCCACTTGCTGCGGGCAACGCGCGGTGCACGTCTCGCAATGCACGCACGCCCAGATCGACTGCGACTGGAGAGCCGGTTCCCAGTCACCCAGCAGCAGGTAATGTACGACTTGCGCGGGAGTGAGGTCCATCGCCGCCGCCAACGGACAACCTGCCGTGCAGCGATTGCATTGGAAACAGGCGTTGGGGGAAATGGTTCGCAGGTGGGCGAGAAAGGAACCTGCCCCAGCAGTGGCCGGCTGCGCCATGAGCTTTGGCTCCTGTCAGGTCCTTAAGCCCCGTAGTGCCGGCCCACCCCGGGTTCCGGGTAACGTAGTTACCCCGGTCAAAGGTTAACCTCATTAACTATTTCATGGCATACCCTTCCTGTCAAGAGTTTTCCAGAGGTTGACGGTAAATTCTACAAGAGGGTATTAAACTATTGAAAAATAGTTACTTGACTAAGTTCTGGTCGGAGATTTCCAATTTGGGTAACTGATTCCCTGGGCGAACGCGGGCGCATAATTGGCGATTTGCCCCAATTTATGTGTGTCTTGCCCCAATTGCCCGACGCTCCCGACATTCAAATGCAGTGAAACCCTACATGTTCCCTTGCAAACCCGCATTTAGATATAAGCGGGTCTTTTGGTTATACTATTGCCTTGTCCCACTGCTCTGACCGGAGGGGAAAGGCTCGCGAGATCTGAGGAAGTTGCCATGCCGCAACCGGAGTGGGAGGCCCTGGAGTGCGCGGTCCGTGACCTCACGAACCGCGTGGCGTATATCGAGCAGCGCATCGGCCTGAGCGCCCCCGCGGCACCGGCGGCGAGCGCGCCCGAGATTCCCGTGAACCATCCGCTTGCCCGGATGCCGGCCATACTGCCGGTTGCAGGAAGGGCGCTGCTGGGGCTGGCCGGCGCCTACCTGCTGCGTGCCCTGACCGAATCCGGCACCCTGCCCGCGAGGGCGGGAATTGCCACCGGGATCGCCTATGCTCTGCTGTGGCTCGTCTGGGCCGCTCGAACTCCGGCCTCGGAGCGGCTGAAGACCGCGCTGGACAGTCTGACCGCCGTCCTGGTGCTCTGTCCCTTGCTTTGGGAGGCGACCGTACGTTTCCACGCGATTGACCCCCGGATGGCCGCGGCCGTCCTGTTGCTCTTCGCCGTTTTCGGCATGGCGATTTCCTGGCGCAAGAGCCTGCTGATCGTTTCCACGTTCGCCACCCTGGCCGCTCTGGGAACCGCCGCCGCTCTGTTGCTGGCCACGCATGACGTTCTGCCGTTCACGTACCTGTTTCTCGCCGTGGCCGCGGCCATCGAAGCTTCCGCCTGCCTGGAACACTGGTTGAGCGAGCGCTGGCTGGGGGCCACCGCCGCGGATCTTTCAGTGCTGCTGGCCACCTGGCTGGTGACGAATGCGCGAGGCCTGCCCGAAGGTTACGCAGCCATTCCCCATCCGTGGCTGCTCACCGCGCAAGTGGTGCTGCTCATGATTTACCTCTCCAGCACGATCGTCCGGACGCTGTTTCGGGGCTTCTCATTCACCGCCTTTGAGACGGCTCAATGCGCGGTGGCCTTCGCCGTCAGTCTCAGCGGCGGCCTGCAAATGGCGCCGGTGATGGCCGTGGTCATGCTGGTCTGCGGAGCGGCCTGCTACATCGTGTCTTTTGTTCTTTTGGAGCGGCAAGGCACTTCCAGCCGCAACTTTTTCACTTATTCCACCTTCGGGATTCTGCTGGCGTTGGCGGGCAGTCGAATCCTGCTCTCCAGCGGGACGGCGGCCTGGGTCTGGTTCGTCCTGGCGATAGCCTGCATCTGGGCGGGCGGCTCTTTCGGCCGGCTGACGCTCGAAGTACATGGGGGAATCTACCTGCTGTTGGCGCTGGTCGCGTCGGGTGCAGTTCAGGAAGCGGCGAGCCTGCTGTTGGGCTCGGCATCGTGGCCGGGCGAGCGGCAGGTAGCCTTGTGGACCGGTCTGGCGGCCAACGCCGTCGCCTACGCCCTGGTGATGCATTACGGCCGCGAGGGCCGTCTTTCGTGGAACATGCGGGCCTTCCGCATTGCGATTGCCGCCAGTTTTGTCTGGCTGGTATCCGGAATCGCGGCCGGCATTCTGACCGGGGCCTATCACCTCGTGTTCGGAGACGGCGCCAGCCATGCGTATTGTGCCACGCTGCGCACGGGCGTCCTGGCGGCCCTTTCCCTCCTACTCGCCTGGGCGGGCTCGCGCTGGAACCGCTGGGAGTTGTCTTGCCTGATGTACCCGGCCATGCTCCTGGGTGGCTATCGCCTGGTGGCGCAAGACCTTCAGCAGGGCCATACGGGAGCGCTTTTCCTGTCTCTCCTGCTTTATGGCGCGGTGCTGACCGCCTTGCCGGCCGCCAGCCAGCCGAGGCCAAAATAACCGACGCGGATTTCATTTCCGGATGCGGAGTCGCGACCCGAGCCCTCATTCGATCGGCACCGTAACCGCGAGGCTGGCGCACCTTGCGCGTAGGATTCTTACTTCTTGGTAACGCCGGCGGTCTTGCCGCCGGTGCCCTCGTGTCTTCCACGAGCCCGGAAAAAGGCACCGGCGGCAAGGCAAAGACCGCCGGCGTTACCGGAGCCTCTAGCGCGCTTCCGGTTTGACGGCGTAATAGCCTTTGCGCACCTGGGCTTTCAGGTCCTTGTTCGCCATGCGGACTTCCAGCTTGCGATAGCTGCCGTCCCGCTTCTCGTTGGTCGACGAGAAGCCGATCGAATACTGGCTGCGCATTTCTTCCTGCAACTCCTGGAATACGTCTTGCAGCGAGTGGTTGCGGCCTACTTTGTAGACGTGGCCGCCGGTCGCGTCGGACATCTGACGCAGGTAGCCCTCGCCGCCGCCGCCGCCGAATCCGAAGCCGCCGTATCCGTAAGCCCTGGGATCGGAGTAATCGATACTGTAAATGACGGCATCGGCCTTCTGGGCGGCCTCGATGGCTTCGCCGATCTTCTTGCGGCTGCCCTCATCCACTCCATCCGTGATGAGCACGATCACCTTGCGGCCCACCTCCGTGCGCAGCTTTTCGTCGGCGGCCAGAAAGACCGCGTCATAGAGCACCGTGCCGCGCGGATCGCCGGCCGTGGGCACTGGGCCGGGACCGAACCCTCCCACGCCGGAACTCACCCGCAAACCGTTCATTCCCTGGCTGAGCAGGCGGGCGGAATTGGTGTAATCCTGCAGCAATTCGCACTCCTCGCCGAAACTGATGAGGAACGCTTCGTCCTTCTTGCGCATCACCTGGCTGAAGAACTGCGAGGCGGCGCTGCGCTCGATATCGATCAGGTTGCGCTGGCTGCCGCTCACGTCAATCAGCAGGCCGATCGTCAGCGGGAGGTCGGTCTCACGCGCGAAGTACTTGATTTCCTGTTGTTTGCCGTCCTCAAAGATGGTGAAGTCGTTCTTTTCCAGGTTGGCCACCAGGCCGCCGCGCTTGTCGCGCACGCTGGCCAGCACGTTGACCACGTTGACATCCACCTGGATCGTGGCCATCTCGTCGGCGGGAGGAGCAGGATTCTGCGGAGGGGCTTGCGCGCACAACGCGCCAGCCAGGGTTAGGAGTAGGAGGATTCGCATGCCGGTACAATGGTTCTGACGTTTCCCAGTCCCTGAGTGTTTCACGATGCAAGAAGCCATTCACCACCTCCGCAGGTCAGACCCGGTGCTGGCCGGCATTATCGACCGGGTTGGAGACTATCGTATCGAATTCCGCGACCCGGATTTTGAGACGTTGGTTAAATCCATCGTTTACCAGCAGTTGAGCGGGCGCGTGGCAAACGTGATCTTTGGCCGCCTGGCGCGCGCGGCGGGGGGCAAGATCACGCCGGAAAACATCCTCAAGCTGCGCCCGGCACGGATGCGCGCGGTGGGGCTTTCGGGGCAGAAAACCGAGTACATCCGCGACTTGGCGCGGCACACGCGCGACGGCCGGGTCCGCTTTGAAGAACTGCCGGAACTGCCCGACGAGGAAGTCATGGCGCGGCTGACCGCCGTCAAGGGCATCGGCGTCTGGACGGCGCACATGTTTCTGATTTTTGCCCTGCGCCGGCATGATGTGTTGCCCACCGGCGATTTGGGTATCCGCAACGCCATCCGGAAGGCGTACGGCCTTGAGGCGCTGCCTCTGCCCGGCGAAATCGAGTCGATGGCCGAGCGGTGGCGCCCCTTCTGCACCGTGGCAAGCTGGTATCTCTGGAGGAGCCTCGAGCCAAACGCCAACCTCTGATTGAGCGATTTCCCCCAATACTGCCACTTTTTAATCTGAAATATCGCTGCTTTTAACCACATTCAGGTTATAGTATGTGAGGATATTCGGACCTCGGGATGCTGCTTCTCCGGGTTCGATCGAGTCATTTCAAGGAGAGACATCATGCGCGTATTGAAACTGGCGGTTCCGGCCGCGATCGTTCTGGCGGGTCTGGTATTGAGCACCGTGGCCAGCTATGGCACTCCGGCGTATATGAAAGCGACCGGACAGAAGGCATGCACCACTTGCCACGTCAAAGTCGGGGCGATGGCCGACATGCATAAGGACCCGAACCTGAACCCCACCGGCAAGTGTTTCAAGGCCCAGACGGACAAAACCACCTTGACCGACGCCTGCAAGAACGCGAAGTAGCGGCGGTCTGAACAAGGAGTCGCAGGAGTCGGACGGAGCCGCGACCAAAGGGAGCGGTCGCGACTCGACCGGCTGTCCCGCTCCCTTCGGTCGCGGCTCCGTTCGACTCCTGGCTCCTCCTGACTCCTGTCTTCTGCCTCCTGCCTCGATAGAATGAAGCATGCGCCTGCTGGCGTTGTGCGCCTCCATCCCCTGTCTCCTCGCCGCTCAAAACGTGCCGGATGCGCGCGAGATCGTGCGCCGCTCGATCGAGCTGGACCGGAAGAACGAGGCCCTTGCGCGCAGTTACACGTTCCTCGAACGGAATGAGACCCGCATGCTGGACCGCTCGGGGAAGCCGAAGAAGCCGCCTGAAGTCCGCACGTTCGACGTGACCCTGCTGGAAGGATCTCCTTACCGCCAGCTGGTCGAGCGCGACGACCGGCCGCTCGCGCCGCCAGAGGAGCGGAAGGAACAGGAGAAGCTGCGCAGGAGCATCGACGAACGGAGCAAGGAGACGTCCGCCGAGCGCCAGCTCCGCATCGCCGAATGGGACCGCAAGCGCCAGCGGCAGCGCGAGTTCCTCCAGGAAATACCGGATGCGTTCGATCTGCGCCTGGTGGGCGAAGAATCGCTGAACGGCCGGGACACTTACGTGGTCGCCGCCACGCCCAAGCCGGGATTCAAGCCGAAACTCGCCGCCGCCGCTTACTTCCCCAAGATAAAAGGCAAATTGTGGATCGACAAGCGCGATAACGAATGGGTGAGGGCTGAGGCCGAGACCCTGGATACGATCTCGTACGGCGGGATTCTGCTGAGGCTCGGCAGTGGCAGCCGCCTGACGTTCGAGCAGACCCGCGTCAACGATGAAGTCTGGCTACCGAAGCGGATTGCGGTGAGCCTGACGGCGCGGGTGATGCTGGTCGCCGGGACGCGCGCGGAAATCGAAATCGCCTTCAGCAACTTCCGCAAATTCCAGGCGGACTCGCGGCTGGTGACGACGGGGCAGTAAGCAAACTCGCGGCTGCCGTGGCTACATCACCGGCCCGATCCGCCAGGGGACGAATTCGCGGTGGCCCAGGCGCTCGGCCGAGGTCCGCTGGCCGGAAGCCACCGCCAGTATCGTTTCGAAGATTTCGCGGCCCACTTCGTCAATCGTGCGCTCGCCATCGGCGATGCTGCCGGCATTCACATCCATGTTGTCGCGCATGGCGCGGAAGGTGTGGCTGTTGCTAGCGATTTTGATCACCGGAACGGTGGGGAAGCCGATTGCGCTGCCGCGGCCGGTGGTGAATGCGATCAGGTTCGCGCCGCCGGCGGCGAGGCCGGTCAGCGAAACCGGATCGTAGCCCGGAGTGTTCATGAACGCGAAGCCGGAGTTGTGGATGCGCTCGGCGTAGTCATAGACCTCGATCAGCGGCGACGAACCGCTTTTCGCCGCCGCGCCCAGCGATTTTTCGAGGATGTTGCTGAGTCCGCCAGCCTTGTTTCCGGGGCTGGGGTTGTCGTCGAAGCTGCCGCCGAAGCGCGCCAGGTATCGCTTGTATTGGTCGATCTTGGCGAGCAGCTTCTCGGCCACTTGGGCGTTGCGGGCGCGCAGAACCAGCAGGTGTTCCGCGCCAAAGATTTCCGGCGTTTCGGCGAGCACCGGCGTGCCACCGAGCTCAGCCAGCCAATCCGAGCAGCGGCCCAGCGCCGGATTGGCGGTGATGCCGGAGAACGAATCCGAGCCGCCGCAGTTCAGACCCAGCACAATGCGCGAAGCCGGAATGGGCCGGCGCGATAGGGCGGCGGCGATTTCGATCAGGCGCGCGATTTCGCGGCGCGCCGCCTCCACGGTCGAGCGCGTGCCGCCGCTCGCCTGCACCGTCATGCCCACCAGGCGCCCGCCGCGCGGCGCGCCATCGCCCAGGTAATGATCGATCTGGTTGCCTTCGCAGCCCAGCCCCAGAATCACGGCGGCCGAAACGTTGGGATGATCGAGCACGCCGCCGAGCGTGCGCCGAACCTGATCGATATCGGCGTCACCCGAATGGCCGCAGCCTTCGCCGTGCGGAAACGCCACCACGCCATCCACGTTCGGTGGCAGCGGCTCACCCGCGTAGCTCGAGGCAATCAGTTCGGCCGTATGGGCCGCGCAGTTGGACGCCGCGACCACCGCGATGTAGTTCCGCGTGCCGGCGCGGCCATCGTCGCGCAGGTAACCGAGGAAGCTGGGACCGTCCTCGCGGCGCGCCGGCTCCTCGAGCGAGCCGGCAGGAAACTGGTACGCCGCGCGGCGTTCGTCGAAGGCCAGGTTGTGGATGTGTACGTGGTTGCCCGGCTCGACCGGCGCCTTCGCCAAGCCGATGGGTTGGCCGTAGCGAAACACGGTTGCGCCCGCCGCAATCGCCCGCAGCGCCACTTTGTGGCCGGCCGGAATGGCGTCGCGGACCGTCAGCGATTCTCCGCCCACGCGCAGCTCGGTTCCCGCCGCCAGCGGCACCCGCGCCACCGCGACATTATCGGCGGGGTGAAGCTGAATCGCCGAGTTCTCGGGGCTAGGCAAACTGGCGATATCGAGCAGGTGGGGCATGACTAGCTTGCCAACGCCCGCTTGCGGGCGCGTGCTTTCCACTCCAGCTTACATGTACATGCCGCCGTTGACAGCCAGCACGTGCCCGGTGATGTACGATGCATCGTCGCTCACCAGGAACTTCACCGCGCTGGCGATATCGTCCGGCGTGCCCATGCGGCCCAGCGGCACCGTGGCCAGCATCTTTTGCTTGAGCTCTTCAGGCAGGTCCTTGGTCATATCGGTGGCGATGTAGCCCGGCGCGATCGCGTTCACCGTGATCCCGCGGCTGCCCATCTCCTGCGCCAGCGCCTTGGTGAAGCCGATCAGGCCGGCCTTGGAAGCCGCGTAGTTGGCCTGCCCCACGCTTCCCGCCTGGCCCACCACGGAGGAAATGTTGACGATGCGTCCCCAGCGGTTGCGCATCATGCCGGGCAGCGCCTGCTGGCTGCATAGGAACGCGCCCTCCAGATTCACCTTCAGCACCAGTTCCCAGTCCGCCGGCTTCATGCGTACCGCCAGGCCGTCGCGGGCAATGCCGGCGTTGTTCACCAGCACGTCGATGCGGGTCTTATCCTTGAGTATCCGGGCGAAACCCTCCTTGACCGATTCGGGCGACGTCACGTCCAGATTCAGCGTCACCGCCTCGGCATTGCAGGCGCGAATTTCGCAAGCCACCGCTTCGTTGTTTTCGAGCTCGGGCGAAGCCACCACGATTTCGAAACCGGCGCGGCATAGCTGGAGCGCGATCGCGCGGCCGATGCCGCGGCTGGCGCCGGTGACGAAGGCTACTCGGTTGAACATTCTTTCTCCTAGGATGTACTCGGCTGTAAGCCTCAATCATAAACCATGGCTGCCGGGGGGATTTCCACCGCGCCGCGACGGCGCCGTGCGCCAGTCGCCTCGAACGCGGTTGTGCCTGTTCGAATCCAGACTGGGGAGCCACCCCAGTTCGCCGTTTTCTTGATTTTCCTCTTTTGCTTCTTCAAGTTGCCGGTTCGAACGCCTGTGAGGTCCCCAGATCGGACTCGAACTCTTCGCGCGTCGGTGGAGGAATCGATCACCGCAGCAGCGGGTAGTCGGCGGGGTTCCAGGGGACCAGGACAGGTCGAACGAACTCGCGCCGGACGTGATCGAGCGGTTCGCCGCGAGTCGCGATCTCCTCCAGGCGGTGTGGCCGGAGTCCGGCCTTGTGCGCCCAGGTGAAGGTCGAAATCTCGTCGGGCTCGAAGCCCATGAGGCTCGCCGCCACCATATCGGTGGCCAGAGGATTCGTGCCAGCGATGATGGTCTCCATGGGAACCTGGGTTCCGCCGGTCGGACCGTTTCCTTCCATCGCCGTTGAGCCATCGATCACCACCAGGCCGAGCTTGTTCGCGCGCACCATGTCCACGATCGGCGCCGCTGTGGCGGAGGGCTCGACCTTGGACGCCATGTCGTGCATGTCGCCGCGTACCGCCTGATAGATGGCACCGGGGTAGACGCCGATGAGGTTCTTCATTCCCAGCGTGACCCCAGCCAGAACGTGGGTTTTCATCATGGGCACCGAGCAAAGCAGGTCGATCTCGGTCAGCGATCGATGTAAGGTCAGCTTATCGAACAGCAACGCGTTAGGAACATTCACCTCGACCAGATCGCCGGTATGAAGATTCACCAGCGGAACCTTTTCCGTCTCGCTGAATTCGCTATAGCCCAACTCGTCAAAGACGCGCTTCTGAAGGCCGTTGAGCAGATCTTTGTTGGAGGTGCGGAAGGTCTGGTCGTTGCGTACATTGAACGGAGCCGCGGCGGCCGAGCCCTCGCCGATGGAAATATCCTTGTGCGCGCTTCGCATCAGCCGCACGAGCGCTCGCATCACAGGCAGCTTGGTGGTGGCTTCGGGAATAGGCGCGAGCAGATTGGGCTTGAGCATGATGCGCTCCTTGCCGCGAGTGATCGCCGCCATACCGCCCAGCAACTCGACGGCCTCTTCCACGGCGGCTTCGATATTGCCCTTGCGGATCCTGACCACGCTCACGACTGGCCGGGCTTCCGCAGCATGGCACGACGCCAGCGTGCCGGTAAGCACGGAAATGGCGGCACCGGACAGGAACTCTCTGCGCGTTCGGCAAATCGCGAGTTCAGGCTCCATAAGACCGAATACGAGCGAAGGGGCCACGAGGTTCCGTCGAGTGCATGTGCTCGGCCGCTTGCCTCATCTGCGATGTCGACCCCGACTTTGTTTCCGCTTGCCAGCGTAACACCCATTGTTAACACGTGGAAGGCCAGCAGGTCCTCCGGGATGGTTCGAACACTATCCCGGCTGGGCGCCCAGTCTGGATGGGTGTACTAATACCGCCCGGATGCCATTCGCTTCAAAGCAATTGGAGTAGTTCGAGCGGACCGCGTTTCAGGCCGCAAGAGTTCGAAACGTGTCCAGACTGGGGAGGCAAAAGTAATCGGTGTCTATCCCCAGTGCAACGCTCGAACTCGGTGCGACTGGAGCAGGCCCAGGTGCTACAATGTAGCATGATGAGGAAAACCTCGGTCCGCGAACTCCATATCCACACCTCGGAATTGGTCCGAGAGGCTTCCGGCGGCGGCATTATCGTCATCGAACGCCGTGGCGAGCCGGTCGCGGAGTTGCGCCCCATCTCACCACCGCGGATGCCTGCCGGTAAGAAAGCGCGGATCTTCACCTCCATGCGGAAGGTCTGGGCCCGAATGCCGCAAGTCAGCGACAGTACGAAGATGCTCGAAGAGGACCGGAGCCGTTAGCCTCGTGTATTTCGACACGTCCTATATTGCCAAGTTCTATTTCAACGAACCCGAATCTCCCCGGGTTCGCGAGCTTGTCCGAAAAGCAGAGGCCATCCATTCGTCGCTGTGGGCCCTGGTCGAGTTCCATGCCGTACTTCATCGCCATGTGCGTGAAGGCGCGTCGTCACCCACCGATGCGCGCGAACTGGCCTTGCGTTTTTCCCGGCACATAGAGGACGGATTGTGGAACCTCATTCCCGTCAACGAAGCTCTATTGCGGAGGACCAGTGTACTGATGGTCTCCGGTCCCCGCGACCTCTTCATACGCACCGCCGACGCGGTCCACCTTACGACGGCGCGCGAAATCGGAGAACGCACGGTGTGGACCAATGACCGCCACATGCTCGCGGCCGCCGCCTACTTCGGACTGACGGGCCAGTCCGTCTAGCACGATCCCTGGTTACGCCCTCGGGAAGCGGTTTGTGGCCGGTTCGATCTTCCCGTGGTCACGCAAGCTGCCACCTTGGATGAACTGGCTTTCAACATTCGCGAAGCAATCGACCTGCCTATCGAAGGGGAAGACCTCTCCGAGCTCGGTTTCTCCGGCGATCCGACGATCCTCGCGACCATCGAACTGTCACGCGCACTGTTAACTTTCGAGCAAATTCCTCGCCCCTCCGCCCCCGACCTGCAAAAAACAATTTGCATCTGGAATGTTTTTTGCTATTCTGGTATCGCTCTGGTAGATATCGATACCGCGCGAGGAATATGGAGACAGCCGCACAAGGCATTCTGACTCGCGACGAAATGGAAAGCAGGCGCTTGTCCGCCGCACAAGACCTGCAAAGGGGGCTCTCGCAGTCCCAGGTTGCCCGAAAATTCGGCGTCAGCCGCACCACGGCTTCCCGCTGGCATCGGGCTCTGAGTGGAAGAGGGATGGACGGGTTGCGCAAACGGCGCGCCCCCGGCCGCCCCAGCCGCCTCAACGCCGAACAATTGCAGTTGGCAGCCGAGCTCTATCGCTCCGGCCCGCGCATCGCCGGCTTCCAGACCGACCGCTGGACCACGGTTCGCTTTGCCGGTGCCATACGGGCCCGCTTCGGCATTCAATACGATCCGGACCATGTGGGCCGCATCATCCATCGCCTGGGATTGCGCGAACGCGTGCGCAGTCATCGCAGGCTGGCGGATGTTCTTTATGGCCCCATTTCCGCTCCGGTTCTCAGCCACGCGGAAGCGGCCCCGCCGGCTGCATAGGGACTTTTCCGTAACAACTGTACCGACCGCTCCCTTCGGTCGCGGCTCCGTTGCGTCTCAGAGCTGCGACCGAGGGGAGCGATGCGTTGAGTTCCGCCCGCCGAAATCCGTTGACTTTCTGAACGACGTTCTGTAATCTAACGATTGGGATGGGAGTCGCTGAGCGCCGCACTCGCGAGAAGGAAGCACTGAGGGCCAAGATCCTTGAAGCCACCAGCCGCCTCATGGTGACAGAGGGCCCCGAAAGCGTTTCGATCCGCCGCATCGCCGAGCAGATCGAATACTCGCCAGCCACGATCTACCTCTATTTCAAGGACAAAGCCGAGCTGATCGACGCCATCTGCCAGGAACTGTTCGGGCAGATGATCGAAGAGTTGGGCTCGGTCGGGGCTGAGGAAACTGACCCGCTGAAACGGCTGCGCATCGGCCTTCGCGCTTACATTGAATTCGGGATGTCCCATCCCAACCATTACTTGGCGGTCTTCGGCGCGCCTCAGCATGTGTCGGGGACGGCACTTCCAGACGCAAGCGAGGCCCACAAGCTCGGCCTGGAGGCCTTTGATATCTTTCGGCAAGTGATCCGCGGCTGCATCAGCCACGGCGTACTCCCGGCGGGTGATGTGGAGACGACCACACACGCTGCCTGGATGTGCCTCCATGGCATAACTAGCTTGATGATCACGACTTACGGCGGTCCGTGCCCGGTGTTCCCCGACCTGAGCGCGGCTGATCGTGATCACCTGATCGATTCCGCGCTTGACCTCCTCGTGGCCGGCCTTCGGAATTGTACGCTATCATCCTTCCCCGCCGCCTGACCCCACCTTTTCCACAAAAAACTCTTGACATTGCTAATTACTGTCCTTACTATGAACAGTGTTTAGTGAACTATGTTCATTAAATAATTTACGATTATGACAACGCTTGCTGTTAAGAATCTGTTTCACGATAAGGTCCGGCTGTCCGTGACCCTGACAGGCATCATTTTTGCTCTCGTGCTGATCGCGGTTCAATTCGGGCTATTCCTTGGCTTCCTCGAGACCAGCGCCAACATCGTCACCCGGAGCGGCGTCGATCTCTGGGTTACCGCACCCGGGCTGCCGCACGTCAACGGCGGCAGTGCGCAGCCCGAACGGCGCCGCTACAAGATCCTGGCCGTGCCGGGCGTGGCGAAGGCAGAGCCGTACCTGCTGAGTTTCGCCAACTGGAAGCTGCCCTCGGGCGCCAAGGAATCGGTGCAGGTGGTGGGATACGACCTCGAATCCGGCCTGGGCGGTCCTTCCACGTTGATCGCCGGCTCGGCCGACGGCCTGCGTGGCGACGATACCGTCATCATCGACGAACACTACCGCAGGAAGCTGGGCGTGACCGCGCTCGGGCAGAACGGGGAAATCAACGGCGTTCGCGCCCGCGTGGAGGGATATACGCAGGGCATGCTCTCCTTCACCACGGCGCCCTACGTGTTCACTTCCTTCAAGCACGCGCAAAAATACATGAACCTGCCGCGGACCCAGACGATCTTCATTGTGGTGAGGCTGGCGCGTGGCGCGGACCCGCAAACCGTGAAACGCTTGATCGCCGTCACGCTGCCCGATTGCCAGGTCTTCACCAATGCCGAGATGGCGTGGAAGACGCAATCCTATTGGGTGTTTTCGACCGGCGCCGGCATCACCACGCTGATGGGCGCGGTGCTCGGCCTGCTGGTCGGCATGGTGGTGGTGGCGCAGACCATCTACGCCGCCACGGTGGATCATCTGCGCGAGTTCGGCACGCTGAAAGCCATGGGCGCCGCCAACCGTTATATCTACCGCGTGATCGTGGAGCAGGCCGTGCTCAGCGCGTCGATGGGTTACGCGGTCGCCATCGTGGTCGCGCTGTTGGTGGTCCATGCGGCCCGCGGCGGCGACGCGCCTATCCTGCTGCCGGCGCGGGTGGCCGCCGGCCTGTTCGGACTGGCCGCGCTGATGTGCGTAGCGGCCTCGGTGATCTCGATCCGCAAAGCCACCGAAATCGATCCGGCCATGGTCTTCCGCGTCTGAAGAGGAGCACCCGATGGATACTGTGATCCAAATTCGCGATGTGGTGAAGCATTACGGCAGCGGCGCGAGCCAGGTGCGCGCGCTCCAGGGAGTCGACCTGGATGTTCGCGCGGGCGAGGTGCTGGCGCTGATGGGGCCTTCCGGAAGCGGCAAAACCACGCTGCTTTCGATCATGGGCTGCATTCTGCGCGCCACCGCCGGCAGCGTGAGAATCGCCGGCCGGGAAATGGTGGGCCTGCCCGAATCCGAGCTGCCGCGCGTGCGGCTGCAACACTTCGGCTTCATCTTCCAGGGCTTCAATCTTTTTCCGGCGCTCACGGCGCGGGAGAACGTCGAAATCGCGCTCGATCTCAAACACGTGCCGCGGCGCCAGGCGCGCGGGCGCGCCGAAGAGTTGCTGGCCGGCGTCGGCCTCGTGGAAAAAGCGGCAAGCCATCCCGCCGATCTGAGCGGCGGCGAAAAGCAACGCGTGGCCATTGCGCGCGCCTTGGCCGGAGATCCGCCGATGATTCTGGCCGACGAGCCGACCGCCGCGCTCGATTCGGCCAGCGGCAAAACCGTAATGACGATTCTGTCTTCGCTCGCCCACCAGCGGTCGCGCGCGGTGGTCGTCGTCACCCACGATCCGCGCGTGCTGGGCTACGCCGACCGCGTGGTCCGCATGGCGGACGGCAGAATGCTCGTCGCAGCGGAGCAATCTACGGAATTGGTTGATTGAGGGAGGATGCGATGCAAACCAAGTATGTGATTCTTTCCGGAGTTTTGATCCTGGCCGCCGCGGCGGGCATGGTGCATTCCACGCACGGCAAAACGGCGATCGCGCCCGCGTCCCCGGCCGCGACCCCGGTTGACGACCGGCGGCTCGTGGTAGCGCCGGGACTGGTCGAGCCGATGAGCGAGGAAGTCAAGATCGGCTCCGAGCTGGATGGCAAGCTGCGCCAGGTGATGGTGGATGAAGGAGACCGCGTCGCCCGCGGCCAGGTGATCGCGGTGCTCGAGAACGCCGATTACGCGGCCCGCGTGGAACTCGCCAAGGCCGATCTGGCCGAGCGGCGTGCCGCGCTCGAGCGGCTCTTGAACGGCGCCCGCGCCGAGGAACGCCGCGAAGCCGATGCGGCCGTTCGCGAAGCGCGCGCCGTGCTCGTCACCGCCTCCGCCGAATGGGAGCGCCGCCGCACCCTGCTCGACGAAGGCGCCATCAGCCACACCGAATTCGATTCCTTCGAGCGTGAATACCGCGTGGCGCAGGCCCGTCTGGAAGCTGCCGTTCAGCACTTCGCGTTCGTCGACGCCGCCGCCCGCCCGGATGATCGCACGCGCGCCGAAGCCGAGATCCGCGCCGCCGAAGCTTCGCTCTCGAACGCCCAGGCGCTGTTCGAAAAAACCATCGTGCGCTCGCCCCTCGATGCCGTGGTCCTGCGACGCTATCGCAAGACCGGCGAAAGCGTGATCGCCAAGGACGAAACCCCGATCGTCTCGCTAGGCGCGACCAGCCGCCTGCGCGTGCGCGTGGACGTGGATGAGACCGATGTCAACCGTTTGCGGGAAGGCCAGAAGGCCTGGGTGCGCGCCGACGCTTATGGCGACCGGCGCTTCACCGGCCGCGTGGTGCGCATCGGCCAGATTCTCGGTCCCAAGAATATTTCGACCGACCGAGCCGCCGAAAAGCTGGATGCCAAGATTCTCGAGACGCTGGTGGAACTCGACCCCGGCCAAACCATTCCCGTCGGCCTCCGCGTCGACGCATACATTCAAGTCGATTCGCGGTAACCACGCCGTAGGGGCCGGGCATGCCCGGCCCGCCAACGCCCGCAATGGCGAACCAATCGGTTGGCAGGTCGGGGACCTGCCCCACATCATTAGGAGAAGCTCGTCATGATCCACACCGCTCGCGTCTTTCTATTTACGATACTCGCCGCCGCGGCCGCCGCCGCGCAGGACTCGCCCAAGCTCTCGCTGCGCCAGACGCTGGAGCTGGCCGAGCGGAAGAGCCCCGAGATGCAACTGGCTCTCTTGCGGCAGGTCGAAGCGCAGGCGCGTTCGCTGGTGGCGCGGTCCGCTTACCAGCCGCAATTGGGCGTCGCGGTCGCCAACACCTACCAGACCAGCAATATGGAGGGGATCGGTCTGCTGATCCCGGGATTTCCGGAGCGCCTCGGGCCATACCGCGTCTTCAATGCCCGCCCGCAATTGACCGCGCCGGTCTTCGATCTCGAACTCCTGTCCGGCATCCATGCCGCCCGCGAGCGCGTCATCGAATCCAAATATGACGCCGAAACCACGCGGCAGGCCACGCTGCTGGCGGTGCTGGAATTGGACATCGACTTTTTCCAGGCCGAATCGCGCATCGCCGCCGCCGAGGCGCGGCTCAATACGGCACAGGCCGTCCACCAGCAGGCGGAGCAATCCGAAGCCGCCGGCAGCGCCAGCAAACTGGATCTCGCGCGCACCGCGCAGCAGGTCTTCGCCGAGCGCGCCGACCTCACCCAGGCCACGCGCGACCGAGACGTGGTGCGCGCCATGCTGCTCCAAACCATCGGCCTCGAGCAGAACGCCACAATCCAAATCGAGGCGCCGGAACTCGAAAACTTCGCGGAGCGCCTGCGCTCTGTAGATGCAATTCGCAGCAGCGCGTTCGAGGAGCGCGCGGAGTTGAATGCCCTGGAGGCGCGCCGGCGCGCCGCTCAATTCGACCGCGAGGGAGCCCAGCGCGAGCGGCTGCCGAAGCTCGCCTTCAGCGGCGATTACGGCGTGCTGGGACAAGGCCCCGACCGCAGCCTGTCCACCTACACCGTGGGCGGCTCCGTAACCATTCCGCTGTTTACGGGCGGGCGCATCCGCGCCAACATCGACGCCGCGCAATCCAGGGTGGCGCAGGCCGAAGCCGAGCTGCGCAAAACTCGTTTGCAGGTGAGCGAGGAAGTGGAACGGGCGGCCATCGAATCCGACGCTTCGCGCGAAACTCTTTCCGCGGCTCGGAGCGCCACAGCCGAGGCGCGCAAGGCGCTCGAACTTTCGCGCCTGCGTTTCCGCGCCGGCATCTCGACCAGCGTGGATGTGGCTACCGCGGAGAGTGCGCTGGCGCAATCCGAGGATTTCGAAATCCGCACCCGCTATGACTGGTACCTGGCCGAAGCCCGCCTGGCCCGCGCCGAAGGCAACGTGTACTGGTTCTTCGACCGGGGGGCGAGGTAAGGGTGAATGGTAGGACAGAGTGCGCCGGGATAAACCGGCATGTTGTAGGGGATGAAAGAGCCCTACAGGAAAGGAGAAGCGACTCCATCCTGGCCTCGAGTCTTGCGCATGTCGTCGCGAGGCGGCAGGCGAAGCGTAG
>Ga0208820_1000500_pt1 | contig 28527 bp, 22 predicted proteins | sample June2015DPH_16_5_FD_184713 | JGI IMG/M metagenome (GOLD analysis project Ga0208820, IMG submission 184713) | Peatland microbial communities from SPRUCE experiment site at the Marcell Experimental Forest, Minnesota, USA - June2015DPH_16_40... | ecosystem: Environmental > Terrestrial > Soil >...
TGCTCGATATGCTGCTCACCGGTTCCAGCATACTGCTCGAATTCGCCGCGCTGGTGGCGCTGCGCATTCGCGAACCGCGGCTTGTGCGCCCTTACCGTGTGCCCGGCGGAATGGCGGGCGCGATCGCCGTGTCGATTCCGCCGGCCGCGTTGATGGTCCTCGCGGCGGTGCGCAATCACGCCGAGCCGGTGGGCCCCATCAATGCGCTCCAGTTTGGTGGCATCCTGATGGCTCTGGGCGTTGTAGCCTATTTCGTGGGAGGCCTTTTCCGAAGACCATGATGATCGCCGATCTTTCCTCTACGCCCGGGCAATCGTACCCCGCCGGGCGCTACACGCGGAACCTGGTGGGCGGCGCCAGCCCCATCCAGGCCGCCAGCTTTTCGCTCGGGTACGTCACGCTCGAACCCAACGGCGGCCAGGTGCCCTGGCACAACCAGGAGCAGGAGGAGATTTACTTCATCGTGAAGGGCGCCGGCGAAATGTGCCTGGGCGAAGAACGGATGGCGATCCGCACCGGCCAGGCGGTCTACATTCCGCCGGGCGTGTTTCATCAGCTCACCAATACCAGCGCCGAGATCATGCGCATGATTTACTGCTACGGGCCGGCCGGCGAGGTGGCGCACTGGCGGCAGGAGCTGGATGGCACCCTGCCGCGCGCCGGCGTGGACGCGCCGCCGCTGCCGGCCGGGTCATGGCCCCAATACACCGTGCCCCAATCGGACGCCAAATAGCCAATCCTATGAGCGGTCGCACCGAGCACACGGTGGGCATCATCATGAACGGCGTCACCGGGCGCATGGGGTTGAACCAGCACCTGCGCCGTTCCATCTGCGCCATCATGCAGGAGGGCGGCGTGATCCTCAACGACCGCGAGAGCATCATGCCGCGCCCGCTGCTGCTGGGCCGCAATCCAGCCAAGCTGGAAGCCATCTCCGCGGAGTGCGGCGGCATGCCGTGGTCGACGAATCTCGATACTGCGCTGGCCGATCCCGCTTACTCGATTTATTTCGACGCGCAAACCACCGGCCGGCGCGCGGCCGCGGTGCGCCAGGCGATCGCCGCGGGCAAGCACGTCTACTGCGAGAAGCCAGTGGCGGATTCGCTCGAAACCGCGCTCGATCTTTACCGGCTCGCCGAACGCGCCCGGATCAAGCATGGCGTGGTGCAGGACAAGCTGTGGCTGCCCGGCCTGCTGAAGCTCGCGAGTCTTCAGCGGCAGGGCTTCTTCGGCCGCATCCTCTCCGTGCGCGGCGAGTTCGGCTACTGGGTGTTCGAAGGCGACAATGTGCCGGCGCAGCGGCCTTCCTGGAACTACCGCAAGGAAGAGGGCGGCGGCATCATCGTCGATATGCTGTGCCACTGGCGCTATGTGCTCGACAATCTTTTTGGGCGCGTGGAGGCGGTCTCGTGCCTGGGCGCGACGCACATCCCGCGGCGCTGGAACGAAGCCGGCCAGCCCTATGCAGCCACCGCCGACGATGCCGCCTACGCGACATTCGAACTGGCCGGCGGCATCGTCGCCCACTTCAATTCCTCCTGGTGCGTGCGGGTGCGGCGCGACGACCTGCTGACGCTGCAGGTGGATGGCACGCTCGGAAGCGCGGTCGCTGGCTTGCGCCACTGCTGGATTCAACCGTGCGGCGCTACGCCGCGGCCGGTCTGGAATCCCGATATCGAAAGCCCGCTCGATTTTTTCGAGGGCTGGCAGAAAGTGCCGGAGCCGGACAGTTTCGACAACGCCTTCAAGCGCCAATGGGAATTGTTCCTGCGCCACGTGGTGAAGGACGATCCGTTCCGCTGGAGCCTGCTCGAGGGCGCCAAGGGCGTCCAGTTAGCCGAGCTTGGCCTGGAATCCTGGCGCAAGCGTGCGTGGGTGAAAGTGCCGGAGCTCGCCGGGTAAACGGTTGGCGGGCGCTTCCGCCTGCCACTCTCGCGCGCCCCTACTCGATCCAGCCGCCGCCCAGCACCAGATCGCCGTCGTAGAAGACCGCGCCCTGTCCGGGAGTGACGGCGCGCTGCGGCACGTCGAACACTACTTCGACCCGTCCCGGCTCGGCCGCCGGATGGAGCGTCGCCGGCGCGGCCTGGTGCTTGTTGCGAATCTTGACCGACGCACTCACCGGCCCCTCGGGTGCGGCAATCGAAATCCAATTCACATCGCGCGCGAAAAACTTCCCGCACAACAGTTCCTCATTGCCCCCCACCGTGACGCGCTGGGTTGCCGGGTCGGTGCGAATCACGTAGAGCGGCTCGCCGGTCGCGATTCCCAAGCCGCGCCGCTGGCCCACCGTGAAACGATGCACGCCCTGGTGCTCGCCCAACTCGCGGCCATCGCTCGTCACGATCTGGCCGCGCGTGCGCGGCGACTCCACGCCGGTCTCCTTCATGTACGCGCTCAGGAATGCTGCGTAATCGCCATTGGGGACGAAGCAGATTTCCTGGCTGTCGCCCTTTTCGGCCACCGCCAGGTCAAAGCCCCGTGCCAGTTCGCGCACCGCGGGCTTGGCCATCTCGCCCAGCGGGAACAGCGTGCGCGCGAGCTGCGCCTGGGTGAGGCCGAACAGAAAATAGGTTTGATCCTTGGCCGGATCCACTGCGCGCAGCAACTGGTACCGGCCGCTCGCGTCGTCGTAGCGGACGCGCGCATAGTGCCCCGTGGCCACCTGCCAAGCCCCCACCGCATCGGCCATCTCGAGAAAACGGTCGAACTTGATGTAGTTGTTGCACAGCGTGCAAGGGATGGGCGTGCGGCCGGCCAGGTACTCGGCCACGAACGGCTTTACCACGTGCTCCTCGAACTGCTCCTCGAAATTGACCACGTAGTAGGGGATGCCGATCTGCTCCGCCACGCGGCGGGCATCGTAGACATCCTCGATCGAGCAGCAGCGGCCGGTTGGACCGTCGGGAGCCAGCTCGGGCAACCGCCGCTGGTTCCAGAGCTGCATGGTCAGCCCCACCACGCTCTTCCCCTGGCGGACCAGCAGCGCGGCCACGGTGGAGCTGTCGACGCCGCCCGACATCGCGACCGCAATCGGCGGCGAGCCGTTATTGGATTCAAGCTGAGGCATGGACCGAAATGCGGCGCAAGTGCGCCACCGAGGCTTCCAGCGCTTCCACCAGGCCATCCACTTCGGCCGCGGTGTTGGCGCGGCCCAGCGAAAAACGCATGCTGGCGCGGGCGCGATCCGCGCTGAGGCCAATGGCGGTGAGCACGTGCGATGGTGCGATGGCTCCGCTCGAGCAGGCCGCGCCGGTGGAAACGGCAAAGCCGCGCAGATCGAGCGCGATCACCAGCGCTTCCCCATCCACGCCATCGAAACAGAGGTTGCTGGTGTTGGGCGTGCGGCTCCAGCGCGCGCCGTTGACGCCGGTGCCGGAGATGCGGCCCAGCACCGCGTTCTCGAAGCGGTCGCGCAGCCCGGCGAGCCGGTCGGACTCGGTTGCCAGGTTGCGGCTCGCCAATTCGGCCGCGGCGCCGAAAGCCACCGCTCCCGGCACGTTTTCCGTGCCCGGCCGCCGGTCGCGCTCCTGGTGCCCGCCGAACGCGAGCGGCTCGAGGCGCATTCCCTTGCGCACGTACAGCGCGCCCACCCCCTTGGGCGCGTACAGCTTGTGGCCGCTCATGCTGTACAGATCGGCGCCCAGCGCGGTAACGTCCACCGGGATTTTGCCCAGCGCCTGCACCCCGTCCACGTGCAGCGGAACCGCGGCCTCGCGGGCGATGCGGCCGATCTCCACGATCGGCTGGATGGTGCCCAGCTCGTTATTGGCGTGCATCATCGAAATCAGCGCGGTCCCGGGTCGCAGCGCGGCGCGCACATCATCCGGATTCACCACGCCCGCCGAGCCAACTCTCACCCGCGTCACCGCGACGCCTTCCCGTTCCAACTGCGCGCACGCACTCAGCACCGCCGGATGCTCGATGGCGCTGGTGATGACGTGCTTCGCCGTGCCCTGGGTTGGACAAGGTGCCGCGCGCACGGCGCCCAGCACGGCCAGGTTGTCGGCTTCCGTTCCGCCGCAGGTGAACACCACTTCGCTCGCATCGGCGTGGATCAGCGCCGCCACCTGGCGCCGCGCCGCCTCCAGCCGCCGCTTGGCCGCCTGCCCGAAATGGTGAATGCTCGACGCGTTACCATACACTTGATCGAGACACGAGACCAGCGTCTCCATAACTTCGGGCGCGACGGGAGTGGTGGCGTTGTGGTCGAAATACGAGTGCTGCACTTGGTCCCATTTTAGCAATGCGCAAACCGATCGTTACCCTCACCACGGATTTCGGTCTCCGGGATCACTATGTGGGCGCCATGAAAGGCGTCATCCTGGGCATCTGCCCGCCGGCGCAAATCGTCGATATCAGCCACGAAGTGACGCCCTTTCAGATTTCCGAAGGCGCCTACCTGCTGGCCCAGGCTTACTCCTCGTTCCCTCCCAAGACCGTGCACCTGGCGGTGGTGGATCCGGGCGTGGGCACCGCGCGGCGGCCGATTCTGCTGGAAGCTGCCGGGCAGTATTTCGTGGCGCCGGATAACGGCGTGCTGGCCATGATCTATGCGGCCGAGCCTCACAAGGCGCGCGTCATTTCGAACCAGCGCTATTTCCGCCAGCCGGTAAGCCGCACCTTTCACGGTCGCGATATCTTTGCCCCGGTGGCGGCGCACCTGGCGGCGGGCCTGCCGGCGGCGCGCCTCGGCAAGCGGATCGACGACTACCTGCGGCCCGCCTTTCTCAAGCCGCAGCGCACCGGCAAGCGCACCTGGTGCGGACAGATTTTGCACATCGACCACTTCGGCAATCTCGTCACCAATTTCCACGCCAGCGATTTTCCGGATCTGGAGATACGGAATGTCAACCTGTCAATCGGCCCGCAACAGGTCAGCGTGGTGGCGCGTAACTATGCGGAGTGCGGAGCGGGCGAGCTGTTTCTGATCGTGGGCAGCTCCGGGTACGTGGAGGTTTCCCTGAATCAGGCCTCCGCCGCCCATGCGATCGGCTGCGAAACCGGCGCGCCGGCCGAGTTGATGGTTTGGTGAAGCCAAGCCGCAAACCGAGCCGCGCTCCGATTGCATTCGCTGCCCAGACGATAATATTAACTTATGCGCGGTTGCTTTCTTACCTGCTGGATGCTGATCGGCTTGGCTTCGCTCGCGGTGGCACAGCCGAACCGCATCACTTCCCCCATCGATAACAGCCGCACGGTGCTGGTCGGCGGCCGGACGACCCGGCTGGCTAACTCGAGCAACGACGCGGGCCGGGTGGAGAGCGGTTTTCCGCTCGCCGGCATCACGCTGACGCTGGCGCGCTCGTCGGCGCAGCAGGCGGACCTGGATCAACTGCTCCTGTCGCAGCAGAATCCTGCGTCGCCGCTTTTTCACCAATGGCTAACGCCGGAGCAGTTCGCCGATCGCTTCGGCGCGAGCCCGAGCGACCTGGCGCAAATCCAGGGATGGCTGGGGGCGCAAGGCTTCACGCTCGATTACACGGCGCGCAGCCGCTCTTATGTATCTTTTAGCGGCACCGCGCAACAGGTTCAGAGCGCGTTTCACACCGAGATTCACCGCTACAGCGTGGGCGGGAAGATGCACTATGCCAACGCGGGCGATCCTTCCATCCCGGAAGCGCTGGCCGGGCTGGTAGCCGTGGTGCGCGGCCTCGACGATTTTCATCCCCGGCCGCTGGTCCGCGAGGCGCTGCCGCAGCTCAGTGACGGCCCTGGCAGGTACATTCTGGCTCCCGCGGATTTCGCCGCAATCTACGACGTGACGCCGCTGTACAGCCAGGGCATCGACGGGACCGGACAAAAAATCGCGGTAGCCGGCCAAACCGCCATTTCGACCGGCGACATTACTTTGTTCCGCAACAAGTTCGGCCTGGGCGCAGCGAATCTCGAAACGGTGCTGGTGCCCAATAATCCGACCAACTCAGGGAACGCCCGTGATGAGGTGGAAGCGGATCTGGACATCGAGTGGTCGGGGGCGGTAGCGCCCAAGGCCACCATCGTGTACGTATATGCGGAGGACGCGTGGGATGCGGCAACCTATGCGATCGATCAGAAATCGGCGCCGGTGTTGAGCTTCAGTTTCGGCTACGACTGCGAGTTGTACAACTTGCTCGCCTTGACGAATTGGCGCGCCACCGTGCAGCAGGCCAACGCCGAGGGCATTACCATGCTGGTCGCCAGCGGCGACATCGGCGCGGCCGGGTGCGAGTTTCTGGACACGCCTTACCCTGTGATCGCTCAGAGCGGGCTGGGTGTCGCCGAGCCGGCTTCGATTCCGGAAGTTACCGCGATGGGCGGATCCGAGTTCAACGAAGGCAAAGACAGCAGCTTTTATTGGGACAGCGATGGCTCGGCTGAGGGCTACATACCGGAAAAGGCGTGGAACGATACCGTGTCGGGCGGTCCCTTCTATGCCACGGGTGGCGGGGCCAGCATTTACTTTGCGCAACCTGCCTGGCAGACGGGTCCGGGGGTGCCCAACGATGGATGGCGGCATCTGCCCGACCTGGCGTTTCCCGCCTCCAATGGCCACGACCAGGCGTATATTTACTCTAGCGGCGTCGCGGTGCTGGTGGGCGGCACATCCTGCGCGGCGCCGATGATGGCCGGCGTGATGGCGCTGCTGAACCAGTACCTGGCCCAGAAAGAGCCAGGCCTGGGTAACATCAACCCTACTCTTTATCGCATGGCGCAGACTACGCCGATGGCATTCAACGATATCTCGGTCGGCGACAACAAGGTGCCCTGCGCGGATGGCTCGCCCGATTGCGTCAACGGATCGTTGGGGTGGGCGGCTGGACCGGGATACGATTCGGCGACCGGGCTGGGTTCGCTCGATGTGTACAATTTCGTGAAACAATGGAGCAGCGCGGCGCCCGCCAATGCGTCCGTGGTAGCGTCCATCAACCAGGACCCGGTTTTCAAAACCACGCCGGATGCGAGCGGCAATAGCTGGCAGTTTCAGTTGCGGCTGACCGAGGAAGCCGGCATCGGCGCCACGCTCACCGGTTTCACCATCAACGGCGCTGACTTTTCTTCGCAGATTGCGAGCCTGTTCGGCGGCGCATCGATCCCGCCAGACGGCTCGATTTTTGCGTCGTACGGTTTCCCTACTCTTCCCGACCCCGCCAATGTGGTCTTCGGCTTTTCCGGCGTGGATGCGAGCGGCGCTTCATGGAGCACCGCGCTGACGATTCCTTTCCAGGGTCCGCAAACCCAGATGACCATCGCCGGCATCAGCAACGCCGCCAGCGGCCAGCAGGCCTACGCCCCCGGCATGATCGTAAGCGTATACGGCGCGGGTCTGGGCGATTTCGCGCAGGCGGCCAGCGCCACTCCGCTGCCGGCCATGATGGCCGGGTTCGAAGCGTCGGTCGTCAATGCCAGCAACTCCCCCGCTGGTGTGGAAGCGCCGCTTTACTACGTTTCGCCCACTCAGGTGAACCTGCAGATCCCGTACAACATCGCTACTGGCCCGGCCACGCTCTCGCTCGGCGGACCCTGGGGCGGCGCTAATTACAACTTCACGGTTGCCGCCGCGGCTCCTGGCATCTTCATGTTCCTGGATGGCAGCGTGAATCCGTCGAGCACCGCGCACGCGGGAGATACGGTGGTCATGTTCATTACCGGCGACGGCATGACCACCCCGTCGGTGGTGACCGGCTGGACGCCATCAGACAGCGGCGGGACGCCGGTACCGCAGCAGCCGGTGTCGATTACGGTGGGTGGCATCGCGGTTGCGCAGCCGTTTGCGTTTATCGGCATTCCAAGCTGGTCGGTGGGAGTGACGCAGATCAACTTCACCATCCCCGCCAATGTTCCGGTGGGTCCCCAACCGGTGGTGGTGACGGTCGGTTCCGCCTCGAGTTTCCCGGCAACCATCACGATCCTGCCATAATGCAGGGTGCAGTTTGCCGTAACCGGCCGGGCATCACGCCGCGTCTAATTGGTTGTCTGCGTCCCCGAGGGCCGTCCTTAAACTGTTAACCAACGAGTATTATTTATGATTAAGCCACCATGTTGTGTCGCCCTTTGGGCAATCCTGGGAGCGGCATCGCCGGCACTATTGGCGCAGCCGGACCGCATCGCGACGCGCGTCGATAGCAGCCAGTCCGCGGCGCTAACCGGGAGAGTGCCTCGGCAGGCCACCGCTCAGAATGACGCCGGGCCGGTGGAGGCAAGTTTTCCGCTCCCCGGGATAACCCTGATGCTGAAAGCTTCGGCGGCGCAGCAGACGGACTTGAATCAACTGCTGATGGCGCAGCAGGATTCGACATCGCCGAATTATCGCCAGTGGCTCACGCCGGAGCAATACGCCGACCGCTTCGGGGTCAGCACCGGCGATCTGGCCAAGATAACGGCGTGGCTGGGATCGCAGGGCTTCTCGGTGGACTATGTCGCGCGCAGCCGCAACTGGGTAGCGTTCAGCGGCACCGCGCAACAGGTGGGCAACGCGTTCCGTACCCAGATTCACCGTTACAACGTGAACGGAGAGTCGCACTACGCCAACGCGACCGACCCCTCGATTCCGGCCGCGCTGGCCGGCCTGGTGTCCGGAATTCGCGGGCTCAACGACTTCCGGCTCAAGCCGCGCTATAGGAAAATGCAGCCGCAAACCACGCTGGGCCGCACGACGGCGGTCGGGCCCGCCGATTTTGCCGCTATCTACGATGTAAAGCCGCTCTACAGCGAGAGCGTGAACGGCACGCTCATCAATGGCACCGGGCAGAAGATCGCGATCGTTGGGCAATCGGAGATCCGGACGTCCGACATCACCAGTTTTCGCAGCCACTTCGGCATGGGCGCAGCGAACCTGTCGCTGAAGGCGGTGCCCTTTAACCAGATCTACCCGGACGGCGGAAATCCGGGGTTTGTGCCGGGCGATGAGGGCGAATCCGACCTGGACGTCGAATGGTCGGGCTCGGTGGCGCCCAACGCGACGATTGTTTTCGTGTATTCGGGGGACGTGTGGACGTCGGCCCAATATGCCGTCGCGGAAGATCTAGCGCCGGTGCTGAGCATGAGCTACGGCAACTGCGAGGGAGCCGATTTGGTGGACCTGGATTCCAGCCGCTCCATCGTGCAGCAGGCCAACGCGGAGGGTATTACCTGGCTGGCCGCCGCGGGTGACGCCGGCGCCGCCGATTGCGATGGAGGAGAATTCGTGGCCGAGGCCGGACTGGCGGTGGATGCGCCTGGCTCGATTCCCGAAGTCACGTCGATGGGTGGCACGGAATTCAACGATCAAGGAGGTAGCTATTGGCCCGCCGGCTCGGCTACCGGCTACATTCCCGAGGCGGTGTGGAACGAAACGGCGGTGGCGGTTCCACAGGGCGATGGCCTGTTGAGCGGCGGCGGCGGCGCCAGCGCTTACTTCACGCAACCGCCGTGGCAGAATGGCATTGCGCCGAGCGACGGCATGCGGCACGTGCCCGACCTTTCGTCCGCGGCCGGCGTCTTTCACGATCCCTTCTACATTTACTCGAGCGACACCTCGGGCGGATCGTCGCCGGGCGCGCAATTAGTGGGCGGCACATCGTGCGCCGCGCCCAGTGTAGCCGCCATCGTGGCGCTGCTCAATCAATACCTGGTATCCAACGGCTTCATCAAACAGGCGGGCCTGGGCAACATCAATCCGACCCTGTACCGGCTGGGGCAAACCCAAAGCAGCGCGTTCCACGATATCGTGACCGGCAACAATATCCAACCGTGCGCCAGCGGCTCGCCCAATTGCGTCAATGGCTCCTTGGGCTGGAGCGCCGGGTCGGGGTATGATTCGGCCAGCGGGCTAGGCTCGGTGGATGCTTATAACCTGGTTCATGCCTGGAACACGGCGCTGGCTACGCAGGCCGTGGTGGTTCCTTCCCTCGACCAGAATCCGGTGTACGAGACCGGTACCAGCCAGTGGAGCTTTACGATCACATTGACCGAGGAGGCCGGCATCGCCGCCACACTCACCGGGCTCACCATAAACGGCGCCAGCTTGACGGCGCAGATACCGTCCTTGTTTGGCACCGCGGCAATCGCTGCCCGCGGCTCGATTTCGGCGTCCTACACGCTGCGAAATCTCAATGTGTCCAACGGGCCGGCCAATGTGGTTTTTGCGTTTTCAGGCACGGATGCAACCGGCGCGCAATGGAGCAACACCATGACCGTTCCGTTCGCAGGCCCCGAGCCGCTGTTGGCGATCGGCGGCGTCAGCAACTCGGCCAACGGACAGCAGGCATTCGCTCCGGGCATGATCGTCAGCTTGTACGGCACGGGAATGGGCAGCTTTGTGCAGTCGGCGGCATCGGCCAACATCAGTCCTTTGCCGGAATACCTGGCCGGGGTCACAATTTACGTATACAACCTGGCGGGAAACTCACAATACCTGGCGCCCCTGTATTACGTGTCACCCAACCAGGTGAACCTGCAGCTTCCTTACGAGCTGACTCCCGGTCAGGCGGAGCTGGCGCTCCTCACCTCCTGGAACTCGAGCGGCCTGACGGCGGACTTCACCGTCGCCTCCGCCGCACCTGGCATTTTTTCCTACGCCGATTCTACGGGCGCCGCCAGCAGCCCGATCGGCTCCGGTTCGGCCAGGGTGGGAGACGAAGTAGCGATCTATGTGACTGGCGTGGGTGGGGTCAACCCGCTCCCGGGTTCGAGCGAGGGCGCATTGTCGCCTGATGGCCTTGCGCCGGACCCTGGCACTACTCCCGTGCCGCTGCTGCCGGTGTCGGTCACCGTGGGCGGCGTTCAGGTAACGAATTTCGCCTACAAGGGCATCCCGAGCTGGTCGGTGGGAGTGATGCAGCTCAACTTCGCCATCCCCAACGGCGTTGCGGCTGGCCCGCAGCCAGTGGTGGTGATCGTAGGCGGCGTTCGCAGCCTGCCGGCGAATATCACGATCGCGCAGTAGGGTGGCGCACGCACTCGTGCGTCGAGCGTCGAGATTCTTCTCGACGCGTCTTCGTTCCGAGGCGCCGGGCGTCGGCACCGCGCCCGCCGCCCCGGTAACGCCGGCGATCTTGTCGCCGGTGATTTGCCGCCGTACGCTATCATAGGAAAAATCCCTATGATGCAAGACGTAATCACCGAGGGCCTCACCTTCGACGATATTCTGCTCGAACCGGCCCGCAGCGAAGTGTTGCCGTCTGAAGCCGACACGCGCACCCAACTGACGCGCGAGATCGGCCTCAACATTCCGATCGTTTCGGCCGCCATGGATACGGTGACCGAATCGCACCTGGCGATCGCGCTGGCGCAGCAGGGCGGCATGGGCATCATCCACCGCAACATGCCCATCGAGCGGCAGGTCGAAGAGGTGGACCGCGTGAAACGCAGTGAAAGCGGCATGATCGTGGACCCCATCACGGTGGACCCCGAGCAATCGATCGCCGACGCGCGGGCGCTGATGGCTCGTTACCGCATCTCCGGCGTGCCGGTGACCAAAGCCGGCAAGCTGGTCGGCATCCTCACCAACCGCGACCTGCGCTTCGAGACGCGCTCCGACATTCCCATCTCCGAGGTGATGACCAAGGACAACCTGGTCACGGTCGCCGTGGGCACCACCCTTGAACAGGCCGAGGCCATCCTGCACCAGCACCGCGTCGAGAAACTGCTGGTGGTGGACGATCACTACAACCTCAAGGGCCTGATCACGGTCAAGGACATTCAGAAGAAATTGAAATATCCGAACGCCGCCAAGGACAGCCAGGGCCGCCTGCGCGTGGGCGCGGCGATTGGCGCCACCGGCGATTTCATGGAGCGCGCGCTGGAACTGGTGGCGCGCAAGGTGGACGTGCTGGCCATCGATACCGCGCACGGCCACACCACGCGCGTGATGGCGGCGGTGAGAGCCATCAAGAGCAAGCAGCCCGGCGTGCAACTGATCACCGGCAACGTGGCCACTTTCGAAGGCGCGAAAGAGCTGGTGTCGCTTGGCGTGGATGGCATCAAGGTGGGGATCGGGCCCGGCTCCATCTGCACCACGCGCGTGGTTTCCGGCGCCGGTGTGCCGCAGATCACGGCGATTCTCGAATGCGCGCGGGCCGTGCGCGGCACCGGAGTGCCGCTGGTGGCCGATGGCGGCGTCAAATATTCGGGCGACGTGACCAAGGCGATCGCAGCCGGCGCCGACACGGTGATGATCGGCAGCCTGCTGGCCGGCACGGATGAAAGCCCCGGCGAAACCATTCTCTACCAGGGCCGCACCTTCAAGACCTATCGCGGCATGGGCTCGCTGGGCGCCATGTCGCAGGGCCAGGCCAATCGCTACGAGCAGGACCCCGGTTCCAAGCTGGTGCCGGAGGGCATCGAAGGCCGCGTGGCTTCCAAGGGACCGCTGGCCGACCTGGTCTACCAGCTCGTCGGTGGCCTGCGCGCCGGCATGGGCTATTGCGGCGTGCGCAGCCTCGCCGAGCTGCAGAACAAGGCGCGCTTCCTGCGCGTAACCTCCGCCGGCTTGCGCGAGAGCCACGTGCACGACGTCATCATCACCAAGGAAGCCCCCAACTACCGCGCCGAATAATCCGCGAACTCGGCGAGCACGGCACCGTGCAGGCCGCGCTGTCATTCGCAGGCGGGCAGGAAAGGGGAAACGGTGGACGGGTTTTGGGATTGGTATTGCGTGAAGAGGATAGCTTTTCTGACCGCTGTTTTCGTCCTCCCTTTCTCCGCCAGCTCACAGGCGGTTAGGAAGGCTGGGGCGTCTCCGCAGCCCCGCTCCGCACAATCCAATTCATATGGCATCACAGACATCGCTGGCCTTGTGGGGCGGCTGCAGAAGCTGGACTTGACCAAGGGCGAATTCGAGACAAAGGGACAGTATGACACTCGGATGGGGACCCTTCCGGTCCCGCGCGGGACTCTGGTATTCCGCCTGGAATCTCCAGCGGTGAAGTACGATGCCGATTCGCAGGAAATGGAATTCGAGTTGCGGGGTGACGAAGCGGGACTGTGCCTCTCGCTGCCCGCCGAAACGACTCCCGAAAACACCCCATTGATCTGTAGCGCTTCAGAGTGCGAGTATACGCTCAAGAGGGCCCTGCGGAAAAGCGGCTCATATGTCGGCAGCAACCCCTTTGGCGTGAAGCAGACCATTGAGTACTCCGAGTACGATGCGTACGGAGTCTTAATTTCCGCTGCCTCACCGATCCAGGTTAACCGAGCGTTAAGGTCGGCTGATTTTCGGTTCTCAATTGGCGCTGAGGACGCAAGAGCCCTGAAGCCATTCTTGGTTGTCGAATTCATCGGCGAGCTCGACGACTTTTTGATCGATTCCGGAATGGATGGGCACAAGCCCACGCTCGAGGAACCATACGATCTTCGGGTCTACCATTCCTATGTCCGGTTTCGGTTGGAGCGAGTGATGATGGTTGACAAGAGAACTAACCAATCGGTCGCTGATTTCACTCCAGACCTGAAACTTGAGCCGGCTATGGTATACCGCCTGCCGGGGCGCCACAGCCCGATAAAATGATCCTCACTTGATATGGGGATACGGGCTTGCGTGCTCCCGGGCTGTCCCGGTATTTTCGGTATTTCGTCCTGGTACTTCAAGGAAGCGCCTAACTACCGCGCGGAATAGTCCGCAAAACCGGCCGGTCCTGCCCCGTGAAGGCCGCGCTATCCCTTGCGGCGGGCAGGAAAACGGAAACATATAGCCCGTCACGGGTTTATTCGTCACGGGCTTATTCTCTGAAGCGCTGGAAAAGCGACTGCAAAGGCAGCTCGGACAGCGACAAAACGCTTTGCCTGTTCCGGCTTCCGGCATGAGACGGTATTTATGACCGTGTAGCCAGCCGCACTCATTGCATCAGCCAGCGCCTTCTCAAGCGCAGCGATAATGTCCCTACGCGCAGTGTACGGTTTTTGAGACCTTGCCAGCATCGGGCCGTACGCAACTAACTGAAACGAGCATTCCTCGGGCTCGATGCTCCGGTCTGCAAGGCGCCGCCTGAGCGTATTGTTCTTGGGGTTCAAGCCGAGGTGCTGGCTCACCCGATTGAAGGGCGATTGGGGATTGTTGGATGAACTGTCTCCAGTGCGCCCGACGTAGTATAACCTGGACGAGTCACGCCGAGTGATTTTCCAAACATAGAGCCAAAAACCCCGCGTTAGCAGACCTCTGTCGAATGTCAGCTTGTGTATCGCACTCTTCATTTTTGGGGACCCAGAACCCCGAGATGCCGGGGCAGGCCGCGAAACTCCGAAACTACCATGATCAGGGCACCGCCCAACTACCGCTTCGAATAGTCGGCGAAATCGGCTAGCACCGATTTTTCCATCTGGCGCGCCGCATGAAACAGCCATCCGCGCGGCCGCTTCTTGAGATCCGCCAGAATCACGCTCGGCTTCAGCGTGCCCAGGTGAATGTTGGCGGTTTCCCAACCCATGGATTCGAGCAGGCGCAGGATGTCATGCTCGGCGGGCAGCGCGGATAGCTCGATGCGCGAGCAATCCGGCGCCAGGCGGCGCACGATCCACCGTCTTTGCAGGCGCACGAACGGGTCCGGACAGCGCACCGAGCGATCCAGGATTTCCTGGTAATGGATGGGCGCCGTGCCTTTGCCCTCAGCCGCCCACACGCACGCCGAGGGCGCCAGCGCCTTGGCCTCCCGCGCCACCGATCCGCCGCGCCACTGCGCAACCGCGACGTAGCGTTCGCGGCCCAGGCTGCCCAGCCCGGCCACGCGATGCGAGATCCGCCATTCCAGGCGCCGCCCCGGCATCATCCGCTCAATCGCCTTGATGGCGCCGGCGGGCGGCTTCTTTTTCAGCTCGCCGAGGCCGAACAGCTTCTCCCAGTACGCCTGCACGTCGTGCAGCCGGCTAGTGGCCATATGGCGCAGCGCGGTGTGGTGCTCGGCCAGCGCGAATGGCCGCCCGCCCGCCGCCAGCGCCCCCGCATAGCCCTTGACGATGGCGCCGATGCCGGCCTTGGGATCGCAATCCATTTTCGCCAGAAGCGCACTGGTCGCCAGACGCACCAGGTCGTGCGTGTAGGGCAGCACCCAGGCTTCGTCGAAATCGTTGATGCCCCAAATGAGACGGCCTTCCACGTCGCGCCAGGTCCCGAAATTCTCCACGTGCAGATCGCCCACCGCCAGCGCCTTGGGCGCTCGCGCCAGGTCGCCCAAAACCTCCGGGAAAGTCTGCGCCCAGCGGTAGTAAGTGGCGCGCAGGAACGGGAACGGCTGGGAGCGCATTTCGCGGTGCTTGAGTTCGAGATCCTCCGGGATGATGCTCAGATGCCGCTCCAGCCAGGTTTCGTAACGTTGGGTAGCCTTTTGGATGTTCATGGTGGTTCCTTATAAACTATCACTCCAAGCCGCGGACCGCTGCCGGTGCTACGCTTGATCCATGCCCCGTCAAATCGGACCCGGGCGGCGTCTCAGTTCGCCTGCCGCCCTCATCGCCGCCGGTGTCGTCCTGGTGGTGCTCTTGCTGGGGGCGCGCACCGTCGCGTCTTATGTCCTTGAGGTCGCATGGTGGAAGGAACTCGGCCAGTTCCACACCTGGCTGAGCCTGCTCACCTACAGCGTGGCGCCGGTGGCGGCCGCCACCTTGGTCGCCTTCTTCGTTCTTTGGATCGCCCACGCCCGCGCCTTGAAATTCGCCGGCACGCGCCTCGGCGAACACCCGTTCTATGCCCGCCTGACTGCGCTCGCCGCGCTGGCGCTGGGCTATTTCATCGCCGCTTCTTCCATCGATACGTGGACCGTCATCCGCTTCGCCGGCTCGCGCGGCCTGGCGGCGCCTGCCAACGTCTGGCACGATGCCGTGTTCACGCAACCGCTCTCCTTCTATCTGTTCGACCTGCCGTTCTACGACCTGTTGCGCGGGTACGTCCTGGCGCTGGTGATCCTCTCGATCCTGGTTTACTGGGCCGCCGCGCGCGGCTGGCAGTTGCGCCACCGGTTCCCGGAACTGGTCAACGCGCGCGAGATGGACGCCGGTTTCTTCAAGCTGGAAGGCGGCCTGGAGTCGCGTTTTCTGCGCGGCGCCGGCGTGGTGCTGTTGCTGGCCATGGTGGTGAAGTTCTATCTCGACCGCTACCAGATGGTCTACAACCAGCATGGCTCGTTCATGGTGGGCATCGATTGGGTGGACCTGCATGTCGGTCTCCCCATGCAGTGGCTGCTCATCCTGGCTGCGCTCGCCGCCGCGGTGCTGGTGTGGATGGGACGCTGGATGAAGGCGGCATTCATGGCCATCGCATTGATTCTGGCTTTCGCCGTGCCGCGCATCGTGAGCGCCGTTTATGTGGCGCCCAACGAGATTTCGCTCGAGAGGCCCTACATCCAGACGCATATTCACGCCACGCGGACCGCCTACGGCCTGGATCAGAACGTGAACGAACTGGAGTTTCATGTGCAGTCGGACGCGATCATCAATATCGCGCAAAACCAGGCCACGCTCGAAAACGTGCGGCTGTGGGACGTGCATGCCTTTCACGACACCGTCACCCAGATCCAGGCGTTGCGTCCGTATTACGTCTTCAAGGATACCGACGTCGACCGCTATACCATCGACGGCCGTTACCGACAGGTGTTTGTGTCGCCACGCGAGCTCGACGTCAACCAGTTGCCCAACGTACACCAGAGCTGGATCAACCCGGAGATCATTTACACCCACGGCTACGGCCTGGTGATGGCCCCGGTCAGCCAGATCACGCCCGACGGCATGCCGGTGCTGCTGATTCAGGATGCGCCGCCGCGCATTGCGACTCCCAGCCTGAAGCTGACGCGGCCGGAGATCTACTATGGCGAAGTCACTCACGAACCGGTGTTCGTCAACACCGCGCAGGAGGAATTCAATTATCCGTCCGGCGAAGGCAACGTGCGCAGCCATTATGAAGGCAAGGGCGGCTTCCCGATCTCCTCGTTCCCGATGCGCCTCGCCGCGGCGCTGGTGGAGGGCGAGCCCAACATCCTGCTGACCGACTATCTCACCGCCAACAGCCGCATGATGATCCGGCGCAAAGTGCGCGACCGTCTCCACGAGCTGGCCGGCTTCCTCGAATGGGACTCCGATCCTTACCTGGTGATCACCGATGCCGGCCGCCTGGTGTGGATCGTGGACGGCTACACCACCTCCGACGCGCACCCCTATTCGCGCGCCGTGGAAGCCGGAGATATCGGCACTGTCAACTACATCCGCAACGCGGTCAAAGCCACCGTGGACGCCTACGACGGCGAAACGCACCTGTACATCTTCGCCCCCGGCGATCCCATCATCGGCTCCTACCAGCGCCTTTTCCCGAACCTCTTTTTGCCCGCCTCCGCCATGCCGGCCGATCTGCGCGCCCACGCCCGCTATCCGGAAACGCTCTTTAAAGTGCAGGCGGAGATTTACCGCACCTACCACATGCTCGATCCGCAGTCGTTCTATAACAAGGAAGATCTGTGGGACCTGGCGCGGCGCGTCACCGGCCAGGCCGAGGGCGCGGAAGCCGTTTCCCCCACTTATGTGGTGGCCTCGCTGCCGGGCGAAACCAAGGCGGAGTTTCTGCTGCTGACGCCGTTCACGCCGCGCAACAAGGACAACATGATCGGCCTGATGGTGGCGCGTTGCGACGGCGCCAACCTGGGCAACGTGGTGGTGCTGCTGCTTTCCAAGCAGAAGCTGATCTACGGGCCGATGCAGATCGATTCGCGCATCAACTCGGATGGGACCATCTCGAAGGACCTCACGCTGTGGAATCAGCAGGGCTCGCAAGTGATTCGCAGCCAGACGCTGGTGCTCCCGGTCGGCAATACCTTTCTCTATGTGGACCCGATTTACATTCAGGCCACCGAAGCCCGCATGCCGCAGTTGAAGAAGATCGTGCTGGCCGTCGGCGACCGCTTGATTTACGCGGATACCTACGATGAAGCGCTGTCGCAGCTTTCGCAAGGCGCGCAGCAGCTCGTCGTGCAGGCCGCGGCGCAGCCGGCGGCAGGGGCGCAATCGTCCGCGCAGGCCGCCGTTCCCGATCCGCGGCTGGCGCGCGTGCGCGAACATCTCCGGCGCTATCGCGAATTGGCGGGCGCTGGCAAGTGGGCCGAAGCCGGCAAGGAACTGGAAGCCATCGAAGCCGAAGTCGGCAAGTGAGTGGGGCAGGTCCCCGACCTGCCAACCTGCCTTGTCCCGCCTGCCAACCCGCCTTGTAGGGGCCGGGCATGCCCGGCCCGCCGTTCGCACCGCCGCTTACGCCCCCGCTGCCCCGGCCGCCAGTTGCGCTTCGGCTTGCTCCTGCGTTTCGTATCGCACCAGAAAGCCCTCTACTCCGGCCACCTGGAACAGCGTCCGGATGCGGTTGGAAACGCCCGTCAGCGCGTACCGGTGGTGTTCCCGCTGGCAGGAAACATGGAAGCCCAGCAGTGCACCGAGCGCCGCCGAATCCATGTACGGCACGCCACCGAGATCGACGATCGTGACGGCGGCCGCCCCTTCGCGTACAATGTTCTGGAAATCGAACATCGTGGAAAGGGTGAAGGGGCCGGTCAGGCGGAGTATGCGCACATCCGGCCTGGCGCCGGTGCCGATTTCGATCTGCAGTTCTTCCATGGTGGGCAGTGTACTATGGCGTCGGGCGCGCTTCAACCGAAATAGTGTTACAACCATGAAACATTCCGCTCCAACTGTCGCGAGGGTGGTGACGCCGCCCGGCGATCTCTGGCTGGCGCAGCGCGTGGAAGCCCTGCTCCGCCGATTGCCGCCCGCGACGGGAGCCCCGGTTTGGATTGAGCGGGTGTCCGAATTGCGCGACCGGCGCGGCGCGGTCCATGCCGGTTCGTTTCTGCGGCAGCGGCACATGCTGATTGCCTGCACGAGAGCCGAGTTTCCGCGCGTGTTCGTGCATGAGTGGTTTCACTTCGTTTGGCGGCGGGCCGGCAATCCGCTGCGCCGCGATTTCGAAGCGCTGCTGGCCGCCGAGCGCCGCGCCGGCGCGCGCGGCGAATTGGGCTGGTCGGCCGAGTGGCGCAAGCGGGCGCTCACGGCGCAGGAGGTGCGCGTCCGCTCGCGGCGCTGGCGCGAATACTGTTGCGAGAGTTTCTGCGATACCGCCGCGTGGCTGTACGCGGGCGCGGCGAAGCACGCCGAGTTCACCCTCGCGCTCCGTTTCCGCCGCCGCCGCCAGGCCTGGTTCGCGCAAAACATCGCCGGCAAACGATTGTCGATATAATTGAAAGTGAGGTGGGGCAGGTCCCCGACCTGCCAACTCAACTTAGGAACCCACGCGTGTCCGCCTTCCGTTTTTCCGCCATCTTGAGCACCGCCCTGGCGCTGGGACTGTCCGCCGCCGGCTGCGGCGGCACCGTCGAGGTGAAGGCCGCCACGCTCAAGCCCGAGAAGGATCGCAAGACCGCGCCCGATTTCGCGCTCAAGGACGGCGACGGCAAGCTGGTCCATCTCTCCGATTACCGCGGCAAAGTCGTGATCCTCGATTTCTGGGCCACCTGGTGCGGTCCCTGCCGCATCGAGATTCCCTGGTTCATGGATCTCCAGCGGAAGAACAAGGACCGCGGATTTGAGGTGCTCGGCGTGGCCATGGACGACGAGGGCTGGGAAGTGGTGAAGCCGTTCCTGGCCGAGCTGGGCGTCAATTACCGGGTGATGGTCGGCGACGATCTCACCGCCCAGATGTACGGCGGCGTGGACGCGCTGCCCACCACGTTCCTGATCGATAAAACCGGCAAGATCGCCGCGGTTCACGTGGGACTGGCCAGCAGGAAGGACTTTGAAGATGGTGTCGAACAGCTTTTGCAGGCTCCGGCGACGGTGGCTTCCGCTGGCGCTGGCGAGCCTGTGGTCACTCTCGGCGCAAAGTAGCGGCCATTTGAAAGTGGGCGAACCCGCCAAAGTGGCGGCCGCGCGCGGCGCCACCGTCGAGGCCAGAATCCCCGTCACGGTGGACCCGGGCTTTCACGTCAACAGCAACCATCCCACCGACGAATACCTCATCCCCTTGAAGCTGACTTGGACTTCGCTGGGCGCGCTGGTTGGCGGCGAGGTCACTTACCCGGCGCCCACCATGGAGAAATACGAATTCACCCTCAAGCCGCTCTCTGTTTTCTCCGGCGCGTTTCGCTTGACGGCGAGCTTCAAGGTCGCCGCCAACGCTCCGCCTGGCCCCGGCGTGGCCAGCGGCAAGCTGCGCTATCAGGCGTGCAATTCGAACACCTGCTTCCCGCCGAAAACCGCGGACGTGAACATAGCCTACCAGGTGCAATAAGCGACCGGCTACCGGTGCGGCGCAATCGCGCGCAGCCTGACGCCGGCGGCTCGGCCATAGGGCACGTCATCGAGTTGCAGAATGCCGGCCGAATCGGCTGCGGCCTCATACATTTCTTCGTCGTCGACTTCCACCAGGTAGGCGCCGCGGGGATCGAGGCCAACCACAAACACCGGCTGCGCATCTTCGAGCGTCAAACTCCACTGGCCGCGCTGCCCCCGATCCGGGCCGGCGAAGCAGATGGCGGCTGCGTCCAGCAACAGCGGCTCGCGGGCGCCACGCGGGTCAAGCGCGGTGACCCGGCCATCGCGAAACCACTCGATGGCGCCGTCGAAAAGCCCGAACCACTCGGCGTCGTCTTCCCAACTGTTGCGCACGTACAAGCGGCCCAAGACGGGATTGTAGTAGACCAGCGGCACCTGATAGTAGCTGAGGCCGGGCTGATACGGGTTGGCCCAGAGGAATTCGTACGGCGCGCCCAGCGGCGTGCGCAGTTGGAAGCGGTCGTGCATCAGCCAGCCTTGCAGCACTTGCGTGGAGGGCGCGTTGACGTCGAAGGCTACCAGAGCCAACTCGGCGGCGCGCGAGAATACCGCGGCATCGAGATCGGGCTCGCCGGCGCGGCGGGTGGCGCCCAGGTAAATGTCGCCCTCCGCCATGTGGTACGGCGCCGGATAGTAGCTCATCAGGTGCTCGATGGGGAATTCGGCGAAGTAGGCGGGCGCGGCCTCGCGCAGATCCAGGCGGGCCGAGTCGGCGAGCGCGTGCAGCAGTTCCATCAGCGCATAGGCATCTTCACGCGGGACCACCGCGCTACCGGCCGCCAGCGCCGGCGCCAGCTTGCCCTCCCACCAGGAATGAACCTCGCGATCCAATTCCTGCCGCGGCAGGTCCGGCGCCTCGGCCGGCGCCTCGTCGAACAGCGCGACCGCGGCCAGCACGCGCGAGCGCACGCCGGGGATGGATTCGAGAGCCGCGGTTTCGCCCGTGCGCCGCGCCATGCGGGACGCCAGTTGGTCGCGTTCGGCCGTGGTCAGCAGGTCTTGGCACCAGTCGTAGACCAAGGCCATCTGGCGCAGGTCGGAGGCGGCGAGCGCCCACTCGACGGCGCGGCGCCCGGCGGCACGAGCGCCCGAAACCTGGTAGTAGAGGGCCTGGGCGAAGCCCGGCTCGGGCAGCGGAGCGTTGCCGGAAACGAGCGCCTCGAACTGCTGCCAGCGCATCGAGTGGCGTTCGCGTTCGCGGCGCAGCAGGCGCAGCCGGCCGGCGCGCAGGAAGAGGCGCGGATGGTCGCCCGATACCACCACCGGGTCGGCCGCGCCGGGGGATCGTGCCCAACCGGCTGCGAGCGCCAGCGCGAGAATCGGAATGCCGAGCGCAACGGGCCGCATCACTTGAGATTGTGTCATAGCGACACAGCCCCCGCCCAAGGTGTCCCACCCGCCTGCCGGCCGGACCGAAAAAATATTCCGATTAAAAGGGGTTACGGCATTTGACACGCGGGCATCCGATTGCTACACGTAGTGTGAATTGGCGAAGTAACTTTTTTAACCTGCCCTCTGCAGCAACAGGCAGGCGGAAGAAGAGTGAGCCGACGGGACAGCGTGCTTGCGGGAGCCGGTGTTTGTAGTAGGCTTTGCTCACTATTCTTCCCTTGTTGGTTGCCGCAGAGGGGTTTTTTTGTCGAACGGTCTTATAGTCTCTCCGGGGGATCCAAGGTTGCGGTAGTTGTCTGGCATTTCTGGTAAGGAAGAATAGGACGCGGACCTGGCCAGAAATGGGCCGTGTTGCGGTCGTAACCAGCCAGCCCGACGCCGGATCCCAGCCCAACCTGGGCGAGCCGCATCGGATGAAGCCTTGCAGGTCTTTAAGGGCGATATCCGGTGCGGTTTTTCTTTGTAACGCCGGCGGTCTTTGCCGCCGGTGCTTCTACTGGCCTCCGCCGAACGGTCCCCGAATTGCACCTCCTGCCCCGAATTGCCGCGCGTCTCATCTCTCCTGAGAAAACCGATTGCGTTGCTGTCGCTGGCGTGTGCCGCCGCGGCACAGGCGCCCCGGATCGGCGACATCGACTATTACGGATTGCGCAAGGTTACCGCCGAGAAGATCCAGGCAGTGACGGGCCTCCGAAAAGGCGGGACGCTGACGTCGTCGAAAGGCGATATCGAGGACCAGATCGACAAGATTTCGGGCGTCGTACTGGTGCGCGTGGAGGCGCTGTGCTGCGAAGGCACGTCGGTGGACCTCTTCATCGGCATTGAGGAAAAAGGCGCGCCGCACCCAGCCTTCCACTCCCCGCCCGCCGGCAATGCCACGCTGCCGCAGGAACTGTTGGACACTTACGCGAACTTCCTTGCTGCCGTGGCACGCGCCGCGGCGCGCGGCAACACCACGGAAGACTTCACGGCGGGCTATTCGATGATGGACGACCCGGAAGCGCACTCGTTCCAGCCCCGCTTTCTCACCTTCGCGGCGGACCACTTCGACTGGCTGCGCGACGTGCTGCGCAACTCCGCCGATGCGAGCCAACGCGCGGTGGCGGCCGCGGTGATCGGCTATGGCGCCGACAAGCAGCAGGCCGCCGGCGAATTACAATATGCGATCGGCGACCCGGACGGCGCCGTCCGCGCCAATGCCATGCGCGCCCTGGCGGCGATCGCCGTCTATGCCGCGAAGCAGCCCGACCGGAATATCCGCATCGCGCCGACGTGGCTGGTGGACATGCTGCATTCGATCGTGCTGGAGGACCGCCTGCAAGCCACGCGCGCGCTGGTGGTGCTCACCGATTCGACCAACCAGGGTGCGCTCGACCTGATTCGCGAGCGAGCTCTCGATTCGCTCAAGGAAATGGCCCGCTGGACCACGCTACGCTACGCGCTGCCGGCCTTTCTGCTGCTGGGCCGCGTGGCCGGAATGCCCGACAGCGAGATCCACGCGCAGTGGGAGAATGGCGATCGCGAGAGCGTGATCGAAAAAGCGCTGGCCCTCGATCCCGGCAGGCGCGCCCGGCAGTAGCGCTCTCCGGCAACCCCGGGTTCCCGGACCGGGGTGTGCTACTCTAATACTTCTAAACACCATTCCAGGAGTTTTTTCATGTCACTTCGGATGGGCCTGGGGCCGGTAGCGGCCTGCGCGGCCCTTTTCGCTCTTGCTCCGCTCTCTTTTGCGCAGCCCAAGATTGCAACGGTCAACCTGCAAAAAGCCGTCTTCGCCACGGCCGACATTCAGAAGGCCAGCGCCGAGATGGAAGCGCGGTACAAACCGCGCGCGGACAAGTTGCGGCAGACGCAGGAACAGATGGCGCAAATCTCGCAACGGCTGGAGCAGGGTTCCGGCCAAATGACGCCGCAGGCCGAAAATGAGTTGCACGCGCAGGGAACCAGGCTGCAGAAAGAGGCGCAGCGCATGCAGGAAGATTTGCAGGCCGATGTGCAGGCCGACCGCCAGGAGATCCTGTCCAAAGCCAGCCAGCGCATGATTGACGTCGTCAAGAAACTTGCCGAGGATAAGGGCGTCGACCTGGTGATCGAGGAGCAGTCTATTCTTTACTACTTCAAGCCCGTCATGGACATCACCGCCGACGCAACCGCGGCGTACGACAAAGCTCACCCGGTGGCGGCCGCGCCGGTAGGCAAGTAACGCGAGGTTCCGGGGAAGAGAATGGGCGGCTATCTCGACCAGTACGGCGCCGGCGATGAGCGCCGCGGCAAGCGGATCAAGACGGGCCTTTTCATCTTGCTGGCAGTTGTCGCAGTGATACTCCTTGGCTGTCTGGTCAACTTCCTCTTTATTCCTAGCGCCGCTGAGCGGCAAGCGCGGGCTTTCCTGGATGATCTTCACGCGGGCCAATACCAGCAGGCCTACGTTTTGTGGGGATGCACCGCCGCGCAGCCGTGCAGCGCGTATCCTTTTGAAGAGTTTCTGAAAGACTGGGGACCGGAGGCCATGCCGCCGGGCGAATTCCAGGTGCTCAACGGCGAATCCTGCGGTTCGGGAACCATCGTCGATGTCGATGCCGGCAAGGCGGGCGACAAGCGGCTGTGGGTGGAAAACTCGACGCGCGCGCTCGGCTTTCCGCCGGCCAGCGAGTGCTCGCGCCGCAACCGCGTTTACGATTTCTTCCGCGACCTGAAATACCGCCTGCGCGGGCACACCTATCTTCGCGGGGCGCAGCCATGAGGGCGCCGGCGGCCGTGCCGTTCGCACCCGGGGAACGCTGATGGACGAGCGAGCCTATTACACCGAGAGTCAGGCGACCAAGCCTGCAACCTTGAACTGCCCGTACTGCCGCAGCGCGGAGTCGTACGATCTGCGCTGGGTCGTGCGCAAAAAGAAGGACCGCCTGCCGCCCGGCGGCGACGAGCGCGACCGCGCCAAATTCGCCAAAGCGCAGAGCTACATGGTGCTGGTGGACGACAAGGCAGCCTGCAAGAACCCACGCTGCCGCAGACCCTTCGACATTTCCGGCGTCAAGACCATGGCGTTCTTGTAGACTCCGAGCCGGGGGCGCGGGGGGCCCGGTAATGTGAACCGGGAGAGGTTTACGGATGCTGCAGATCGAATGGCGCCAGGAGTATAGCGTTGGCGTTCCGGAGCTGGATGCCCAGCACCGCCACATGATCGAACTTCTCGCCGGGCTGGTCAAGTTCACTAATTCCGGTGGAGTGGTGGATCCGTTCACGGCGCTCGCGGAAGTAAATCGGTATGCCGAAGAGCATCTGCAACAGGAAGAGATGATCCTCAGCGTGCGAGGCTACCCGGATTACGCCCGGCATAAGGCCGAGCATGACGACTACAGGAAGAAGGCCGCTGCCTTGCGGGCTCGGGCGCATAAACGGGACTTCGGCACCGAGATCACCAAGTTCCTGGTCGAGTGGTGGAAGACGCATATCCTGAACAGCGACCAGCAGTACGCACGCTTCTTCCGCAGCCAAGGGTCGAACCAAAAGTAAGGCCCGCGTCTAAATGGTCCGCGACGGTCACTTAGTGCGCCGTTTCGCAATTACGATAACGTATTGTCGAGCGATTCGCGGGCGAGGCATCGCTCGCCCCTACAGCGCCCAACCTCCGGCCGTAGGGGCCGGGCATGCCCGGCCCGGCCTGCCGCGAAGCGCCCCCGCCGTCGGAAATACGTAACGGCATTCACGAATACGGGTACTTAGTGGTCGATCATCGTCGGCGGAATCGGCCCGTCGGGTGTGACCGCGATCGCTGTATCCGAGTATTTGCCCCGGTAAACAATTACCAGCTTCTCTTTCTCGATGAAGCTCCGCTGATTCACGCGGCTCAGGACATAGATTGATTTGTCGGCAGGAGGGTTGGGAGGCTCCGGATGAAACTCGGGGAATGTCTCCGCCCCCGACAACACACGGTAGTAATTCAGCGACGGGAAGCACAAGTCGAACATCCCGACATCGGTGACACCGGACTGATGGTTGTACCGCGCCAACACGGAATAGACTTCTCTTGCATCCGCGTCCCATTGATATTCCTTAAAGTAGGACAGGCGCAGGCACAGCGCAAAGTAGAGAGCCAGGCAGAGGGACACGGCGGTGAGGCCGCGGCGCAGCCATTGCGAGACCGTGGACCGCGCAGGCGCCGCCAAGACGACGCCTCCCAGCAGAGTGCACAAGGGCAGCAGAAAGATTCCCGCTCGGCCCAACGGCAGGGGCACCCTAAAGAGGCGGAACGCCAGCCAGTGCAGCAGCACGCACAGCGTCACGATGCCGGCTAGCGCGGCTGCGAATCTTCCCAGCCATCGCGCGCGCTTGTCCTCGAGCCACGAGCCGTCGAACCACGTCGCCACAACCCGGCAAAAGCAAAGACCTACGATAAGAGGCGGCAACAGCGGCCTCAGAAAACTCATCGCCTTGTACCATCCGGCCGCCCGGAAGCGCGGGTCTAACTGGTAGAGCGAAGCCTGCACCAGGCTCTGTCTCATCTCTCTGAGCGAATGCGCGCCTATGCCATAGTCATAGCCCCACCAATGCATCATGGGATAACCGCACATCAGGAGCGCGACGACGAGGCCTGGCAAGGCGCACAATCCCACGATATGCAGGACGGATTCCCCCGCGCGCCGCCGCATCGCCCACGCCGCAATGGCGAAAAACACCGCCAGGCCGGCAAAGGCGAGTGAGTAATTCGCCGCGAACGATAGCCCCAGCGCCAGCGATGCCAATACACAGGACTGGCGCAGCGAAGGCCGGCTCTTCACGCGATGCCACACCGGAACCGCGATCGCCGCCATCAGGAAGGCGTCGGCCAGGCCGTAGCCGCGCGCCGCCACCATGTAGTCAAAGATAAATGGATTGTAAGTCAGACAAATAAAAACAGGGAGCCGAATACTGAACCGTTCGGTGATGCTTCGGCACAAGAAATAGCAGATAGCGATGTAAAGAGCCGCGCCCAGGAGGGCTGGAGCGCGGATCGCAATGATGGACGGGCCGAATGCATGCGTCGAAACCCACATCAATAGCGTGTTCAGAATATGGTTGTTCGAGAATGGGTACCAGACGTTCGACGTGGCGACAAACCAGGCATAAGTGTCCGCCTCATCCATCGTGATCGATTGCACCGAAGCCCGGATTACCGCCCACACCATGGCGAAGAGGGCGGTCAGTATCAACAGCCATCTCTGAATTACACGTAGGTCTAGAGGCTTCATCGAAAATGAGCACTCCACGATGGAGAGCAGCGCGGCGAGAGCGCCAACGGAGCCGCGACCAAAGGGAGCGGTCGTTTGGAAGACGAATGCACAGCCACTCCATCGCCCTGCTCGTCGGACCGTATGTGGCCTGACCGCTCCCTATGGTCGCGGCTCCGTTTGGAACCGAAGACTTGCGCGCGGCTGCGCCGTCTGATCACTTTCCCGCTCCCACATACTGCCGATACGCTTGCTCTGCTTCCGGGTCGGGGGCGTGCGGGTGATCGAGATAGATTCCTAACCAGCGGCGGGCGCGCGTGAATTCGCGGATCTTGGCGTAGCTCTGCGCCAGGCTGCGGGCGCAACGGGGACGGCCGGGCTCGCGGTCGAGATGCAGGCCGCAAGCGTCTTCCATCTGGCTGAAGACTTCCATCGGATTGAGCGGCGTCACCCCGGCGGGCGGATGCCGCATCCATATCAACGCCTGGGCGTCGCGATACACCAGCTTCCATTCGCTTTGCGCGGTAGTGGCTATCGCGGGAGCCAGCAGATACACGGTGCCGGTCGCATACTCGAACGTGTCCATGACGATCACGTTGGCGCCGTATTGATCGAGCAATTGCGCGGCGTTCTTGCCGCCCGCGTTGTCGTGATTGTAGAGGATACGAGCGTAATCGTCGAATAGGCGCTCACTCAGCGCGCGGCCATCGATAAAGACGCGCTCGCGCGGCCAGAGCCGCCACATCAGATAGCCGCCATATTCATAGGTATTGAACATGCGGTCAGTGACCTGGTGCGACGCGAGGAAATCTGCGGCGCCAGATGGGTAACGCCATTCGGCGGCGCGCAGCTCGAAGAAATCGCCAGCCGTCGCTCCCCAGACGATACCGGCAGCCAACGCAGCCGCTGCGACCCAGCCGGCCAATGCGGGCAGCGCGCGTTTCCATGGCAGATAACTCGCCAGAAAAACCGGTGCGAAAAAGCCGACGAAGATGGTGTTCCGTTCGGCGATGAACGCGGCTGCGGAAAAGGCGGCCGCGAGCAGCCAGTCGCTCATTCGAACCGTGCGGCGCGCCCACACCATCGTTCCTGCCGCAGCGGCCAGCAGCAACGCGAACAGTGGCGGAGGCCACAGCGCCGGCCGCGCCCATTCGAGCAGGTAAGATTGCATCGCGCTCGACCGATAAAGCAACAGAACCTGCACCGCGCGGAAACCGTTAGGATTGATTCCCGAAGCTAACACTGCTGCGGCGGAGCATAGCCACAAGGCGCGCTCTTCCGCTAAAGGCCTGTGCCGCAAGCGGGCCACCAGCGCCTCAACAGAGTACGCCGCCAGCACCACCCAGCCCAGGAAGAAGCCACCGTGGCAATTCGCCCAGATCAAGAACAAAAACGGCAGCAGCCACAACCGCCGGCGCGATTCCAGAATCGCCACCGTCAGCGCGAGGAACAGGTAAGTGAAGAGTTGCGGCCGGTCGAGCGCGAATGGAACCGCGATGGCAGCGGCGGCGAGACCGGCCATCCAGCCGCGGTCCAGCACGCCTGAACGCCGCCACGCCAGCAGGCCGGCGAGCGAGCAGAACGCCGCCAGCAGCAGCGCGCGCAACATCACCACACCGGGAAAGCCGGCCGCGCGGTAAGCCGCGTAGACGAGCGCCTGCGCCAGCCACTC
>Ga0208820_1000501_pt1 | contig 28501 bp, 45 predicted proteins | sample June2015DPH_16_5_FD_184713 | JGI IMG/M metagenome (GOLD analysis project Ga0208820, IMG submission 184713) | Peatland microbial communities from SPRUCE experiment site at the Marcell Experimental Forest, Minnesota, USA - June2015DPH_16_40... | ecosystem: Environmental > Terrestrial > Soil >...
TGAGTTCTTCCCGCCACACGAGGTTGTGGACATCGCTCCGATCGCACCGGAGACAGAAGTGATGCCGCCCTCCGGGGGATTGAACACCAAGACCAACACCGTTCCGGACTGTGCGATATCCGTCGTTGTAATGGCCGCGACCAATTCGTGGCTGCTGATGAACTTCGTCAAACGGTAGGAGCCGTTCCAATTCACCACGGAGTCACTGCGAAAGTCATTGCCGTTGACGGTCAACAAGAACTGGCTGCCTCCGGCGGTTGCGCTGCTGGGCGAGATCGAAGTAATGGACGGCACAGGCGGACAGTTTCCGCAGGACAGAACTGTGACCAGCATGATCGCCAGCACAGGTATGAGAGCCCATCTTGGTACCCTTGCCATCGGCCTCCACCTCCGGCAACTGGCTGACGGCATCGAGAGGTGCAGCGGCAAAAGCGGTTGGAGCGTGGATCGGTGGGATTGCGGAACCTCCCAGCTCGTCCGCCAGATACCAAGATTGTACGCCGTGTGGTTCGTGTTGCGTTTGGTTCAAAACCTTTACCCTCGTGGCCATCCCCGGACACCCAATCCCTCGTTTGTGGCTCAACAGCTTCCGACTATTGCGGAAGAGACCCCTTCGGGCCACTGGGGGCAGCACGATTCCGGCTCGAACCTCCGGCTTGGCCGCAGACTCCAACTTGAAATGACAGTCGGTTAGCGATTAGCACGTGCAGGATACTTACGCTGGAAAATAGCGGAAAAACCTATAGAAGATTACGGTGGCCACAAGAACTAACACTGCAAGAACTGATGCGAGTCCGGTTTGAATGCTTTGGTCTTTCGGTCCTTCTCGAAACAAACTCATTTCCCTCTCCCCGGACCACAAACGAAAGCGCCCCAGAACTCTTTCGAGGTCACGGGACGCTCAGTCAAACAGCCCTCCCCCAAGTGCTGCTCAATCACAGGCTACCTCTGCTTTCGGTTATGAGGAATGGCTCCGATGTGCCCCCTGATGGTCACGTTGAACAGTGATCCTCGTCACCTTGTTTCGTGCTCTCCTAGCTTATCTTTTACCTTTCTGATGGCTGTTGTCATTCGAGCGCAGAACATTTGTGCGTTCCCGGGAGGCTGCATGGACGATGCTCGTGGCAATTCCATTTTTGAAGGCTTGATTAAGCCAGCCATACTGAAGCTGCTAGCGGAAACGGAAGGCGATACCGCTGTGAGCGCGACCTTCACCATCATTTGACTGTCTGTCTCCAAGGGATTACACCGCTACATCTCGGTACACCGCAGAAGCAGATGCGCATGTGAGGAACCCGGAATAGCTTGTTATGGGTCTGGTCGCAAGGGGAATCTGGACTATTTCCTTCTGGGCACTGAAGGGCATGGTGCCGCTGTTGAGCTTAACTTCAACTACGATTCTGCGATAAAGATTATCAAGGATGTCCAAAAACTCATTGATCCCAAGAATGGCTATGAGGAAGCGGTTTATTTCGCATTTGGCCGTAAACAAGGGTTCTGCAAGGCAATCAAGAACGGCATAGAGAGAGCATATTCTTACTTTGCAGAAGATGCTTTCGACTTCCGACTCCCCTCAGGGGTTCCGTGTACTGGTTGCCGAGCACAGCCACGGTAGAGTCCGGCAAGTTTTATTGGGCTCGACGGTCTCTCCATGTGCCCCTGCTGATCTGAATTGGAGTGATATCGCACTTGAACGTCAGCCAGTCGCGAGTTCTTCCATTCTTGAAAACGTTCTTGTTGTTCATGCGGGCAACGTCAACTCAGCATTGGGAAGTCGGGAATACAGAGCATGGCTACATTGGCCTGCGCCGAATTCGTCGGGGTACTTCCTCGCCTTCGTCAATCAAAAAGGCAGTTGTAGTATGAGGAAATTCGATGCCCGTACTGGAGAACTGATGAGCACCCCTGAGATCGGCAAGGGCGGGAAATTCGAGGAAAACTTCTCGAAGTACTTCAGTGGTGGCAAGCGGCTGTGGCTGCGACGGCAACCTAACTTGGAGAAACAGAGCAGGCCTGCGCTGCCGAGTAACGTGTTAGAGGAATTACAAGCCCAGATTGTCGGTGACACCAATTAGTTAGGGCTGCCCACAGGAAAGCGTGCTGCCTTTTATAAAGGTGCCTCCCCGCGTTGAACCCGCCCAGCCGATAAACATCGGAAAGCCAAACAATCCCATTACGAGAAGAGCCCACGCTGAATCTGCGCTACTTTCACTACGGGTGCAGAGCACTCCTCGTCGTCGTTAACGACGTAATTGACCCGCGTGCTCACGGGATAGCACCGCATCAGCCGGGCATCGAAAGGCTTCAGCAGTTCGGACGCCGCAGCCACATTCTGCATCCCCGGATCAAGCCATACATCGTAGGCGGCTGGATGATCCCGGACATCAATCTTTGCTTCGCGAGTCATAGTTTCTCCTCCGACATAACTTGATTGTTCGAGGACCCTCTTGGATGAACGGGGCGGAAGTTCGGTCGCTGAATCGAGCGGTGGTTTTCAGGCATCGAAAACAGGAGCCAATGGAGTGTGGAGTATGAATTATTTAAAGAAGCTTGAAGATGAAGTCTCCGCATGGCACTAAGTATCGATTCATCCACATCGTTTCGGAGGTCGGGAATTCCGATTCCAAAGTGCCGAAGTCGGACAAGTCCACACCGGGGGGATCGTCGATATACCATTTCCGCGCCGACTCCGCGATGCGCTCTTGGCAGAAGGTTTGGCCGAAGAACACCACTGGGTTCCTAACTCCGGCTGGATCACCTTTCACGTTCGGCGTGAGGATGATTTCAAGCATGCGCTTAGGCTGATGCGGCTGTCGTACCTGCGTTACGCGCTGAAAACCGCCAGCGATCCAGTCGGGTTGTTGGAGCAGGAAAGCGAGGAACAGCACTTGAGCCCTCGGTTCAAGTCGTTGCTGGAACCGTTCGTTCCAAAGACTGCTAAACAAGTTTCGGCTGAGCCAATCCCAGCGTAGGTGCGGGCGAAGGGGTCGCCGAACCCAACTCGAACTTTGAATTGCCGAAGAGGAGAGTATCTTGGCCGCAAAAATTCTCATGGTTCTTAGTGCGAGCATTATCTTTACGCTCGGAGTCGTCCACCTCGTCTATACGTTCTGGGGGCCAAAGCTCACGCCCCGTGACCCCGCGCTGCAAATCAGCATGAGCCAGATTTCACCTGTCATTACGAAAGAAACAACAATGTGGCGGGCTTGGGTGGGCTTCAATGCCAGCCATAGCATGGGACTTATTTTGTTCGGCTTGGTTTTCGGTTATCTCGCATTGGCTCACGGCCAACTCCTCTTTCAGTCACCGTTCCTGCTCCTCGTCGGGTTGGCAGTGCTTGGTGGTTTTGTTGTGCTCTGCAAGGTTTACTTTTTCAGTGCGCCTCTCACAGGCGTCTGCATTTCTTTGGCCTGCTATCTCGTCAGCATTGCGCTATCGCGGGCCTAACTAACAATTGCGCTCCAGCAGACCCACAACCCTCCGCATCGCTACCCTCCTGACCACCCCGCACGGCTGATCCCGTCGTTTGTTGCTCAACAACTTGCGGGTATGCTGGCGAGACCCTTTCGGACTGCCCTGAGAAAACGCCGAATCAACAGCGCCCTAAGCCGGGTGACTGCCGTCACTGCTCAGCGATTGCTCCTGCCGTGACAATTATTGAGGGTCGGATACTACTCGAACCACGGGAATGTCATCAGATGAGCCTCAAATCGAAATTGACTCTTCGTTTCTTGCTTGGATTCGTCGTGTTCGGCGCTCTGCTGTTCATTCCCGCTGGTACTTTCAAGTTTTGGCAGGGCTGGGCGTATCTAATGGTTTGGTTTGTCCCAACGCTATTCGTTTTTGATTATTTCTGTAGGCACGATCCACAATTGATCGAGCGCAGGCTGCGGAGGAAGGAAAAAGTACCCGAACAGAAGCTAATCATAAAGTTCGGCTTCGTGACTTGGTTGATCGGCTATTTGCTCCCCGGTCTCGACCACCGATTTGGCTGGTCTCACTTGCCCTTGTGGTTGACGATTCTTTCGCAGGCATTCTTTCTTGGCGGCTGCCTGATGGTGTTTTGGGTCGTGAAGGCGAACAGTTTCGCTGCCGCCACCATTCGAGTCGAGCCCGACCAAAAAATGATTTCGAGCGTGCCTTAATCGCATCGTCCGCCATCCTATGTATTTGGGTGCCAGCGTGATGTTTTTGTTCGCACCTTTGGCGCTCGGTTCGTACTTCGCCTTGCCTGTCTTTGCCCTCTTCATCCCCATCATCGTTTTCCGCCTGCTCAATGAGGAAGAGGTTCTTCGCCAAGAACTACCCGGCTATCCTGAATACTGCCTCCAGACCCGCTTCCGACTCGTCCCATTCCTTTGGTAAGCGAATGTTCTCTAGAGCACGTCGATGACGATGAGAGTGATGTCGTCTTGCTGGGGTGCGGATGCAGGCTGCCAATGCTGTAGCTCGGAAAGCAATCGGTCAGACACTTCAGGAGAGGAGAGCGAGTGACCCTTGCACACCACTTCTCCCAACCTGCGGTCGCCAAACGACTCGCCGTTGAGGTTTTCCGGCTCAATCAAGCCGTCTGTGTAGAGCAGGAAGCGATCACCTGCGGTTATTGAAATCTCGCGAACCGGATACTCGCATCCCGACATCACCCCAAAAATAAGGCCGTTGCTTTCTATGCTCTCCAGCTTGCCTTGGTTCCAGCGCAGAAGTGGTGGATGTCCAGCAGCCGAGTACAGTGCCTTGTATTTCTCGGTGTCGAGCCACAAGTAGGCTGCCGAGACGAACTGACCACGTAGCTGACCGGAAAGAGTACGTTCCACTCCGCGCAGCACCAATCCCGGATCATCTGCGCACGTCACCACCGACTGCATGGCGACTTTAATCATGGATGCAATGAGGGCTGCTGGAACACCGTGTCCAGAAACATCGGCGACGAAGAGCCCAGCCCGGTAGGGATCGATGGCGATGAACCAGTAGAAATCTCCTGCGACGGCGGTCATGGGACGATAAGCCGCGCTGATCCGCATACGGCTGAGTTCGGGAACGTTGCTGGGGAGAATCGAAGCTTGTATTTCGCGGGCGATGGCGAGTTCATTTTCGATTGAAAGCAGGCGGCGTTCGTCAGCAAACACTTTTTCAGCGGCTATCCATCCCTGCGAGAACACAAACAGCGCGAACGCGAGCGGCTCAAGGAAAGGATAACTTCGAAGGTTGAGAAAAGTTCCGCTCAAATTGTCATGGATGACAGCCGCTGCCAGAATCAGAGTCCCGGTCGCCGAAACTGTGCTTTGAATTACCAAGTACCTCTTTGCAATGTGCGGAACAATACTCGCCGTCGCGAGGGCGAGCAGCGAGCAGATCACAAGGACATTGTTGTAGGGCATGAATTTGGAAGGAAATTCATGCAACACGGCAAATATGCCTGCGAGGGCAATGGCGCAGGCTGGAATGACCATGATCTGGAAAAGGCGACGTAGAGCCCCTGCCGTTAGCTCTGCCCAAAACAATAGAGCGGGGATCATGATGACGTAGGTGATGATCCATACGACTTGCGGGGCGCTCGACGAAAAGGGGCCGACCAGCAAGCTAAAGGCGGTTGGCACTGCCGCAAACAGGCGGACCCCATACAATGCGCTGAAGATGCCAAACCACGCCAGAATCCGACCCGTGTTACCCCGACGAACCGCCGCAATACAGCAGGCAGCAACCCCTGTAAACAGAAAGATTGTCGCGAGGACAACGACGGCGAATTCTGCCCGGTGTGTCAGCACACTTTAATTTTTCGACTCTCTCACTCAACTGCCAGATTGTCCAAGCATATTGGTGTGTGGAAGAGAATGCTGTGATGTGAAGCACAGGAAGAGTATCCCTGCTCACTACTTGCTCTTGCCGCTGTGCTACGATTCGCGTTCAGACCTAGACAAATCGGCCAGGAGGGAATCATGTTGGGAGGTCTGCTCTTCGTGGTATGTGTCATCCTGCAATTTCATTATCATGACTCGATTCCTTGGTACATCTGGGTGCTTGCCCTGATTGCACAGTGTGTCGCGTTTGGCGAACCAGCGATGCGATCTGCTGCTGCGAAAAGGAATTGAATGTGCGAAGGGTTGCCCCATGCATGTGCTTGTAGTCGGCGCTGGAATCATTGGCTCGATTTATGGCTGGGCGCTTGCCGACAGCGGACATCACGTCGCACACCTTGTGCGGTCGGGCAGGGCTGCTGCTTTTCGCGGCGGTCTATCGCTCGACCTGTTTGACCGACGAAAGGGACACAAACGGAACATTCGGAGACTGTACAGACCGGACGTCGTAGAAACGCTCTCACCTGCTGACGCCTTCGAATTGGTCATCGTGCCGGTGAAGCATTATGCGTTGGTGCAAACCCTCAAGGAAGTCGTTCCCCTAGTGGGTGCTGCCGAGTTTTTGCTATTGACGCAGAACTGGCGCGGCACAAGCGACATCGACCCGATTTTGCCGCGTACTCGGTACATCTACGGCGATGCCAAGGCTGGCGGCACCTTTTCTGGAGGCACCCTCCTCGCGGCTCTCAAGGCAATAGACTTAGGCTCGCCGGAAGGCGAACCTTCGCCCCTCGCAAGAAAATTCGAGGGGCTGTTTGCCTCCGCAGGCATCAAAACTCGGCTTCATTCGGACATGCTGCACTACCTGTGGATTCAATACGCGATTACGGGTGGTCTCTGGGCGGCACTCATGCAAGCGGGAAACATCAATGCCATGCTGAATGACCGCGAAGCGACTTCGGCAGCACTGCGTGCTGTATGCGAATGCCTAGAAGTTGTAAAGCGGCGAGGAGTTGACCTTTCCCGGTACGCAGAAACAAAGCCATTCCTGACGAATTCCGCGTTGCGCAAACGAGTCAATATCTGGATGACGTGCTGGATGTTCCGGCATGATGAGTACACCAAGCGATGTTCCGCACATGCTTTTGGTGACCCCGTTGAGGTCAAGACGTTCTACGATGATCTCATCGCCACGGGTCCCGATCTCGGCGTTTCGATGCCCGCGATGGAGAGCTATGCTGATGCCATCAGGCAGTTTGCGGAGTGAGCGAGCGGGTTCATGAAGAAGAAACTGCAAGAATGGCTAGGCCTTTGGAGCACTGCCTATCCCACCGCGTCCAGCCCTTATTGGCGCTCGCAGCCAATAGGACGCATGAAAAGCCTTCTGGCTGGAGTTTTCTTCTCCGCTTCGGTGGTCGGTTTCGCTTTCGATCTGCTCCAACTTCCTCTGCCCCCTCTGGGTCGAGGTCTCTTTTGGCCTCTCGTACTTGGCGCGGCGGCGGTAGGTACTCTGGTGACCAGAATAAAAAGAGTTCCTATCCTTTTGTTCTTTATCGTCGTGCTCATCTGGGTCGTTGGAGGACTGTCGGGTATTGGCTGGTTCGGAGAGGGCTGGCTAGTCTACCCGATCTCGCTTTTTGTCGTGCCATCGCCGATCCCGCAGACAATGAGACTGCGAATCCTGTTTGACGCCATCGGCATCTGGGTGGGCGCAACTTTGGGCTTTCGGCTGTTGCTATCCTTCGTCACAACCGAAGGTGTAGCCAGCGTTCGGATGCAGACCGAACTGTCCCTCGCCCACGACATTCAGACCACTCTGGTACCAACACTTTCTTTCCAGACCCGGCGATTCGAGGTCTATGGCAAATCCATTCCCAGTACGGAAATGGGCGGCGATTTGATCGACGTCATCGAGAGCGATGGAAGTTTGCTCGCCTATGTTGCTGACATCTCCGGTCATGGCCTTCCCGCTGGTCAACTCATGGGGATGTTAAAGACCGCGCTGCGGGTCTCTCTCCAGTTCCATCAACAACCTGTGGCTTTGCTCGAAAGCGCAGATCGTGTGCTGCCTGCCGTCAAGGAACCGGACCTGTACGCCACCCTCGCCATGCTGTACTTCGATGGCTCGACCCAAGCCGAATACGCTTTGGCAGGTCATGTGCCCATCCTGCACTATCGCCATTGCAGCCGCGACACGGCTCGGCTCTCTATGGAGCAGTTCCCCTTGGGTCTGATTCCGTGTGGACGCTATGCGAGCCAGCGCACCTGATTGCCCTCCGGATCGGTCACATAGAGAGAGCGCCAGTGCACCCATGCGTGCTCAGCGGTTTCGACTTGGAGTCCCAACCCCTTCAGCCTCTTCAGTTCGTCTGCGAAAGCAGTTGCCGAACCATGGGGATGTGGTGGTTGAGGTAATACGCCATATCGAACTTCGTGCCTTCTCGATTCGGATACAACACGCTGACCTTTACCATGGGTACTCCTCCTTCTGGTCACTGAGCATACCAATCCGAGTGCGGCGACCAGCCGCCACACTTCGAGCACTGCGTTGAAGTCCACTGGTGAAGACAGGCTGGGCAGACGCCTCCCGTATCGAACGTGTTCCACTGGTGCCCGCAGGAGCAAAACCAGCGGTCTTCCTTGCGAGGCGACCAGCCACAGAGGGGGCAAGCGGATGCGTGGGTCGGAGGCATCGAGGCCCTTTTGTTGATCTGACTCGCGATCAATAACAATAGATGACTGGGCAGCGTTGTTTAACATCGCGGCGGATGCCTACGAATCGCGTTTCCCGACAACGCCGTCCTACAGGTCTCTGCGCTCAAGATTTCGTCTGCATGAGGGCGTTGAATTGGCTGGAGGAAGGGCTGGTATGGCCTTGCTTAGGGAGATTTGAATTAGGTTCCGGTGTTGAGGCCTTCCTTGTCCTACCGCCCAGCGACAGAACTCCAAGGGAGCATCCCAAAATTTCGAGGGCAAGAAGTATAAAGACACTCGCATTAAACCACGCAGTCCAATCACCGGGCGCGACCATGAACACATTGTTTCCAGATGCATGCAGGAAGTGCTCATAAAGATCGGCACTCAAGGCAGCCAAAAAGAAAATTATCGAGACCAAACCAATAAGCTTGTCGCTGATCTTCCACAACGCAATCGATACGCCCCCATGTAGTAAGGTCAACAGAACTACTGCCAGCCAGCTAACGCTGTTGTTTGGGGCTGGAAGAACGCCCGCGGCAAGAAACAGGTGCCAGATCGCGACGATCCAATGTGCAACAACAATTAATAGGGTGAGAGTCCGTAGCCTTGTCATAGTTTGGTAGTCTCTTCCTGATGGAGTTTGTCCCCGTTCTGCGTTAAATTCTACACTCGGTTTCTCGCTGGGTTCAGGATTTCGCCTGTGGGCCAGCGGATGCGTGAGCCGGAAGAATCGTGGCTCTTACCTTCCTCAAGCTCGCGATCCAAAACGATGGATTTCGCAGAGTCGCTCACAGGACTGATGTTGTCTCTCAGACGAAGAGCCTATTCTGACCTTCTGCGATCTCCACGGGGCGTGAACACTCCTCGTCGTCGTTCACGATATGGTTGACCCGAGTGCTCACGGGATAGCACCGCATCAGCCGGGCATCGTAAGGGCTTCACCCGGACCTAAGACGCCTTCTCCAACCGCCGTTCAGTAACGCTCCTTATGCCGATCCGATTCAGTTCTTGGCAGAGCATCTTCAGCTTTTCGGAGCGGTAGTGGTACTCGCGGAGTTGAGAATTTGTTAAGGGTGTGGGCTGTCTGAATGTCTCGATTTGAATCTCAATTAGCAGGCGGACTTCATCCTTGATGGCACTGGCTGGGGTGGTCATCATGGGTTACCTCTAACGAAATTTTGGCCGATAAGGAATCCGAACGTTGGAACGTTGATTCTGAGCTAAACTCTACCCCGTCTGCGTTAATTTTCCGGTTAAATTCGCCCCCCATCCAATTGACCAACCGCTCTTGAGGACTGCCGGAAGCTATGCCGTTGCTGCGTTCGACTGCGTGCCCCTTATCTCGCACTCGGCTTGAAGCCAATCGTCCAAATCGTGACCGTCTGTCCTTCCGCGCTGCTCGTAAAGTTCGTAGGCGCGTTGCTGAATCTGCTGCTCAATCGGGATCAGAACGGTCGGCTCGTCCGACTTCGGTGCGAGTGTCGTCTGGGGGGCTCGGTTCACGTCCTCGCGGGTCGCTACCTTTTTCTTCTCGATCTTGTCTGGACGGCGATCTGCCCTTTTTCCCAGTTGTTCAGTCTGCCGCTCTAATCTGTCGGCTTTGGTGCGTTTCTTTGCCATGCTTACAGCTTGACACAAACGTGATGCCAAAGCGAGGTTTTCCACTGCACGACTGCCGGAGACGAGCGTTTCCGATTGTTACCACTTGGTCTAGTCCAGTTATTTCTTAGCTAAACATCCCTCAGTTGCTCCTCAGTCATCCTCAAGTAGTGGCCCAGTTCATGGATGACCGTCAGGCGGATTTGTTCGCGGCCTTCGGCTTCGCTGGAGCAGACCGCCTCGATATTCTTCTGTTAGAGCACGATGTGGTCAGGTCCGGTGGGCAGGTCAAAGATGCTCTTCTTGGTCGTGGGCACGCCGTGGAAGACACCCAGAAGCAGCCGCCTTCGCTGTCCCGGCATCGGTGATTGCTGGTTCGGCGGCTTGTCCTCCACCAGAACAGCAACGTTGCGAATGCGACTGCGGAATTCTCGTGGGAGCGAGTCGAGCGCCTCCTCGACTGCCTCGACGAAATGTTCACGCTTCATCCTTCACCCACGGAAACAAATAAGGGCACGCTTACTCCGAGTAGCCGTCGTCTGTGTCGTCATCATTGTCATCTTCTTTGCCGTCGGCGTCGCCTTCGTCTTCTTCTTCGTCTTCTTCCTCATCTGGCTTCTTTCGAAGGAGCACATTGGCAGCTACCGACCGATCAGGAGGGTCTGAGTAGGGCATTCTCGACGTATTCTGCTCATGCCGAATGGTACGCCTCGTAAGGCTGTGCTCTACGACGCAGCGGCTCTCATTTTTTCTCTTATCGGCTCGTTGTCGCAGTACACACGCCACTCGGCGACTCTTCCTTCCTTGACAAGTGCTCGCCACACCGCTGGGGTCTCCCATTTGTTTTCGGGTTTCATCATCCCGCCCTTCGGGACGAACGTCCCTCCGGCTCTACCGCAGAGAAAGACCGCATTCCCTCGCGAGACGATTTGATCGATCTTGATCCAATAGTCGGGCACCATCATGAAATATTGTTGCCATCCACTCCGCATGGCGGAAGCCGGGAACCTGTTCCCCAGCGAATCAATCAACACATGGTCGCCGGACATCAGCTTTATCAAGCCGTCCGTGTTATGTGCATTGACAGCCTTCACAAACTTCTGTGCGATCTCTGTAGCTCCAACGGTCTTTCTTCGCACCCTGAATCTCCGTCTGATCCGCCCGCTTCCTCCCGACCACTCTGAGCTTTGATCTGCGGTAGCAGGTGAGGCGTTCTTCGAAAGTTTCACTTGAGCTTGGCATGCTGCATCGCGGCTGGGGCTGGAAATGCGTGTTAGATTGCTATCCGCAATTCCTGTTCCATGCCCTCCCGCGCATGCTGTGTGCCGCTAACCGATCCCCAGACTCATCGGCCACGGATGGGGTAACAGCAACAACATCAAGAGTGCTCCCACGAGCGCCATGTTCTTCATGAAGTTGATCATTTCGCCCTGCTTCGCTTGCGCGTCGTCCACCTTCCAGTAGGCGTGCATCTGGAACGACACGCCCAGCAGGAAGACAATCAGCAGAATGATCCCGACCACAGGATAGACGCCTAGCAACATGCTGAGACCACCCAGCGGCAGGATGACTCCGGTTCCCGCCACCGCTAGCTTCGGAGACGGCGTTCCCTTCGCCTTCGCGTATTCACTCATGTAATTGAGGTTCTTGAAGTGGTTGAAACTGGCCATCAACCAATACCCGCCAAAAATAATCCTTCCGATCAGAAAAGCGATGTTCATCTCGGCTCCTTTCTCTCGGCAACGTTGGCTCCATCACACGCTATTAATGGGCGTCTCCAGTAAGCTTTGCAGGAACGCGGCGGGACCGCGGCAATCGAAATTGTACGCCTGCCCCCCTAGAGTGCACGGCACCACCCAAGTTAGGGTAGTTTTCAATGGAACGCCGAAGCGGTGACGTGCCACAATCCATGCGGGACGATCTCGCGTTGCTCGTAAAGGTTTGGCAAACAAATCCTTGATTCGTTTGGAGGGCACTATGTCGTCGCGCACACTCTTTCTTAGCAGGCTGATCGGGCTGTACTGCATTCTCGTCGCGCTATCCATGATGACTCGCAAGCAAGCGACCGTGGAGACCGTCACCGCCCTTGTTCAGAACCCATCGATGATGTTGATCCTCGGCGTAATCACGCTAGCCGCTGGGCTGGCGATGGTTCTCGCGCACAATATCTGGTCGGGAGGGCGCTGACGGTGATCGTCACCCTCGTCGGTTGGATAACGCTGGTCAAGAGCCTGTTCTTCTTGTTCCTGCCACCAGAGTTAGAAGCAGGTTTTTTTCTCAGGCAGCTTCCAATGAAGAACCTGAACGCCTGGTTCGTTCTCGTAAAGCCGGATCATGGTGTTGCGGCTAAGGCCGTGCAGGATGGTGAGATCGTTGATGGAGTAGATTTCTTTGTCGGCGAGACCGCGGGCTTTGGCTGGATGTGTCGTGCTGGTGCTGCTAGTGATGTTAGACAAGGCGAGCCCCTATCGGAGCTCAGGCATCATTGCCCAAGCTTTAAGTTTGGCTCCCCGCTGGGTTGATTATTCTCGTGCCGGTAGACTCTAAATTTTCCGAGAGCACCGTTTGCCTGACGGGTATTGCTATGCAGTCTATTCCACCATGTCAAGTGAAAATCGGAATTGTGGTTGTCCGAGGCTGAACGCGCAATGATAAGAACCCTTCAATGAGCAACCGTGGTTCAACTCCTTCCCTTTGGAGCCTGTACCTTCTGCAGATAGACAAAGCGCACGCAGTCTGCGATAAGAATCGTGCGGCTGTTTTTCGTGGCGCATCGCGCCAGGGCTTCGTTAGAGGCTTCGACATCCGCCCCCTGGAATTACGCGAGTCGCAGACCCGGCATCCGCGACGATCCAAGGCGCGCAATTCTTTTTGCCCGATTCGCTCGGGCCGCTGCCGGTTAAACCCGCCGTCGATAAGCAAGTCGCCGCTGGGAGAACTCCTTGAATTCATAAGCAAGCTTGTGGTCGTGATCCGGCCCAAGCTGAGGGAGTTTTCCGTGCACGACCATTTCGAAACATCAAACCCACATGAGGCCAAGGCGCAAATTCCTGAGCCGCTGTTGAACGATGCGCAAGCCGCCCAATTTCTAGGTGGACTGCATCCGAAGACAGTCCAGAGAATGGCTCGGCGCGGGGAGATTCCGGCGTACCGTGTTGCGAAGTATTGGCGCTATCGTGCCAGTGAACTCTCAGAGTGGCTCGTGTTACATTCATCGGGCCAGATACACCCGCCTGCTCATCGAAAGGAGATTCTATGAGCAGACGGTATCAAGAGGGTTGTCTGTACCGGGAATCACGCAAAGCTGGCCCCGATGTCTGGGTCTTCCGCTACCGTGACGGGCAGGCCAATCGAAAGGAAATAGTCGGAACCGTGGAACAGTTCACAACTCAAAAAGCTGCGATGAAGAGCTGCGAATCACTCCGCGCAAACATCAACAAGGAAGACAATTCACCGCGCACCATGGCGGAAATGGTGACCCACTACACTGCGAATGAACTGCCGAACAAGGCACCGTACACGGCAGAAGTCTACGCGGGCTATCTTAGGACGTGAATTGAAGTGGGGAGAATTCTCGCTCTCAGATGTTCGTACTGTTGCCGTTGAAGCATGGCTTGGCACGTTGCCACTAGCACCAGGCGCTCGCGCTAAGCTACGGAACCTCATGCACGCCCTCTACAATCACGCGATGCGCTGGGAATTTTTCGACCGCAACCCAATCACGCTTGTGCGACAGTCAGCAAAGCGAACGCGAGTGCCAAATGTGCTGACGGTTGATGAGATCGGGAAGCTGCTCGGAGAACTGGCGGACCCGTGGCGGACTGCCGTCTATGTGGCAGTCACTACCGGACTCCGGGTCAGCGAGTTGCTGGGGCTCAAGTGGGCGGACGTGGACTTCACCGGGGCTGAGGTTAATCTCAGCCGTGGCATCGTGCGTCAGCACGTTGGGGAGATGAAGACCGAGGCCAGCCGTAAGCCTGTACCGCTAGACGTGGGACTCGCTGACGTGCTGCTCGGTTGGCGTGGGCGTTGTCCGTACAATCAAGATGCGGATTACATCTTCGCTAGTCCTGACAAGCACGGTCTGCAACCATGCTGGCCCACGGCGGGGATGGAAGATCATGTTCGGCCTGCCGCTATCCGGGCTGGCATCGCCAAGCTTATTGGTTGGCACACGCTGCGTCATACTGCACAAAGCCGGGTGGTCAAGTCGATTCCATTCCCAATAAAGACATGGGAACACAACTCGTTCCCATCCGTTCCCACGTCGTTGACGGAAACGGCTGTAACTGATTGAATAGAAAGCGTTGGGCGCTTAACTCAGCGGTAGAGTGCCATCTTCACACCGTACCATGATCTTTGTAAATCAATGGGTTACGAGGAATGCTCGGGAATATTCAGACACGCACTTACGCGGGTTTGGAGCATCGAGCAAAACAAGTGGACCCACAGTTGGACCCACGCGAGCGGGTTGGCGCAACACCCACACAGTTGACAAGAGTGATATCCCGGCTTGACACCGCGAGCAGGTGACAGTTTGCTAAGTACCAGAATCTTCAGGATTACGGTATCGACAGTGTTGGACCCACGAACAAGGCGGATGGCCCCTCATCAATATGCCTATTTTCGCACCCAAGAAAGTCGTTCTGAATTGGCATCAGCATGATGTCAGCTTTTCCACCGTGCTTATGGAGAGCTTTGTGGATGGCATCGAAAAGCAGGCAGAGGAATCCATTACCAACTACGAAAAGAGAAAACAGATTGAAGTAGTTGAAAATCACCCCGAAGAGAACTACGCAAGGGTAGTGCACCAAGGGCTAGACGACGAAACGTACCATCTACCAACGATATTTCTCGAATACTTTCCCAGTTTACAGCGACGTTCTGCACTCCTCACGGTGTGCAGTTATTTTGAACACGAACTCGACAAGCTGTGTCGGCTCTACCAATCAGAAAAAGGCTTTGCCGTAACCGTTGACGATCTGCGAGGCGAGGGGATTGATCGCTCAACAAAGTATCTTGAAAAAGTGGCGGGCCTCAACGTACATCGCGCATCGCGGGAATGGCAGGAAGTTAAGAAGATACAAAAAATCCGCAACGCCATAGTTCATCGAGGCGGCAAAGTGCCAGATAAGGACAGTGTGCGAGATGATGCGGACAAGGCGATTGTTGACTTCATGAATAAAACGGAATCATTGAGCCGTGATGATGACGGTGAAATCGTAGTAGGAAAGGGTTTCCTTTCCCATGTGATCCGCACTTACGCAAGCTACTTCAAATTGATCGGTGACTCCATCAATGCTAGTGAAAAGCAGGGTGTGTGACCCTCCCGCCTCACTCCTTAATAAGATTCCGCTACTTCGTACACTCCGATTCGACCGTTCGCGTACAGCAACGTCATCGTGCCGTTATCGATGGCTAGGATTTCTGCTGTATCTCCGGCGAGTGGCATGACGCAGCTAGGTTGATCGCTGACACATTGGAGTAACGTTCGATTGCCGGATCGCGGATTCGTGTCGATAACCACATTGATGTGACCTTGTGGCACACGCCGAGATGCCAGCACGATTACGTTTGGTGTGGCATCGGCGCTCCAAGCGTAAGTACTCATCACTGAGAAAGCCAAGAGTAAAAGTAATGCAGATTTGCGCATGACAGAGAGCCTCTCTACTTGAGCAGCTTCCCCTTCTTCAAGTCGTAATAGTTGTACTGGGAGCAGTGCGGACAATCTGCACGTCCGTTGTTCTCGAAGAGACTACCCTCTTCAACGACGAAGGTCCGTCCGCACTTCCCGTTCAAGCAGTGCAGTTCAATCATGGGCAACTTTTCATCGGCCATCACTCTACCCCTCCGCCATTGTCATGCGCAGAGAGAATCCCTTACTAGATGACCCTCGTAACACGTCCTCTAGATAGCGTCCTTGGCTCAAAAAAAATCCGGGGCACCGACGCCTATTCGTCGCCATGCCCTGCACCCTACCATCGTCCTCTGCCCCTCTAAGACTCCTCTCCTGTCCCATTCCTCCGCAGGTAACCAGTCCCACTAGACCATTCTGAGACAGTAACCTATCGTGTTGGGACATCGGTTGACCGAATCCGTAACGAGACGGTGTAGGCAAGGCAAACAGCGTTACTTTTCTTCGTCCCAAAACGCAATAACTTTGGGAGCACACCACACGGCGTCCCTCCGTCGCACGTAGTGGTGTGCTCGCAACCGGAGGCACAATTTGAAAAGAACGAAATCTATTCACGGCAACGGCGCACTTGCGCTCACGCCCGACGTACCACGCACGGGCACGGACAATAGCACATGCCCGCCCTGTATCGACAAGCAGGAGTACATCGCCCGACTGCGAGCGCAGATCGAACGCCAGAGCAAAGTCTTGCGTGACCAAACTGAGGAGATAGCGAAGAAGCAATGTTTCTTCGACAAGCTCAAGATGGCACTCGCAGACCAAAGCAAAACACTTTTCCCAGTGGGTACGACTCGCCCCGCACGTAAAGGAACGCTGTGAGCCTTACATATCAGGAGCAACAATTGCTCAACACCGTGAGCGAACAATGCCGACACTTGATAGCCCGTGTTGAAAAACTGGAAAAGCAACTAGCAGAACTGAAAGGAAACAACGATGGCAACCGAAGTTAATTTAGTGGCGCAGGCAGAGGCCGCCGCGCTAGCCGTAGAGAACGCCCGACAAGGTGAAGAGGCTGCATTTCTGATGAGCGTAACCGACCGCAAGCAATTGGAAAAAGGAACGCAGATTCAGAACGCCCGACTGAAAAGTCGATTCATTTCTCTTCGAGGCTTGACGGCGTGGACGAATCTCTGCGCTGACTCTCGCCGCTAAGATGACCCGCAATGACACAATAGCGGCTAACATCGCCGCTCGTATCACAAGAAACAAAACACGGTATAAATTTTCAACTTTGCACCGTCTAGCTAGCACTTGAGGAAACGCAGAACATGAGCAGAAACACATCAGCAACAACCAGTTCAATGAACATTTCAGACACGCCCGCCGCACGCGCTGCAATCGGACGCGAGATTCCCGACAGCCCTGCATCCCTTAGCGCTGCGTCGCTCGCACGCCTAACCACCGACCCGGCGACATCACCGTACACGACCACATCGCAAGTGGTTGTCGGTCCTATCCGGCCCGTCGATAGAAAGACGGTCACGGGTTCGTATCCCGGTGACTCCCGCAGTTCGGGCGACACAGCCAAGGCCGCTATGGACCAGATTGCTAACGTTGGCGGGCCACGCACGCAAATGAAAGGCCAACAGGACTCGCGCAACTACAACGAAAACGGAAAAACATTCAAGAGCACATCGAACTCGCCCGACTCGGATAGCGGGAACTGATGGACTTTCTACAAGCGATAGGCCGTCTCCGAAACCGTGACCACTATCTGAAAGCTCAAATCGAGCAAAGGCCAGACAGATCACACTGGTTTCAACTCGACCGTGAGTCGATTGCGCTTGCAATCGAGTGCTTAGAGTACGTTCAGGCAGTGCATGAGTACGAAGCATCGCAAGTTCCCCGCTGACCCTTTCAGCAGCGGGACACGGGTGTAGGAAAGGGCCATCCATCCCGTCGCCCGAACCCGTGAGATTTTCGACCGAGCAATGGCCCCGCATCTACTAAATGCTGTGTCGCTCGGCAATCCGACGCGGAGGCTGGATTCGTCTGGCCTCCGACGTGACCACACAATTCAGATTCACAGGAGTTTTTACTATGACCACACAGGTACAGATGTACTCACGATATGAAGCATCCGCAATGCTCGGCATTTCGTTCGTCACGCTAGACCGCTTGGTAAAGGCCGACAAAATCCGGCCCACCAAAATCGGACGGCGTGTATTGTTCGCTGGCAACGATCTGATGACGTTCATCCGTTCACAAAAGAGAACACGATGAAGGACAGGTACAGTAAGAAAGAAGCCTGTTCGATCCTGTCCATAGCGCCCCGCACGCTGAATAAACGCATGAAGTCTGGCGAGATCAGTTTTATCCGCGAATCATGCACATCGAAGTTCAAAGGCTCTGGTCGCGTTTGGTTCACTGCCGAGCAGCTAGGAATCGTGACTGCTCCCGCGCACGACGTGCGAGTGCAACCGCAATATGAAGATGACGCGAAGGACAGCACGACTACCACCACGCGAACCTTTGCAGAGCGTTTCCTTACGAACGAAGTGCCCGACAGTCTAGGCAACTTTTCAGATGGCAGCAATCCCCGCTGGCCTAACAAGGGTGTTCAGACGTTGCTCGGCCCACAGGAGCCGATGGAGCGAGTACGAGCAGACACGACAAATCACATGGTTTCGCCCGTGGGTGGTGGTGAGAGAGTAGAGAACCCTGTGGACTCAGATGTCTTTCTAGAACTGCTGCACCCCGGTAGTGCCGACCGCAAAGCTGCGATGTATGCAGAGTGTGGCCTTCGTCCTTTGAGCCAGCAGCAGCAGAAAGAAAGAAACGACAAGCTAGCATTACATGCTGCATTCGGCTGGGCACGCTGATGAACTTGCTTCGCTACAGGACCGTCAGGGAAACACTCGGCTGGAAAACAAACGACAGCATTAAGAAGGCCATCAAAGCAGGGAAGCTGGTTCGAGTCTGCGTCGGTAATGGAAGCAATTCCTACCGCATCACTGCCGATAGTATGCAATCGTTCCTAGCCGCACGGCGTCACAACGATGCCGATGAGAAGGCAGACCTTGCCCGTGCAGCCGCACGGACGGCGAAGATGAGAGCAGCTAAACGCCTGCCCGTGCCTGACTCCGCTGAAGTTCTGCTGGACCCAGCAGCCATAATCGACAGTTTCAACGCAGGACGCCACGCTATGCGCACGCCTGTCCATAAGCCGACGCTCGATGAAGTCATTCAGTCCACGCCTGCGCCACAGGCACAACGTCCAGATTGGCGCGAGCGCAACCGATGGATCGAAGGCGGATGCGTCGGCCCTGATCCGTGGGCATCACGGCCTCGGTTCACAGAGTCAATTTGATCTTTATGACGAACCAAAACTTTGAGCCTCTTCTGTCTGACGCACAAGCCGGAGAACTGCTTGGCTTGCACCATAAGACAGTACAGAGGCTTGCACGGCGCGGGGAACTCCCAGCCGTGCGAATCGGGCGATACTGGCGCTTTCGGGCTAGTGCGCTCAACCTGTGGATTGACGTAAACTCGTCGGGCCAACCCGCTTGCGTGGGACTCGAAAGGAGTTTATGAAAACCACGCGAGCAAAATATCAGCATGGAAGCATTAAGCGGGAGAAACGCAAGCATGGACCCGCTGTCTGGGCGCTACGATGGCGAGAGTCTAATCCAGATGGCAGCACCACAAGGCGCAAGGTCGTGATCGGAACGGTTGAGCAGTACCGATCCAAGGCCGATGCGTGGAAGGCTTGCGAGCATCTTCGCTCAAACATCAACCGGGAAACTAGGACACCGCGCACGATTGCGGAACTGGTGACCCATTACAGAGAGAAGGAATTGCCAAACAAGACTCCATACACCGGGGAAGTCTACGTCGGATACCTGAACACTTGGGTTTTGCCCGAATGGGAGACTCTTTCGCTGTCGGACGTTAGTACGGTTGCCGTTGAAACATGGCTCGGCACCCTGCCACTGGCGAACGGAACGAAGGCGAAGATTCGCAACGTCATGTCCGCGCTGTTTGCTCATGCGAGGCGATGGGAGTTTACCAACCGGAATCCGATTACTCTTGTGCGGCAGAGTGCCAAGCGTCAGCGCACTCCCGATGTTCTGACAGTTGCCGAACTGAAGGCGCTGCTGTTGGAACTCAAGGAGCCTTGGAAGACGGCGGTTTTTCTAGCCGTCACTACAGGGTTGCGGGTTTCTGAATTGTTGGCCTTGCGATGGTCTGACTGCAATTTCGCGGCGAAGGAAATCAACCTAAGCCGTGGGATCGTGCGTCAACGTATCGGGGACATGAAAACAGAAGCCTCACGCAAGGCGATTCCGATGGCCGATGGTCTGGCCGATGTGCTCACGGCATGGCGGTCTGTCTGCCCTTTCAATCAAGATGCGGATTACATCTTCGCATCGCTCGAAATGAAGGGCGCACAACCGTACTGGCCTACATCTGGTATGGAAAAGCACATCCGTCCGGGCGCGATCAGGGCTGGAATCACAAAGCGGATCGGCTGGCACACGTTGCGACATTCCTTCGGAACTTTGATAAGCAGCGCGGGTGCGGATGTGAAAACAGTGCAGGAACTGATGCGTCACGCGAACGTCAGTGTCACGATGGACAGGTATGTCCAAGCCGTGACACCAGCCAAACGGACGGCGCACAGCGGCATTGTGGGCTTGTTGGACCCAAATGGACCCACGCTGTTAAAATCGAATACCGCAAGTTGTTGATCTGTAACGGTTGGGCGCTTAACTCAGCGGTAGAGTGCCATCTTCACACGGTGGAAGTCATAGGTTCGAATCCTATAGCGCCCACCATTTGTTTTCTTGGGCTTGCGGGGAAATCGGCCCCGCGAGCCAACCCACAACTCAACCCACAATTCATTGGATCATCTCCGAGGCCATCCCCAATTCCTTCAGGAATGCGCCTTGGGCCGCCCGTGTTTCATCGCCGTCCCCTTGGGTGTAGATATCCAGCGTCGTTTGAATGCGTGAGTGGCGCAGGATGCTCTGCACGGTCTTCGGTTCCACCTTGGCTTTGTTCACTAACCAGTGGCTGAGGCTGTGCCTCATGTTGTGAAGGCCAAAGCGAGACCCATCAGGTATCTGAACGCCCACCTTCAGAGCCGCCGACCGGAGATGGTCTGCAACAAAGACTGCGGGAGATAGCGGCACACGGCCCCCTGCCTTCAGCGATGGAAAAATGAAGTCCGTCTCCTTGGGGTAAGGCGTTTGTGCATGCCATTCCTTCAGGTGATAGGCGAGGGTAGGGTGAAGAGGGACGTGACCTTCTGACTTGTGTGTCTTCGTTGGCCCGTCCTTGCCCCGAGACCAGCGTTTGGTGATTGCAATCTTCGCCTGCTCCCAGAGCACGTCACTCCAACGGAGAGCAAGAAGTTCGGAAGAGCGCAGCGCGGTCGCCGCACACGTCAGCACCAGAATGCGGTGCAGGACGTTTGGCAGACTCTGGAGGATAGCCAAAGTCTGCTGTGGGGTAACCAGAATGGGCTTGTAGCTGGTCGTGCTACGTGTTTCGACCGCGAGCACGGGATTCGTGGTGACATGCTCGTGCAGGATGCCAACCTTGTAGATGCGGCTCATGACGCCCCGCATTTTTGAGATCGTGGTCCAAGCAAGCCCCGAATCCGTGTTGAGCGACTTCAGCCACCTCTGAATTTCTAGCGGTTTAATGTCCTCCGCTACCTCGTCGCGCCAGCGGGCGACGAGGTAGTCACGGACGATGTGCTCAGTGTTAAGGACGGTGCGTTCGGTCTTGGGGCGGACAGTATCCGCTCCGAAGTCGTTCTTTAGGTATCGCTCGGCCAAGGCGGCAAATCTGATGCGCCCTGTCTGAACGTCTGCGTTAATCCTGACAAGGATGCCGAGGCGGTCCACTTCCCGGAGAGCATCAGACTCCTTGGGGAAATCGCGCACCAAGCCTACGGTTTCCGAATTCTCTGCCCTAGAACCATCTGCTTTGGTGATCCTGTACCTCAGTATCCACGTCAAGCCGTTTTTCCTTTTGACCTGCTTCAAACTGCCCCGCTGGTATGCCATTACTGGCCTCCTTTGCGGGAGCCGCCGCTGCTGATTGTACGGCTATCAGGGTGGTTTGGCCCATCATTCGTATGGGTGCTGTTCAGCATCCACGAGCGAAGTTCGCTAAGCAAATATCGCCACGTCCGGCGCTTTGCCAATCCGGGTAATGGATGGGCAGGAATTAGCCTGCGATCCGAAAGCCTAAGGAGATGTTTCCGAGAGCAGGAGAGATACTTGGCCGCGACGGTCGCGTCCACGAAATATTCCTGTGCACATTGGGAGCAGGGTCCCTGCTCGTGGGTGGGTTCATTGCGATTTAGCTGCGACTTGAAGGAATTCAAACATCACGCCTCACACTGTTCAACTGGACCCCCATTGTCCTCGTCGATCCTGACGTTGGGCATCCATGCTGGTTCGCATCGGGCGTCTAAGAGAATTGCCACGGAGCCGTGGGCCTCACGTCAACGCTCGCTGCTGTATACCAATACTCGATTTTGATCGAAACCCGCGTAACATTTGATCTTTTTCCAGCGTTTCGAATCCGTCTTAATCGAGTCTCAATTCCGAAATCTGCCACTTATTTTATTTTTCGGGGGAATTTCAGAATTAGGTATTAAGCCCTAATATCCATTTTGTTCCTTCCGCAGCTTCTCTATCTGCACAGGCGTCCAGAGATTCTTGGGGTCGATGGGATTCCGTGGTGCCCAAGCTAGACCATGTGGCGCATCTGGGAATTCGTGCCAATCTTGACCCAGTGCGTTGACGCCCTGTCCGCTTCGTGCGCTGGTCACCTGCTTAAACATGAAAGGCAGGCCCGCCGCCTTGGTCTTGTCCCGCAGATTCTCTGCCCACTTGAGCATCATCTTGCGCCGACCGCTGCGATTCCAGTCATGGTCTATTTTGTTTTTGACAGTAGCTACAACCTTACCGTTGCTGGTGATGGTAGAGGTTGGAGACCAGCGGTACTCGCTCCCGGCCCCAGACTCTCCACCAGTGACGACCCAGTGAAAACCATCGAGGTTGATTTGCTGCGAGATGTCTTCCAGTAGTGGCTCCGAGCTAATCCAGCGCACAGCGCATGGAATCTTCCGCAGCACATCCATCTTGTTGAGCGTCTGGTTGCAGCCTGTGCTCGCGCCCAGCCAAACATTGGGGTAGCCAGCACCCCAATCATCCGGCAGCCGGGACTCGATTAGCGCGGGCCGCTTGGTGAGGATGAGCCACACGAGGCGAGATGACTTCCGTATGATGCGCCATGCTTCATCCCGCCAAGGGTCAGCCTTGACATGGAAGAAGTCACTCAACGAGCAGGTGAAGACTCGCTTGGCGTAGTTGTGGATGGCGCAATCCGTTTCCCATTTGTTGGGCGCGGCCCAAGTCTGGGTGCGATACACTTCACCCCACGGCTCCCGGCCCTGTTTCTGGAGCACACGGTCGATGTAACAGTGAGCGCATTCCGGCGCAATCTTGTCACAACCGACCCAGAAGTTCTGCGTGTTGTGTGCCCAGCTTATGCCTGTGTTTTCCATGTCATCTCCTTTGCGTTTGCCAACCCCAACCAAACTCTTGCGTGGCATTGGTCGCGTTCCGCTTCTGTGCACCAACACAGCAGGTCTTTGCCGCGCAGAGAGTAGACCTGCTTGTAAAATGACGAATCTTCCTTCATCTTCTCGATGGCGTATGCGCGAAACTCAACAGGCCCCAACTTGTTGTAGTTTCCAAACGGCGTGTCTGGCCGAAGTATCCCGCCCGTCTTCCTGTCCCTTGTTTCCCGGCCAACATACACCGCACCCTCTGGGGACTCCTCCCCCTTACGGCACGAGTAAACTCGCGGCCCAACCGACTTGCAGTTGATGGCGATGCGCGGAGTCCTTGCCTTGCATTTTGGCACGGCGTGGGTGTGCGTATCGTTTTCTTCACTGGACATTGTGATGAGGCTTCCGGGCTCCGCGAAGAATCTATGGGTGCGGCCCGTTGCTACCTCCCGTAACTCAAACGGACGGATAGCGCCCGTCGAGACGATGTAGACAGCCGCATCGTATCCCCTGTCTTCACGGTGCTGGTGATGACTCATGTGGTCAGCGCCGTTTTCGTACAGGACGACGCTCAGATAGTTGATGTCCCTCCCCGTATGTGTGCTAAGCTTCGCGGCGAGACTCTGGATTTCCTGCGGACCTTCCGCGATGGTGAAGTGCGGCCCTACATAGGACAAACGCTCACTCGCCCAACCAAGTGTGTCAGCGCCCAAGACGCCGGGCCGCGTAGTGAAGCTTACGACTTGGTGACGCTTCAACTTTCCCCAAGGTATGGTGAGTTTCCGCTCGAAGGGTAGCTTGGCGCAGGCCGTGTATAGCGCGACGGTCTCGTCTTCTGTGAGGAAATATTTTTCGTAGGTCATGACGCTCCTTTAGTTGACGCCCAAATCCGTGATTTTTACTGTGTCAATCTTGTAGCCAAACAGGTCGCGCATGAAGTAGGGGATAGTGGCGTTGAGCACTTCACTCGCATCGAAGCGTTCATCGATGTAGCTTTCGATGTCTTTGGACAGGTGGATGCGGCCAGTTGCGCGTCTCTCGAAGACGAGGTATGTCACGCCAACGGGGACGAGACAATTCACCGACATGCTGTGGTCGATGACATCTTCGACGGCATCCTGTGTGCCGAGTGCATACCAAACATAGTGGTTGTCTGTGGGGTCGAGGAAGAGCAACGCCCGCACAGTAGATAGGCCGTTGCGCTTCGACGGTTTGCCGTCGAGGAAGTCACGCACGATGGCGGCGAATTTGACACTGGAAAATTCTTCGATGTTTTTCATTGTTGGTCTCCTTGAAAATTAAGGCGGGACTTTCGTCCCGCCGTCTGGTTATACGGTTGCCGCATCCGCACCGAAGCCGTGTTGAATATTCAACGCCTTGGCGTTTGCTCGCGCTTCTTCCAAGGTGTTGTATTCGACAGACCTTACCGTGCGAGAAGAAAACTCGACTTCGCCTTTATCGAAGACGAAGAATTTTCCGCCAAGCACATGCGTGATATAAGGCACTGTGCGTCCGCGATGGCGCTTCGCCGCTTGCGGCTTTGGTGTGGCTTCCGCCTTTGGCGCGGCTGTTGCTTCCTTCTTCTTGGCGACCGCCTTGACCTTGGGGACAGGCGTCACCTTGGGAAGCTTGGACGAGATTTCTTTCCGTCCAACCTTGAATTGCGTTGCCGCATCATTAAGGTCCAACCCGCCCTTGACGGCGGCGACAGCTTCGACGAGGCGGTCACCGTGCGCCTTTGTGTTTGCCTTCTTCTCTTCTTCACGCCGCACTTTTTCCGCCGCCTTTAATTGTGCGGGGGACGGTGTGGTTGTGCGAGTGAGTATCCCTTTCTCATAAAGGACTTCCGCACCGCCTTCAACATCATCGAGGATGTAGAGAGTGCCCGCTTTGAGGACCGTGAGTTTGACAGGCTTGATAGTCTGGACTTCTATCGTCCGCACACCCTTCACTGGCACCTTTATTTCTTTCCCTGTCTCGTCCTTGGTTTTGTAGGCCACATCAACCTTGGCATCATCGCTGGGATTTGTTTTCTCGTGGACGGCGGTGACTTCCGCTATATGAGAGATGGGACGGTCTGTGCCGTTGGCTAAAAGGAGGACCTCTCTACCAACTGGAAGCGCCTCGCTGGGATTGTCCAAACCAGCATCCTTGATTAGTCCGTCAAGCGTCCGCTTGCAACCAAGGAGGGACAGATGACTACAGACCGCCGTCCAAGTGACGCCGCCTGTAAGGTCATTGCGCTTTCCCTGTCCGCCGCACATATCGTGGATACGGACGAGTGCGGGGCGCAATCTAATGCGTGCTTCCTTGATGTTGAGTAGGTTGGCGTTTATACACAAGATGCCGTTTTCGATAAAGGTACTCAATTCCGAAAACGACATGGCGTCAACTTGGACTTGTGCAACTTTGCACAAGTCTTCGAGGGTGAATGGTTGCGCTACGGTGATGGCTGTAGGGGTGGATTTGGCGAGTGCATCTTTCTTGTCTGGCATGGGACACATCCTGTGTTTAACGTCCGTTGGACGATTTGTGCTGGCTATTAATACCCAAAAAAAACGCAATTTGGCTAGGAATGCTGGAGATTTTGTTGATGACTTACTTGGGGTTACTCTGGTGTTCAGGTTTGGGTGACCTGCGGTTACCGATGATAGACAGGCGCGGTCGAGTCCGCGCCGACGGTATTACGGTTCAGACAAGGAACCTATGAGCGGCTCACGGTCTCTGTAGGCCGCGCGGCCTCTCCCCGCGCCAGAGGGCACGACCAGAAAGTTCTTCGAGCCAACCGAATCCGCAAGGGAAGTTCAAGCTTGCAACCCTGCTGGCTTCCTCCGTCACGCCACTATCCCATTCTCCCCATCGCCGCTGGGAAATCTGCGCTCCGAAGAAATTTCAAATCGCCAACGAAGGAAGAAAACTGTTTTCCAAAAGAGGTATTGAAGGGCTGCCGCAGGAATACAAGGCACGAGCAGCATTAGGAGGTTTTATGAGCATTTCAAGCGTCATGGAGCAGTTACGCACACGTGGACAGGCGATGAAGGTCCGGGAGGTTGCAGACCTGCTGAACCTTGATCCCGACACAATTGTTCGGTACGCCAACGAGCAAACAATCCCGGCGTTCAAGGTGGGATCGCGCTGGCGATTTGACCCGCACGCACTCGCAGTGTGGATTGAGGGCCAAAACGCTGTACACGCCGAGGAGGAACAACAATGATCGATGTCTTAGTTTACCGGCTTCTTCAAGAGAATCACCACGAAGCCATCTCCAAACGTCGCAACGACCTAAAGTGGGCCGCTAACTGTGAAAAGCGGGAAGACTCCGAGTATTACAAAATCCTCGATGTGATCTTGGCTTACGACGCACAGCACGGGCAATGCCCGCCAAACAAGAAAGCAATCCATGAGTTTGTAAAAACCTCTGAAGAACATGAGCTTCGCATGGGGTGGTCTGAGACTATTCATGCCGCGCTGAAAGACTTGAACGATATAGACGAGGTAAAGCGGAAAGCCATGACCGACGTAAATGTCCTCATTGATAACGTCATCAAGGACGCTCGCAAACAGTTTTACCTGTTCGGTGTTGACTACTTGGAAGGAATAGTGCTGGCAGGCCCCACCAAGAAAGTCGGGAAATTCAAAGACCCTAGCGGGTGCGACGACGCCAAGGCTGTTTTCTACAAACTCATGGCGAGGGACTTGAAATCAGAGGCTTCGGCTCCGGCAGGAATTCTCCACGAGCACGCCGATGACATCGCCGCCGCATTAGACGAAAAGCTTCGGCCACAGGACACCAGTGGTCGCATCAAGATCGGGTTCCCACACGTCGATAACAACATCATCATTGGGAAAAAGAACCTCCGCTTTGTTGGCATTTTGGGAATGTCGGGCGACGGCAAGACCACCATCCTCAACACGATTGTCTACAACATCCTCTGCGGTGGACATAATGTGCTCTACGTTTCTCTTGAGCATGACCCCACAGAAATATGGGAGTTCATGGCATTTCTGCATTCTTCGCACGATGACTATGACTTCCGCCTTCCGCCGCTCACCGACTGGGAGTTAGCCAACGACCCCGAATCGGGCAAGAAAGTGACTCAACGGGACATAGAGAATATGTCACGAATCCTGATCGACATCCGCAACCGCCGCAATCTTCCGGGCCTGCTCGATGTCCAGCAGTTCCGCGACTGGGAGAGCATCGTTGCCCATCTCGAAACCACCCACAAGGAGAACCGCTACGACGTGCTGGTCATCGACTACATCGCACGGCTTGATGTAGACGGCGATCCCCACTTCCGCGATCAGCAGATCAAAAGCATCATCCATAAGGCGCAAAGCCTGACCCGCTCGTTCGATGAGAATCGGGGATTGGTGCTGATCTCACCGATGCAGGTCAATCGCCAAGGAAACAAGGCGGCAAACGCTGCTGAGGAAAGCGGTACGCGCTACGACCTCAACTCTATCTCGAACTTTTCTGAGTATCAGCACGACATGGATTACATCTTTTCCGTCTGGTCGGATGGCGACATGAAGGATCGGAATGAGTTGGAGATGCAGACGATCAAAGTTCGCAAGGGAAAGAAGCCCCCGCTGGCGCTCCTGAAAATCGATGCCAACTCCGGGTACGTTTGCACGTTCAACGGACCTTCTGGCAGCGACACCGCCGCCCAAACCGACGAAGATGACCTGCCCGGTTGGGAAATTCCAGACGGGAACGACGTGATAGACAAGGGGCTGATGTAATGGGCGGCAAGAGGATGTTGTGGGACCGAATCTGCCTGTCGGAGAAAATCGACAGACTGAGCGCCAAGGAGGAGCGCCTCTACACCCGCCTGTACACGCATCTCGATGACAACGGGAACCACCCAGCCGATCCGAATCAGATTCGGAAAGCCTGTTTTCCACTCAAGAAGAAATGGAACAATTGGACGATAAAAATTTGGCTCGACAGAATCGTAGCTGTTGGGCTCGCTTCTTATTACGAAGTACAGGGGCAAAAATTCGTCCATTTCGAGCGGTTCAAAGACTTCCAGACTCTCAAACACTTCAACGCGTGGTATCCGAAACAGCCTGATGACCGGGGTGGTCATCCGAGCATGACTGGGGGGATCATCGACGATGACGGGGGTGGTCATGAGGGTATGACGGGGGTGGTCAGAGGGGATGACGGTGGGGGTC